>Ga0268261_10003628_pt1 | contig 11380 bp, 7 predicted proteins | sample TergutNc150P1_FD_190353 | JGI IMG/M metagenome (GOLD analysis project Ga0268261, IMG submission 190353) | Nasutitermes corniger P1 segment gut microbial community from laboratory colony in Florida, USA - Nc150 P1 (SPAdes) (version 2) | ecosystem: Host-associated > Arthropoda: Insects > Digestive... | reverse complement strand
ATTTGTCTGTTGTGAGTGTCGTGTGTTGTCAGGTAGAGGTCTCTGCGACGAGCTGATCACTCGTCCAGAGGAGTCCTACCGACTTTGCTGCGTCGTTGTGTGTGATCTAGAAACATCAAGAATAGGCGCTCCATATATATATATATATATATAGGTGCGCCATGTGTTATAAAAAGTAGTATGCCAATGGCTTAAAATGTATTAAATGCACCTTATACTTCAAATTTTTTATTCAGTTCTGCTGAACAAGTTCATAGGTACAAATTATTTTTAGTTTACTTCAAAATGAAGTTAAAATTTGAAATCTCTTCTTTGTGTTTGTCCTTGTACTAAATTCTTTCTCTGCAAGAGCAGGTACAAAGATCTGCTACACTAAACAGACATATATTTTGATGACATGTATGTCTTTATGTTAATGTGTTATGTACATTTGACATGAGTGTGTGACTTGGCTTGGATCTTTACTTAGTCCCCTGACCCATCACCAGATTTATGTTGACACTATTAAATATTTCATCTGAAATATAGTTTTGCCAAGTGGACTAAGGAACTTTATGCAAGTCATCTGCAGTAGAGATAAATAATGGACATTGAAGAAAGACAAGCTTTACACTGCCTGTCTCCTGTGATATAATGCTATGTTGTTCAGTATGTATGGTGTACTGATTAGTCAAAGGAATCTTCTGCCTCCATCATCTACCTAAAAACTGGAAGATGCAGGTTCCTCTGAAACATCAGTAAATTTCTACATGACTACACAACATAACATTGCGGGAGACAGCAGTCTTTAGAGCCAATACCATGACAATCTCTGTCTCACTTCAGTTTTGTAAGTTTTCTTTTTTAAAAGCTTAGAAACATATCACTTCCTTGTCTCACCTGAGTGTAAGTCATTACTCACTGCTGAAAATTAAGCTATATGCTAAGATCAAGGATATATGATTAATGCATCATGTTTAGTCACAATGAAAAGCAACTTGCCTGTATGTGATAATGATAGAGTATTTGCATTTAACCCTTTAAATGCCGAATTAAATGCCATCTGCTATTTGCTGGCGTTATTAGGAGCTCACCCTATTCTCCATGTTAGCAGGATAAGGGTTAAACTATGTTACACTTTGCTAATTCACTATTCATTGGTGTTACCAAAGCATGTTTTTCACCTGTTCTGAGGTTGACACTTCTTAGAATTTGTATATAAGAGGTTGCCCCTGTGCACACCATGGAGATGTGGGGGGAGTGTAGGTATAGCTCCACTCGTTCATGAATCTTGTCACTAGCTGGTGGTAAACATTCAGCTTCATGCCCCAGCCACTTTGCCCTCAGTACCCACTGAACAGGAGGCTGAGTGGGCCCCAAAGCCAGTCTGCACTTTGGAGAACAGAAAATTATCTTGCTCCTGCTGGGAATTGAACATTAATGATCCCCAGTCAATAACCTAGTCAGTAGACCATACTTAGCAGGAAAATGACATTGTGACATGCTGAATTGCAATTGCTACTGCAGAGTATGCCAGTTTGTTTGGCAGTGTACATATTTTGACATACTAACTTCAGATTTCTTACTTTTTAACTATAAACTATTTTGTTGATATTTGATATCTTAACTCTGAAATCTTTGTGTCCAACATGTATGTAGTTTCAAGATAGTATAACCCCACTTCCATTATACTGAAAATTGGTGTGTATGCAATGTTCAGACAATCCTTTAGAGTGTACTGTTATTTTGTTTCCATCGTGGAATGGATTTTATTAGAACAAAATCCATGAATACCTGGCTTCCCATATAATTATATAACATATATCGGTAGTTTCAGCTTATTTTGCTGTTTTCCTAACTGACTTCTTTAAATATTAAGCTTTTATTGGCTTCATGATTTTCCCTCATCAGTCATTCAGTATTTGCTATGAGACTGAAATCTCATTACTTGCACTGAGCTTAATGCCATGTTGTTCAGTGTAAGTTTTGTGTTGTGTGACTGAAATATTCTTCCTGTTTACTTAACTGTGTGTGTGTGTGTGTGTGTGTACATACACACACACGCACGCATACATATTATATACATGCATGCAACTTATTTTATTCTAATTCATACAATGTAATGTGTTTTGTTTTAACTAACAGGTCTCAGTATTGGCCATTATTGGTCACCAGATTAGATGAACAAGAGATGGAATGCACAATTTACAAATTTATGTATATGTCAAGACTACAGTCAAATTCCTCCATTTCCTTTCATTTGTGACTTATTTTTAACTGTTGTCATTGCAGCATATTAATGTTTTGAAACAAGCTGGTAAAACAATTCTGCTGTAACTTTGACCCTTCAACCATGAATATTTCAAAACTCTGACAATGTGAATTTCTCATTTCCTTTGCATGTTGGATGTATCCTACCTCCAAACTAAAGTTGTAAATATAAGCTGTGAGGGAAAAGGACAAAGTAAATTTTCCAGGACTATGAATGAATTTCCAGGCTTTCCTGTATAATTTTGTTTTAACCAATACAGAAAAGAAGGCTGTTCTTTTGGCTGCCTGTGTCCACATCTGTTGTCAATCCTGTTAATTTTGTAAAATTAAAAAACATGGTAAAATAATGCATGATGTATGTTATTGTTGCAAAAAGAACTCTGTACTGATATGAGAAACTTGAAGACCATTGTTGTAATACAATTTTGGATTTATGTAATGTAGCCAATGACCTGTGTCATGTTCTCATTTTCTGAACTGTAGCATTTAGCTCCATGACTATTCTTATTTTTGCTCCTCTCTGTTTATGTTCTATGCTAGTCAGTAATACATGAAAGTCATTAAATCTATTATGTTGTTATTTTAAATATGTATTTATGGTATTCAGATTCAGTAGATTTGTTAACTTTATATCAACATTTTGAAACTTTAAGCCATGTAAAAATGCCTCTATATTTGATCAGTTATTTGCCTATAGTTCATTTATAAGACATTTTCTTAACATTTATACTGTTACTGCAACGCATTTAAATTGTATGTATGCTTAATTTATTCAGATATTTTTTCATTGCAGATTGATCTCAAAGGAAACTTATTTTATAATGTAATATTTATTGTAAGTTGTTGAATTTGTAAAGTCACTTATAAATATAAATAAAAATGAATGAAGTACATACATGCAGTTGTATGTAACACAGATTTAAATAATCTGATAAGAATACAAATTATCCTGTTCGTGATCAGTTTTACAACACTATGAAAACTGTTATATTTTCTTTGATAGTGTACTGTGCTTTCATACCAGTTCATACATTACTAGGCATTATTTTAGAATCTGATACAATAGAAGTGACTACAATTAATATGTAACATAAAATTGCTAAAATTGAGTACTTTTAACTTGTCAGCTAAATGAATGTTAATTATGGAATATAATAAAATTTTTATTTGGGCAAAGTGAAAGCAGTGTTAGGTTAAAATACCCTGAAATTATAAGTTGACAATTCTTTTACTCTGGCAACACTCATTATTAAATTAAAATTTCAACAGCACCTATTTTTGTACCATTCCCTTTGTTCCACAAAGAAGGTGTGATATCTGTTGACAGAGGGCAGTGTGGATTCATGCTGGGGTAATTATGAATATAACCATATTTATAAGAAATCAACCATTATAACACAATAATGTAAGAATAATATCCCAATTCAATTTTTTTAGAAAATACCTACATGTACCATCACGTAGTGTAAATCTTGTATTAACATGGTACAGATTAAAGAATGTCAGTGATTAAAAAAAAAAAGTAATTCAATATACCACTTCTGTAATGTAATAATTTTCTTTCACTTCACATATTTAATATTCAAGCCTCCTACGGGCATTGTGTGCTGTACAATTTTGCTGCAGTACATAATTCACCTATAGTGTCAGAAGAATATGAACCACTCTCCAGCCGTCAAACCAGTTCCATATCTTCAAGCTTCCTGCACCCCCTCCCTCTTTTTTGGTTTTTGATTACAAGCGCTCATTTCAGACTGCTTAAAATAATATATGTTAAAATAAAACTTGAATAACCAAATGTAAATATAATATTTATTTGAAAAATGAAATAATGATATAATAGGAAACAGTATTGTTTGTACCGGGCGATTTAATTTCATGGCATATAGGTGGTGCCAGTTTCTTCTTCCAGTAAAATATATCAAATTGCCACTTACTATGATGTAAATTATGACTGACACCTGGAACCTAACCTGAATAACTACTCTTCTGTGATTTTTAAATTGTGCCGTACTTCTCGCTTCACTTATTTCTTTCCTTATCTACATTATGCAACACCTCAACTTTCTCAACACAAAATCATACTACCGCGCGCACCTAAAGCATGGGACACATCCCACATCCGATTTGGATTGTCAAATGAACGCAAGTTCTTAAGGATTTCATGAAAATTCCAGCACGTAAGAGTATGTTACTTCCGTGACACGATTATACACTGAGATGACAATATTACGGCAATAGTGTACCGTGCACAATACATCACGTTCGTCGTAACTTTCAGGCCATTTTTACTATGTTCCACAACATGCATTCTGCCATCTACCTCACAATGGCAATTTCAGTCACAGCACCGAGCGTATTGGCGGTACATGGGTCCCGCAGATCTGGAGGAGACCACATCAATCCCAGTACGAAATCTAGGAATAAATTTTCGATGTACAAATCACGGAAAGTGGTCATAACATTTACACTTTCAAATAGGGGATGCTTTCACTTACCAACCGACACGGTTCAAACGTAACTTCAATTGCAGCCAACGTGCAAAACCAAGCACAGACCATCTCAACCAAGGCTGGCCTCACAGATTCATCCTTACCAACGACAGACGATCTGTGCCAACAACTGGCGTTATCCACGGATGATTGCGTTAAGTTTGTCTCTGATCCATGCTACTTGAGCTATGGGAATGTACCGAACAGATTACCTACTACCACGGATTACGCCGATTACAGAAACGTGTCTAGTCCTAAAATTACCTCCCGGGATCGACTAAGTCTTCGTTTTCTTTTTCGCTATGACAAATCTATGGCATTTGATTAATTTAATCACTACAAAGAATCATAAAAAATTATTATTAGCGTATATTTTACATAAGTTTTCGTCCTAAGTGATCACTATTTGCATCTTGGAAAAATTAGGATAGCTGAAAAATCAAACTTCAGATTTGTGATGTTAACAGCCCTGATTGATGGCGGTTGAGTTTCAAACTACAAACAACTAAATAGTGTGAAAAACCTGTATATTAGTTTTGAAAAATGTCAGGAAATGAGGAATTTCCTTTTTCCCGAACTTTAATTGATTTTAGTTCGCTTTATAAGGGTATTCTGGTAGAACACGAGTATCTCAAGAGTGTGTATCATGCTTAGACTGTTGCCTTTCCTATACATAGGTCCACATTAAGCAGTCTTAAACTATATACACTTAATGCTTAATGTAGTTTCTTTTTCAGGTAAAAAGGAACACCTCAAGAAATCTTGCACTGAATATGATACTGTTATGAATGAAATTATTTACCTGGAAGCCTTGCAGAATGAAAAAATTGGCAGAGAAGTTCTCATTGGTGATAGTATTGAAAGGTGAACAGTTTTGTGAACTTCCTTACAAATTGTTCGGAAAATCTATACAAAAGATTCTCCTGTCACCCATCAACATATAAGTCCTGCTGGTTACACAAATTTAAAACGTACAGTACATATTTAGGAGCTGGAGTAGCATACTTAGTATATCAACTAGGCTATAAACTGGACAATCAGGAGTTCAAATCCATATAGGAACAAAGCAGATAAGTGGGACAATAGACAATAGGATTCAACAGGATCAACCAAATTATAAACTGCCAGTATGGCACAGGTAGGTGTGATGCCAGCTAGACCTCCTCTGAGGCCCTTCTGTGAAGACTACAATAAATGACAAACATTTCAATTTTAAGAAGGAGCTACACCGTCTGGGGTTCGAATCCCGTTAGGGTCAAGAGACTTTTTTCTTCTCTAAAATGTCCAGTCTGGCTCTGGGGCCCAACCAGCCTCCCATTCATTGGGTACCGGGGTCCTTTCCTGGGAACAAAGAGGTTGGGGCGTTAAAGTTAACCACTCATCTCCATTTAGTGCCGAGCTTAAGAATGAGTGGAGCTATTCCTCCACTCCCCCTATATGCCTTAATGGTGCAGACAGGGAAAAATTTGCCTTCAGAGTATTTAGAACATACATACATTTCATATCCAGAAATCTGTCACAGGACAGTCGGATATGAAACAAGTCACAATAGTATAATACACAAGAATTAACCTACTTACTTACTTACTCCATGGAGCAGAGTCTATCTTGAGAAGCTACCCAGTTTTCAGTTAGTCAATAAATTCCCTGCATTTTATGGAACCCAAAGGTTCATTACCACATTACAAGTGCCCACCACCTGTCCATATCCTGAGTTTATACACAAGTACAGACAAAACAAATAGGTCAAATTGCTCTGTTTTTTTGAAAGCTGTTAAGCAACCTTTGCTACTTCACCTGGAATGCAGTTAGGCAAACTTCTCAGCAAAACAGTTATCAAGATACTAAAGTCTTTCATACACTCATGTACAACACACATTAGTTAGTGCATTTATTAAGAGGTTTATCAAGATTCCTTGAATCACTGATACAACTCTAATATCTCCACAGACTTCAGTCTGAATCTTTTGGCAGCCACATAAAACCACATGCAACATCATCCTTTTGCATATTTTAATATATATGTGTATGTATGTATGTATGTATGTGTGTGTGTGTGTGTGTGTGTGTACACACACACACACACACACACACACACACACACACATAATTTTCCTGTGAAAGGGTAGACTGAATTTGCTTTGGACCATGTAATTAATTTTTTTGCCCATAGTAATAGTCCAGAAAAGCAAGAAGTTTCTTCATTAGTGGAATAATTATCAACTTTCAAGGAAGAGTATGCATCATGGGATCAGGTACAATAATCTGAAACCTTAGTTACTGAAACCAAGCACTCATTAGAGGGTAAAGATACATCCATTTAAATTTATTACAATAATTTTAAAGGCATTTGGTAGAGAGATTCTGTATCTTCATTTGTGATAAGCAAACAGCATTTTATGCATGTTCATTCTTATAAAATTTGCATTTCAGGGGAAGAAATACACAGCTGATACTGAAGGAACTTAAAATTAACCTTCTTAAAGAGTTGGAGATGGAAAAAGACAGAACTGCAATACAGAAGGCAAAACATGTCTTCCTTATCTCCAAATATGAAGCCACTTTGGAACACTATAAGGTATATAAGTTCAGTTGCAAATTAACACCACAGATGAATGTGAACCACAGGAGATACAGGATATATCCCTGAAAATGAGCATGAATTTTGACAATTTATGTTTGTTTGCAATCAAATAACAACTATTATGACACACATTCTGTACTGTGTTTTTTAATCTTTTTAACAATACTAATATTTGTATTTTAACTTTATTATTGCACATGTATGACATAACTAGCCATTATTGCATTTTTCTTTGTTGCATACTTCCCTGAAGATGGCTGCAAAAGGCCAAACATGTTATGAGGTTTACCACATGTCTGTATTTTACTGTATCTAATAATAGTACAACTGTTGGAAAATATATGGCGATTTGTCTTACTGCATGCAACATGGACAATTTTAATTATTCCTACATATTAAATGAAAGGAACTTAACATCATGATGCAATGTCCCCTTGAAAATCTAGCATTTCCACAGCTGGTCAAGAAATTTGATCTTCAATGGAACCCCAAACTTAATTCGACTATTCAAAGGCCTGCCACTGGACACTGTCTTGAGACTGTCCACATCCTCAGACAACTTTCCCATACTACACTTTAACATTACTGTCCCATCTAAGCCTAGGTCTTACAAGCTGCACCTTCATTTGATGAAGTGAAAAACATTTTGTCATGATTAAAAATGTACTAAATTTCAAGAGTCTAAAATATACTGTGGTAAAAACTGTACTAATTTTTTTTTTTTTCATGACTAATATTTTGGTGTTCTGAAAGCTAAACTCCTCAGCATTTTTGAGCCCCACTATGCAGTACTGAGCAATGTATGAATATTTGTACAACATCCATGGGATGTCTCTTCTAATGTTGAACATCTTCCATGTTGCAGGAAATCTTCAATAAACTTCCTCTTTCCTGTGAAAGAAAAAAATTGAAGCTTGAGGTTCAGTTAAAACATATTCAATTGATGCAAATGAAAGTGGAGATAAAAGAGATAAAACAGAAATCTGTACTTTTGGAACAAGTGCGAGGTATGAATTTTGTGTCTCTTATTACAAACATCTTCCTAAAAAGTAGAAGTGCCAAAAACTAAACATGACAAATAAAAAGTCCTTTTTGTAAATGACTGATCAAGATACACCAAGATTTACTGAAGTTCTGGTACAGCTGATAATGATACAGAAATTAAGATGTGGACGAAGCAACCAGCACATACCCTTGCACCCAGACACACTAACTATACAACACAACAGTGGATAATATTCTAATTTTCAGGTAAGGCATCCCCATTGTGTTTTCAATACTTAGAGAATGTATATAACTTGACTAATGCAACCTTTATTGCACACAGGCAAAGAAACCATATACATCACTAATATATTCAAACATACAAACATAAAGATAGCATATCGCACTAATAATTTTGTCCAATAAAACTTAACCCCCAAAACCCACAATGACAAATTCTCAGCAACTGGAGTATACAAATCAGCATGTCCAAACTGTGGTAAAGCTTATATATGACAAACAAGTAGAAATTTCTCCAAAAGATACAACGAACATAGGCATGCCTAGAGAAACAATTGCCATTCTTCCAAATTCGCACAACTCTTAAATGCACACACACATACTTTCGAACCCATAGAAAACATTATGCAAATATTAAGTTATAAGAAAAAAGGCCCACATTTAAACACTACAGAATGAGTTTACATCCACAAAGAGAACGCAAATGATAATTAACTTAACAACAACAAAAAAAATCTCTGATGCTATCCTAAACATCAGAATCTAACTACCATACCCCCCTTCCACACCCAACTCACCATACCGCACCTTTGTCATCCCACCATGCCTCTTCCCAATCAATAACCTTCCATCATTCACATACTGCAGCACTTTTGAGAACAACACACATAATGTACCCTAAGACGGAGTCAAGTGCCTTATATATAAAATGATAAAATCTACATGATTATAAAAATTTCAAGTGCTATAAAAAAATTTTAAAGTGCTAATAAGTGCCAAACCAATACTAAAAATTCTACACAACTAAAAATTGAATGAATCCATGTTCTACAAGAACAACATAAATTATACATGAGGTAAGACTCCGAAAAGCATACACACCACATACGCTCCAATAATGTAAGTAGAAATACTATATACAAAACTTAAAATGACTTGAGAACCCATACACATCATAACATATATATATATATATATATAGTTACAGATTCAACACTTTCATCCAAAAATCCATACAGAAAGATAATACATCTCTGCATAATGCAATAATATCAATAAGACACATCTCCACACGATGCAATAATTAAGTACTTCATATACATCTACAAGAAGTAGTCCACAACAAACAACTTCCCCAAGAATTACAATATAATTCCCACATAATAATATCTATTTTTATCTATATTATTTTATCTTATTACCATATGTAGTTTTATAATTAATTTTCAAATTTTATATTTCATATCCTAGCACACTAAAAATAATTTTGTAAACGAGATCTCATATTTGAAAAACACTGTAAAATAGATACAAAAAATCCTCTAAGTCACAGTCTGAAAATGGCTTTAGGAAGAAAGCCGAAACATGCAGCTGTCATGATGTTTTAATTATCTTTTAAACATATATTTTATGCAATAAAAGTTGTGTTAGAGAGTCAAGTTATATACACTCTCTAAGTGGCTAATACTCTGGTCTGGTTAGTACTGCATCAGAACTGAGGCAATATATGAAATACATTTTCTCTTCTCTGTTCATCAGAAGTGCCTATGTTTTCTTGGAATTACATTTCTGCCACTTCATACACACAAGTCAAAGGAATCAGGCAGATTCACACATCAACTACAGTTACCAATACTTACCTGAAATTCATGTATTGTTATGAAAGGAGAGAGAAAATAAATGTCTGTTAGTATTATCAGGTTATGCTGTTGCAATTCCAAACAACCAGAATTCTAGACATGGACACTCAAATACAGCACTACATATTTGTTTGTAAGATTAACTTACTGAGAGACATCTGTACACTTTGCACTTATTTAGCTCTACAGTATCTCTGTCAATGCTGCTGTGTTTGCTTTCAATTTGTGTATTATCCTAACTGGTTTCCTTGTAATAATTGAAAGTAAAACACTGGATTTGTAATATGTGCAGAACACAGGAAGCAACTAGCAATTGTGAAACTAGCAGAAGCATACAAGGACAGAGAAGCCTTCTCCAAGAAGAATGTTACAGTGCTCCAGGAAGTCAGGTAATTTAGCAAGAGAAGTAGATACACAAATGAATGCACTCATATGGTATGAAGCGCAGCAGAATAATTTACCATTAATGTAAGTGATTATGCTTTCTAAAGAAGATAATTGAATGACTATCATTTTGAGGATCATTAAAATATTCAGTATCAATGACAAAATCTGCCATTACATTCAACATGTTCTGCCATGGCCAAACACAACTGACAATTAATCATTGAAATACTTTGCCTTTGCCTATCACAAGTTTTTGCAGGTCATGAGTCACATTGGTTTATTGCTTCCAGTTTATCTTGCAGTAAGTGTGGTCACAGGAACAATAAACTTTTACAATATGTAATGCAAATATAATCCCACTTACAATGTGAAATTAATGATAATGAATGCATGAATAAGTGTACACCCATTAAATTGTTTATTAATCAGTGAAATTACTTTGATATAAATTTTATCTGTTAATATATTCACAGAAGAGTAGAATCTGTCTAAACTGAAAAGTGGTTTAAAGAGAAAACTGAATTATAAGAAAATATCACATTTCCAACCATACAGAGAGAGAGAGAGAGAGAGAAAAAATCAAATTAGGCCAGAAAACAAAATATTGAATATGAACAAGGGAATACAAAATAAAAAAAAAGTTTAAAAACTAGCCTGCTTCCACATTTATTGCTTCCGCTTGTATGACTTGTTTAACCCTTTAAACCCCGAATTAAATCCCATCTGCTATTTGCTGGCATTATTAGCTCACCATTTTCTCCACGTTAGCAGGATAATGGTTAAATCATTACCCCTTAGGCTTC
>Ga0268261_10003627_pt1 | contig 11381 bp, 7 predicted proteins | sample TergutNc150P1_FD_190353 | JGI IMG/M metagenome (GOLD analysis project Ga0268261, IMG submission 190353) | Nasutitermes corniger P1 segment gut microbial community from laboratory colony in Florida, USA - Nc150 P1 (SPAdes) (version 2) | ecosystem: Host-associated > Arthropoda: Insects > Digestive... | reverse complement strand
CTCTCGGATTCTTTTGGTTTCGATCCTGTGACTGAGTCCTTTTTCAGTAATTTATTATTAGAATTGCGGTTATTTTTAGCGACGGCAGAACTTCCGTAAAAGAAACATCAGAAACAAAACGGCCGGATCATGAACCTGACCACTCTCCTAAATCCATTGCTAAGGAATACGGTAGTTCAAATTTATCGCTTTTTTATCCTTCCGAATGTTTGCGTATTAAAACAGATTCATTATTTTATTTGCCTCACAGAGCTTAAACAATTATTCTTTCCTATATATACTACGTTTTGGAAATTTCAAGTTAAATTCGTACCATAAGGCTCGAAAATATTATAACTATTTGCTAAATATATTCTGTTGTCAAGAAGCTGCTTATTATTTCAAAAGATATTTTGCCTGTAATGTTTATGGTAGTTGCACTTCCCTCTTTGTACACAGATTCCCTATTAGAAAACAAAATGCAATTACCAAGTTACCGTAACATCCAGCTGCAAGTAACAATTCTGAGAAATGTCAAAACATTCGTACATTCCTGTAGTTAAAGCTCTTATGACAAATAATAGGAAAAACTGACCTCCTGTCTTGAGGGATTGGCGAGAAACTCATACAAGTCGTGATTTGTCTGTTATGTATCTAATTGACTTCATTTTGTGTTTCACCTCCAGTTAATTAGGCCTTTGTATGAGCTATTTTTGGAGATTATAAAAGCCCATTGATCCTTAAAGGACGTGTCAGGAAGTGACACCAACTGACAAGGTAACGATAGCGAAAAATGTGTGTTCAAGATGTTGTTGTCGAAATAAGCATAGTTGTGATCGGCACAGTCCCTTCTGAAACCATCTGAATGCGTGGCGGGCAGGATGTTCTTGAAGGGTGCTATCAGCTTTTTATAAACAGCACTCTCAATTCCTTCTGTGGCCAGCTGAAAGAAAAACGCTTTTTTGAGGTAACATTTTATGATAAGAATCTCGGTTCGTTTTTAGAATCATTCCAGAAATGTTAGTACAATAGAGTTTCACAAATCCCTAGCGAATTTATTTTGTACAGTGACACCAAATACTTGTTACTCCGCTGTACGAAACATCCATAATGTTAATGTTGTGGTGGAGAGAATATTTATGTGTTATTTACACTTCTGTAAAAATTTTTGGTCTCTTATTTACACTGTTTGGAAAAGAATGTTGCTACCATTATCCGGTTTTGCTTGTTAAATTACATCTGCTTTCTTTATCCGAACGAACACAGCATATTTACAATATGCATTAGTCTATTATCTACAAAATGTTTTGGCTGAGTTTGTAAGTTAAAATCAGTTAGAATCGAAACAATATGAATGTATAGTGTACTGAATTTGACGGCTGTATTTTATAGTTAAAACATGTATTATATAATTATCTCATTGTAACTCTGAAAGTGATATTTTCACCTCAGCGTGGTGTTCAATTTATTTTAATTTAATTCGTATATTTAATCGCTGAATCTTACGCCTGAAAATTGTTCTAAAATATAAATATTATTTCGATTTAAGTGTTTATTTTTTTTTGATTACAAAAACAGATGTCGAGAACTCAGTTACTTTGAACACTGCTATTTTAATTAGAAGAACCTGCGAATATCAGAGAAAACAAATTGTTTTGTGAACGTTGTGGAATGCTATTACAAGTAGTTACAGTAATGACAAATTCCTTGTTAGCCCAGCTTAATATCACTGTACATGTCTGCGGTTGTTATGATGTAGCCGCTGATAGAATGTCCTCAGAGCAGGCAAGCTTGGCATTATATTTTGCAAAATTATATTTTTGTGATTTGGATAAACTCAAAACGTCACTTACGATGGAAGTAATTACCCAATAAAACAAGATTGATACGCATGTTTTCACACTTTACCACCTTCTTTTATAACCCCAAGCCTACAACTACCAAATAATCTAGTCATAAATAATTTATTCCACATACATATAGAGTATTGAATTGATAACTATTCCCCAAGAGACCCAGCTTATAGGAACCGTCATACAAAAGTCCCTGAAGGTATCTGAATGGCAGATGTTGGTGCTGCACAGCCAGGCTGGAGATTAAAAACGCTGAATATGCAGCCATTAACGCCAGTGACGTCATATATGATGTCAAGTTTACAATTGTGCCAGATGTGCTTCTGAATACATCCGGCTGACCTGTAACACACGAACGGATCAGGTTTTTCAACACAGTTAAAAGCATCTTTCCGGGTTTTGTATGTGCGGACCAGTTGTATATTTTCTAAGTTGCTAAACTGTTTAACACCAGAATACTAATGAGCTAACTGAATATATAACAATATTTCTGTACTTTAGTTTTTTAGAATTAAAAACACGTGACAGGTTGTTTCCCTTCTGTCAGAAATATTCCTTATGTCCTATATATTTCTTTTCCTTATGTATATTTTTTAATATAGGAATTGATATGCGCTCAGATTTAAAACTATGATATTTGTATTTCATATTGTTGTGTAGCAAATATAACTTACACATGTACGTTAAGTTAAAACTTCTATTACTTTGGCTGGGAGATGCATATATATTTTGAAGGAATGAGGGAAAGGTACGTCAGCACGATAATTTAAAGTAAATGCTTTGAATTTATACATACAATCATATATATATATATATATGTAATTGAAGTAAATACTTTGGATGGATATATGAGAATTACGTTCAAGAGTTACATGTATCAAAAAATAAAGGAGAAGAGGAAAAACAAAGCCCTTATTGTCCACACTATTATCTAAGACTGTCTGTTCGAGACAGACGACTTGATGATACTATTTTTTTAATATAGGTGTTGTAAACCGGGAGTTCATAAAATTTTTCCTAACTTTAAATGAATTGAATTTCTTGAATTACTGAGGCGCCTATAAAAATAATTTTCAAATGGATCGTAAGAATCGTTTGGGAAAATGTATTGTGTATTCAGTATACTAATTATACTGAGTATGGTCTGCTTTATCTGAATTGTAGTGTAACTGGATATTCACATTGTGAACTTCATGTCCAACTGAGTAGCAAGGGGTGACAACAAACATCTACTGTTTGAAATTACATATAAATTGGGTGCACAATGTTTATAAATGTAAAATATTAATCACTGATTTTAAGTTATGGAGTGTAATGTAGCAGATAAGCCTAAGAGCATTTTGATCTTTCCAATCTTTTGAAGCTTTAAAGCCACGTAATACAGTAGCTGTTTATTACCACGATTATTTTGTTTCCAGTAGATAGATTTTATGGAACATATCAAGAGATTTGATTTTCGTAAAATGTAATGATTTGTTGAAGAAATATCAAGTTATTGCACGTGACTGATTTTATGGAGTTATTTATTTTTTATTCAATTGTTTATTTATTGCAATATATTAGATTAATTTTTAAACTCTTTTTCTAAGTGTTGAGAGAGGCTTCTTATAATTTAGATTCCGGAATATATTTTTTGCATTTATCCTTCTTTTCCATTTATGCTTAATATATATCCAGTTTTTATCCTTTTGTTTCATGTCTAACATATTAATCTAATCATAATTATATTTAAATAAGCCTCTCTAATATGCAGGAAATCATTACATCTTAGACAATTCAACAACTCTCTTATTACTATGTAAATCTAAAATATTTATTTTCCTCTAAATCTTTCAAAACCGACAGGTATACTTTATGGGAGTAGTGTAGAGTGGCCTACTGTTGAAGCAGACGTCACATATTTTAACAAGTATTTTTAAAAATTCTAGGATATTTTATCGATTGGAAAACAAAATTTCGAGAACTAATATTTGTGTCTCTTATTTGGGACATTTGCTCTTATATTTTTTTAAAGTAAATTTACATCACTACGGAGTAAGCATGAGGGACCAATATTACAAATGACACACATTATGTAACGTACATTCAGCAGTAATATTGAGGCAAATATTTTGACTGATATTCCGAAAAACTTCTTTTGAAAGTTTGGAGGGTTGCAGATTTGCAGCTCCGGAGACACAAAGAGAATATTCATCAACTTTTCTGGTTTCTATGTAGGACGAAAGGGTTATGTGAGTCAGTGTATATATTATATGTTTACTGGAAATTGTAAAAAATGATTTGGTAGTTAATGTAATTGGAATTTATGGCGAGTGAAAAAATTAATTTATAAAAGTTTGGATAAGACATTGAAATATCTACCGGATATTCCATCACAGAACATCCAAATTTTTTATTTTAATTTCTCCTGATATTCCTATAAAATGACACATGCAGCTTTATAACCAACCCAGCATATAGATTTCTATGTATTGCTCCGTTTTCCAGAGACAAATTAGACATTTCTCATTTAGTACAGGTTCCCACTTACATTTAGTTTAGTGGCCTGAATTGTCAATCCCTTCAAGTTCTTCCTCCTCATGTAGAAGCCTTGTGAGGGCCATGTGAGACCGCCACCAGCAGTCCACTTACCAAAACGGTATGTCTGCAGTGGAAGTGTGGGGCTAACACGGTAATCTTCGGTAAGTAAGACGACGTGGTTACATTGTGGCTGAGACACCAGGAACTGGCAGTCGAATGGAATGTTGATGTCGGTGAAGAACTGCTCCAGGGACGTGTTGGTGTTCAGAAACAGCCATATGGCTTTAGACGAATATTTATCTACATACCCCTGTAAGAAATGGATATTTTCTTTCTTAGAATAAATGTTATTCCTTCCAATTTCACTTCTGGTAATATTAATGATACATGAACAATTATTATTTAGAAAAAATTAGTATTTTTCTAAGAAATTTAGGAAATTATGTGGATATTTCTTTATTCGAACCTAACATTGAGGTAATACAACTCAAAAATTGAAAATCATACAATTCGGAGAAAAATGATGTGTTAACTAAGGGTAATAAGTTTATACAGCTGAAAAAATTACAGTAAAATTATTTGATAAATTAACTATATCTAAATGCATATTTGAATGAAAATGTGCTACATTTGCAGAGTATCTTTGTAACGTGCTGAATGTTAGACATTTCGGAAGTTACATTATAAGTACCTAGAAAAATTTGAGATGTCGTGCTGGAAAAGATATGCGATCGAATGAGAAGTGATGTAGTATTATATAGAGTCAAGGGGGGCAGGAGTATCCTATTTATCATACACAGATGGAATACCATTTGAATTGGTTATCTTGCGTAGGAACAGCCTTGTAAAACGCAATTTTAAAGGAAAATTTCAATTTAGTGGAAAAGGAGGAAAACGCCTTAAGCAAGTACTGAATTACTGTTAAGAAAAAAGATGATGCTGCAAATTGCAAGTGGAGCACTGTATCGTTCTTTGTGGAGTGCTGGCTTTGAAAAGTCTATGGACCTGTCGTCAGAGTGACAATGGAATGAATAATTGAATGAATAATTCTACCCAAATAATACACGATCGCATTTTTTCAATGTTTATTTACAGGTTTCTCCGCACAAAAGTGGAAACTATAACAAAAGTTGAAACTTATTATGACCGTGCAGTATGAAGCTTCCTTTACTCCGTAATGTTGCAGAATTTAATCTGAAGACCTGAGAATTTAATATAAAAGTATTTTAAAATTGTAAATCCATTACTTTTCAACCTGCACACATCTTACATTTCGAGGGGTTCTCGAAGATTATCAAACAAACAAAGAAGTTTTAAATTTGTGCTCGAATTAAATTACCCTCACATATTAAATCTAATAACAAATGTCTCAGTACAATTCTAACCTGATTTATGTAGCGTCTTGTTTCTTCATTCCCTCTCAGTATGACGTATATTGACCGCTGAGCAACGCAGTTCTCTCTGATGCCACTTCTGATTGTCTTGACCATAATAGGAACATATTCATACACTAAGTACTTGTGAACTGCCTGCATCAATATTGTTGCTTCAAAACCTAAAACACATTAATTATATCTTATATTACATATACTTTAAACAGTATTAAGTTCAGATTGAAATCAGGGAATTTCTGAAAGCTTTCTTTCCAGAATTAATTGTCTTCATTTTGCTATTCAAACTATAAACATTAAATTATTGATAAATATAATATTATCTACAGTAAAAACAACCTCAATATCCCGTCTCATGTAACATCAAATCCTGTTGTTTGTTATTTTTCATTACAAAAATAAATCTGTTTTCCTCTCTCATTTTAAATTGTCCTTTCACATTTCTATCCAGTTCAATAATTCACCTGTTTTTATTTTATTTCTTGCCATCCATTTTCCATTCTTCTAAGTCTTTATATACTCATTGTTACAAATGTAGTATTGCATTCATCTATCTTCATCGTTTCCTCTTTTATAATCTTTCAGAACTGTTTTAACTTTCTTTCTTTTCTTTAGAGTTTTTATCGTACCACTTATATTATTTTTTCCGCGTTGCCTTTTTAATTTCTATTTCACTCGATACTTTACTTGTCGTAACATATAATATATCAACTGCTTCATCTACTTTATCTTTAGTAAGGACATTTTGTATGCCACACAAACTCATTCCGTCTCTCGGTAAAAGCATACTTTTGACTATCATTTCATTTGTATCATATTAATTTCTGTAATTTTGTTTTGAGAAGTAAAATTTTGCCTATGTATTTGTATATTCTGTTACTTTTTCCAATTCTAAGAACAGCCCCATATTGGTACTAAATTTCTCTGCTTCAAACTTGATTTAAATATAATATTACAATTATTTATATATTCGTCAGCAGTGCAGAGTCCATCAACCTACTTCCAAATTATTAATGAAATAGATTTCCGTCTTATATCAGTTTCAAATTTCCCATTTAGACTTCCCAATTTTTGGTTTTATAAATATCCGTATGTTTATTCTATTCTGCTTTACAACGTTTACCCTTACTGCTTCTGTTTTCTGCAGAATTACAGTTCCCAGACTTCCAGTATTTCAGAACATCGGGTATGTATGGTTTCTGTAATTGTCTCTTTCCTATCCTACAATTAAAATCACCCATTATTAAAAACTCAGAAATATATTACTTGTCTCTTCAAATATTCATTTCTTCCTTCAAATCCCTTATAAAATTCACATTGAAACTCTATATTTTACTGGTAGGCAATAAAAAACCAATAAAAATTATACCTGTAGCTATGTTATTCCCTATTCAAATTCATATCATTTTCCCTATGTATGTCGCAATTTAAAAAATTATTGATTAGTGATATTTCTGACATGAACTACCAAACCTAATTCGTGTATGAAATTCAACATTTGTCTAACCCAGTCCAAGTTCCTATAATAAACAAAAATTCATTTTCTTTCAATAGATGTGAAATGTCATTCTAAATCAAATTATACGATTTTAATACCCTGAAATTGACACTCAAAATAATAATAATAATAATAATAATAATAATAATGGATACAAATGTTATGGAACAACAGACGTTAGACCAAGAAAGTAACAGTACTGCTATTCGTAAAGTGGAGAATAACAAAGAACCAAGTGCTGAAGGAGAGCGGCACACAGTTAGGAATAAACTAAAGGAAGACCTTCAGATAATATGTCATAAGGTGAGGCTCCTACAAGTGTCTGAAAGAGAGAAGCTGCCAAAATTAAAAAGCAAATTGATAAAGCTTAAGGAAGAAATAAATGGCGTAATTGAAGAACATTTAGAAAGAAGAAGAAATGGACATAACAGATATAAACAACCTGATATATGCTGCAGCCAAAATTATGACACAAAAATTGAATGAGCCCAGTAAAAGAAGCAAAAATTGAAGAAATCTAAAGATCTGGAAAATAAGAATGCAGAAACAGATAAGCAACTGGAGAAAAGAGTTATCAATAACAGCTGAAACTGAAACAGTCTCTGATAATGGAAAGCTTAACAGGAAGAAGAAGAAGAAGAGTTTTCGGAAATATAGCGTGACAAACGCTAGAGAAGTTGGACAGTTGACAGAAACCTTGAAACAGAAAGTGCAAGCAAAAGCCCAAAGAATTAGGAGGTATAAGGAAAGGGAAATCCAGTATAATAAGAATAAGATATTTAAAGAAGATACAAAAAAATTACAGAAATCTGGGCATGAAGAATATAGAGGCCAGAGAATTTACTGGAAGTCACTTTGGAGAGAAGAAGCACAACATCATGAAAGAGCAAAATGGATAAGAAAGGAAAAGAAAAAGAAAATTAGTCATATGGATTGACAGACCTATACAGATTTCGGAAATTGCCTTATATTTGTTACAAGCTCACAATTGGAAATCTCCTGGAAATGATAAAATACAAATTTACCGGCTTAAGGCTTTCCCACCTACTCACAAGCATATTATAAAAAACCTCAATGCAATAATACAGGAACCGGACAAGGCACCTGATTTGCTGACTACAGGCATAACATATTTTATACCAAAATCAGGAGACAACAAGGAAGTCAGAAACTACCCACCCATTACATGTTTAACGAACATGTGAAAAACTCCAACAGGAATAATAGCCAAAAGAAACTCCACACATTTCGAAAAGCAGAGTTTACTACTAGCAGAGCAAGAAGGATGTCACCCTGGAAGTAAAGGTTGCAAAGATCAATTAATAATATCAAAGTCAATATTTGAGGACTGCAGGAGAAGGAACAAGAATTTAAGTATAGCTTGGATTGATTCCCAGAAAGCATTTGATAGCGTTCCACATAGCTGACTGGCAAAGTCAATAGAATTATTTTGAGTGAACAGTAAAATTTTAGATTTTGTAAACTATCTACGGAGAAATGTAACACAAGGCTTGTTTTAAAACAAAGCAGGAAGTAATGCTGTCACAGCCCATCCAGATACGAAGAGGAATTATCCAAGGGGACTCTCTCTCTCGCCATTACTCTTTTGCATACCACACATTCCATCAAAAAACGAGCTGAACAGAGCTGATTGTGGATATCGAGTACATGGAACTGAGAGGAAAATAAGTCACTAATTGTATATGAACGACTTGAAATTGCTAGGTAGAAACGAGAATGATTTGAAGAATGAAATAAAAATTGTGCAAACAATTAGTAAAGATATAAATATGAATTTTGGTTTAGAAGAATGTGCAAGCATATGTTTAAAAAGAGTTAGCGTCTAAAGCAAAATGCATATAGGAATCACATTTGAGAACCACATTAATGTACTGGACCCAAGGAAAGCATATAAGTATTTAGACATAAAAGAAAATTTCGGCATTCAGCATAAGAATGAGAAAGAAACGCTAACGAAAGAATACTTGAGGAGATTGAGACTAGTTTGGGTACAGAATTAAGTGCAAAGAATAAAATTCAAGCAATTGGATCATTGGCAGTACCAGTACTTAGATACAGTTTTGGAATTGTTAACTGGCACCAAGTAGAACTGCAAAACCTAGACCGGAAAACGAGGAAACTACTAACAATTCATGCACAGCATCACCCAAAGTCAGATGTAGATCGCTTGTATGTCCCCAGAAAACAGAGAGGAAGAGGCTTAATTCAGTTAGGAGCAGCCCATGCAGTAGAAATTACAAAATTGGTGAAATATGTAGACAGGAAGGAAGACCCACAAAAACTGCAAATTTGCGAACCAAACTACAAAATTCGGAGCGAAATTTTTACATGTCACAAGTCGAAGAATTATTCACGTCCCATTAATTAAAACAATACTATTCCATACAAAATGTTTTATGTAGCAACTCACAAGCATAGCCTCTCTAAGTTCCTCTCAGCAAATTTCTGTTCACTAAAGAAACTCAATTTACGTAACTGATATAAAATTAGTCCTTATCTTGCTGTTGTGCCTCAGGGTTTATGATGAAAATACAACTGTGTGGAAACTGCTGATAAATATCAGCTATAAATTCTGCTAGTCTCAACACTTTCTCTAAACCACAGCTCACAGCGCCACTATACAGTAACATCATAACGATAATACTGATCTGCATTTGGAACATCAGACGTTTGTAAATTTATGCCAACAAATTTGCCCGTTTCTTTTGTTATACCTCAAAATTTTGGTGTTTCTTGGAAGTAAGTTGAAAAATTTTAGTGGTAATGCGACTTGAAGTTACGGAGCAGTTATGCCCAATGCAGATAATCTGAAATTGTGTATGTCGACATTCTACATTTCGGTCGAACTTGTGGCAGGCATGTAGAAGACAGCTCCTGTCGTATCACAATATGTACAAACTTTCCCCTCATTATAATATGTTACGCCCATTTGGTGTTTGCTAGTCTGATGAGATTCTGCGTTCAGTCATATATTTTTTTTGTAAAACTTCACGCCAACGAGTGCGCTGTCACTGAATGGGAAATTAAATGGATGTCATTATGTTTCTACGCCTCAGTTGTCCATTTTATGGCCTCCTTGATAAACTCACTGGAATGTGGAAGTAAGGCAGAGGTTTTAAACCCAAAGCAAGAAGTTTCCGAATTCCTTAACGTTGATAAAGCATTCTCACAAAACAATATTGTAATAACTAGATGACAGCTAATAAGCCCCAGCCTGTCAAAACAGACATAACTCTGTTAAAATCCACTCACAACACAACCGCATGAAGGAATGTCGTAGCTAACAAAAGGAACAACGAACTCACAAAACATATTATTATAGCGCCAACCATTCGGTGCTAATCCCTAAGTACACACGAAACATCACACAGTAGCACCCTCCCCTTCCTTGGGCAGAGATAGCGTAGTCGGTATAGCGAGTCGCTACGGACTGGACGGGCCGGGGATCGAATTCCGGTGGGGGCAAGATTTTCCACACCCGTCCAGACCAGCACTGCGGCCTTCCCAGCCTCTTGTACAAAGGGTACCCGGACTTTCTCGGGGGTAAAGCGGCCGGACCGTGGCATTGACCACACACTCCCATCCCGCGCCGAGGTTAAAGAGTAAATCTATACCTCTACTCCCCCTCTGGGCTTTTGTGGCCTGTTCTAGGGTGAACTTTACTTTTACCTTTACTTCCTCTTCCATAACGAAACAAGTTTACAGAAGTACACATTCCGGTTCGCGACAGAATGACAGGCTGGCTACTGCCTAGACGGTCAACGCCCTGAGATTATCCAGCCTCCTATACCATTGGTACCGAGTCATTTCAAGGGGTATATCGGCCCGGTTTTGTAGTTGACCACCTATCCTCATTTATCACCAAGGTTAAAGTAAGAGTAAAGCTATAACTCTACTCCATTTCTGGGCTTTCATGACAGGTTATAGGATGAACTTTACCTGTTGTAATTTTACGCAGGCCGAGCGAACTACTTGCATTTCCAGACCCCTGATTAACCCTTAGGCGACTAATGTCATATATATATATGGAGCACCCATTCTTGATGTTTCTAGATCACATACAACGACGCAGCACAGTCGGTAGGACTCCTCTGGACGAGTGATCAGCTCGTCGCAGAG
>Ga0268261_10003626_pt1 | contig 11382 bp, 8 predicted proteins | sample TergutNc150P1_FD_190353 | JGI IMG/M metagenome (GOLD analysis project Ga0268261, IMG submission 190353) | Nasutitermes corniger P1 segment gut microbial community from laboratory colony in Florida, USA - Nc150 P1 (SPAdes) (version 2) | ecosystem: Host-associated > Arthropoda: Insects > Digestive... | reverse complement strand
CCCCCCCAAAAGCTCTGAACTTGATGTGCTTTCTTAGGTCACCGTGAAGTTGGAGTCCTCCAATGAGACAACTGTTGCTTCGTTTCAGAGTTATACCCAAACACCCAAGATTCATCACCAGTAATAAAGTTGGAGATAAAGTTGGAATCATTTTTGGCCTGTTCTCTGAGCTCAGTGCAGACACCAATGCAGTATTCGTTTTGATCATTACATACATACATACATACATATCATTTTGTAGGTCCACAAATTCTGTCACACAACAGTCAAACATGAAACTTGTCAGAAGAAACACGTAATACATTGCTTAGAAGATTGGCACAAATTTTGCTGCAATGCACCGCATGTTGAGCTCATCCGACAAAATTTGCTGGCACGTTCCATACAACAGCCCAACAATGTTGCAAATGTTGGGAATCATTCCTCTTCAGTCTTCTAGGACAGCCTCTCACACTTAAGCCAAATTTTTGGATATGGTTCTGGTTGAAGGTCATCCAGAACTGACATCCATCCACTCTTGAAACGCTTAAACCATTCATAGATTTGCGTTTGGCATAGGGCACTATCACCAAATGCTTCTTTAAGCATTCTGTGCGTTTCCAGTGCCGTCTTGCTGAGTTTACAGCGGAATTTGATGCAAATCCATTGCCCCTTTAAATCAGTCATTTTAACATGTAGGCAATGAAGGAGTTTGAGAATAGGGTGTTTAGAATATTTGGACCTAAAAAGGACAGGTAGCAGGGGAGTGGAGAATAGCACATAATGAGGAGCTTAATGAACTGTACTCCTCACCCAATATTGTTTGGGTCATAAAACTCGAGAAGAATGAGATGGGCAGGGCATGTAGCGAGTAGGGGGGAGAGAAGAGGCATATACAGGGTTTTGGTGGCAAAAACCTGAGGGAAAGCGACCACTTTGGAGACCCAGGCATAAATGGGAGGATAGTATTAAGTTGGATCTTCAGGGAAGTGGGATGTGGGGGTATGGACTGGATCGAGCTGGCTCAGGATAGGAACAGGTGGCGGGCACTTGTGAATGCAGTAATTAACCTTCAGGTTCCACAAAATGTGGGGAATTTCTTGACTAGCTGAAAACCGATTAGCTTCTCAATAAGGACTCTGCTCCATGGAGTAAGTAAGTAGGTAAGGTATGATCGCAAAACAACACTAACACGACACCAAAAAATGCACAGAAAAAATACACATGTTCACACAGCACAATGCTGCTTGGTAGACAGATTCACCAAGAGTACAACTCATGATAGCTATTGTATTACATGTGGTTTTCATGCAGCATTCAAATTTCGGGGACTTTTGGGTAGCACCTTGTACAACTATTTACTGGTAAATTGATTTTTAAGTTTTAAATAATGTATTAACTGCACTAACCTCTGGGGAGTCAAATGGATACTTTGGACTAAATTTAAACTGTAGTTGGAACTGCTCCCCCTCATACAGAGTTCCCTGGGCACCCTCCATGTTGATGATCCACCTGCAACAAACAACAGGCCCTGTGTTGTACATAAGACAGAAAGAGCATATGTGTGGTCCATTTTGAAGGTCTAAAGGATTAGACCTTACATCTTTAATAATGCTTACACTACTAATGGGCGTGGTTATAATACACCAATACAGATATGACATGTCACATGACAATCATTCATCAGCTATCAACAGTAAATTCAAGTATGTGTTATGAGTGCAACAGTCCTAAACATTCATCTTAATTCAAGCTTAACACTTTTTACAGATAAACCATAGCACTAAATTTTAAAATCCAAACTGTAAGACATTTATTTTGCTCCTACTGTCAGAATTTCTACTGAATAAAGTACCAATATTCTGAAGTCTCAAATCATGTGGGGGAGAGGGAGAAAGATGGAAAAGAAAACAACCAATGCTATGGCTGCTGCCATTGTTGATACCTCCACTGTTACCGAAAAAACAAGAACATAAATACAAAAACAACACAAAAATATAAATGAATTCATTATGCCGTTAAGTTGGAACTACTTACTGTGTGAGGTTCTGTCCTGCACCTTCAGCATCTACAGTGACACCTGGTGGAGGTTCCTTCATCAATGACATCAGCTCCTTCTGTAGACGTCGCTGTAATGAACAATGTCAAGCAAATTTAGTAACATTACTTTATATATGAGTGTTGAGATACTTCACTTCATGTTCTTGAGCACTCTTCTACACAATTTCAGTCAATTTACTTATGGTCAGGATAAATCATACAATTATCCGTAAGTGAACATATGCGCTATACAGCACCCCATAAAAGTGACCTTCAAAATGGCAGTCTTAGAACAAGAAGTAAAGATACATCATATACAAAATCAGGATTTATATGTAAATACTTTGCAGGACCTACAGTGTCTTAAGTCTAAAATAAAGTAACACTATTTTATTTGATGGTCTTCTTGTGGCTCTCTGCACCATGCAGTGGCTAAATGTTACAACATTCTGGATGAATGTACTGCCTCTGTCTTCAGGATGAATGAACTGGTGCAAGCAAATGTTGAAGTGTGACAAAGTGGGAAGGGGCGAAAGTGTTGGTTATATAGCATAATTTGAGGGTGCTTGGCCAATCACATATATGGAAGGCAGGAAAAGGAAACAGTATTCTTCCAAGCCAATGAGAGTTCAGATTTCCTAGAATGGCTTTTCTTTCATTCTTCTCCAGTAAGACATGTGGAAATAATGTTCATGGCAACCCTAGTCTTGCCATCACACTGCCTCAAAAGGGAAGTAACAAAAATAAACAGAGATGTAAAATATCTACGATTTAAATGGCATGATAAACACATTGGTGCTGTGAAAGGAGTTTAGTATGCAGAGGAAGACACTAAAGAAGGCTAATAAATTGACGTAGAATGTTACAGATGATGCATAAAACTGAAGACAATAATAAAGAAATACTTCACAGACCCCTATAAAAACCAACATAAACGTATGGATCGTCCTACAAAAAGAGATGTCAAACCATCAATAGTTACACATTCATTATAAACACAGTACTGCACACTGGTTGAAAAATTATTTTCAAAATCTTCAGTCATCAAACAGAACACTACCCAGGAAAAGTAAAGTGTACATATTGTTCATATGGTAGCACAAGATCATCAAATATATACGCGTGCGGCTACACTGTGGTCTGTATATCAGGTACATATAATGATTTCCAGTATCTCCAAGTATCACTCCGTCCATCTAATGTTATTTCTATTCACTGAGTTCTGGTGGCTGTAGTTAAAAACTGTACCGAGTTGTATTTCGTGTATTTTAATATACATTTCCGACTCCCTCTGAAGCAAGACGAATATTTTAAAAAATTCCCAAACGTATCGGTATGAAGGCTTGCTCCGTGCTTTCCGAAAAAGCATCACTTTTCAAGCTTCACCCCTTTGTCTTTCTGTTAAGACTACCTCTGACAGTGACGGTTAAGTACGGAGAACTGGTGGAATGACACCGAGAGGGGAAAAACCTGTCCCAGTATCACATTGTCCGCCACAGTCGCTTGGTGTCCATTAAACACTAAATTGCACCGCACTGAAGTTCTTCGACACTTCTGAACTACTACAGAATCAAAGGCCACGAATATAACCTCACTTTCTGTTTCTTTTCCATACAATGTAAATACCACAAATTGACTTCCAAACCTTTAAACCTGATGATGATTGTATTACCTACATATATAACAGCCTACTTTTCTACTGAGAAGCTGTTTTCAATATAATGAGAGTTCAGTACTATTATACTGGTAATTACAAATATGCAGACAAAATAAGTCAAAGCAAATCTAAAAAAATAACAATCGCACCCACCTCAGAAGGCGACATCGACGCCATTATTTTCTTACCGGCCAGCTGGCTGGCAGAAACCTAGAAACAATGAAATAATGAAAGTCGCGAATTAAAGATGGCTGTTGTACTGTAATTTTGTATATAAATTACAAACTACAATTTTTACACTAAAATCATTGTAACATTACGTAAGTCCTCCACGTAGCAAAAAATGAAGTTGGTTACGTTTACTATAATGTGAGAACACGTAAGTCAGTGGAACCTGTGACAAGAACCCATGTTTGGTTTCATGAGGCCAATAACTATGTACTGTACAAGTTAACTAATAACTTTTAGAACAATTAGAATTCCGAAAATGAATTTTGGTGGTACTATACGTCTCAATCGAATGGGTGTTTGCATAATAATAGGAGCAGGCGTCCTGTTAGTCCTGTATATAAACTCTAGTGGGGTGGAAAGCCCAAAAACTGAAACAGGAAAGAATATTGTCTCTGTAAACCTAAAAAGATTATTAGTTGCTGCAGTTGATGTTGCGATAAAAGGAGGAAAAGAAGTTGTTGCTGCAAGGAATGCACCTCATACTGGCGAAAAAATCAAAGGACAAACGAAAGAAGGAGTAAACGATCCAGTGACCAAGGCAGACTACAATTCCCACTGTGTTATGTACTACAGCCTCAAACATTCATTTCCAAAAATCAAAGTAAGTGAAGTTTTTTAAAGTGTGAAATACGGCCCGGATCCTCATAACATAAGGTATCCATAATTAATGAAATCAATCCAAATAAAACCCAACCAGGAAGAACACACAGTAGTTTCTAGTATGACATAGATTTCCATACTATATTCTGCATGTTAATCGTCAGTACACAGTAAAAACCGTAGGAAATCTGTTTTACTGTCCTAGATAATTTCAGAAGAAAACATAAAGGAAGCTGATTGTAAAAATTTGTCCTATCTTGAAGATAAATCAGATGGAATTCATGACCTTAGTCTACTGGATGATCAGTTTGTGCCAGCAGAGGACATCACAGTTTGGATTGACCCTTTGGATGCTACAAAAGAGTTCACAGGTGAATTTAAGTACAATCAGTTTTGAATGGATTTTTTATTGCTGCAGACATGCATGGCTTTAAGAGATGTGGGCCAATGATCAAATGTTTTGTATCTCCTGAGAACATTAACATTGCCAGTGAGGAATACTGTATGTCGTGTTGATGTGAAATGTGTTCTTTTACAAATACGATCATACACACTAGGTGCCTTTTTATTTATAGTGGTCACACTTCCCACTGTGTGAGAAGAAGATAAGGTTTAATGTGTAAACAGCATCCACCGACAACCCATAATGCATACATGTGACAGAAGATGGAAATTTCTGTAGTAATGCATTATACTACAGTCCTTGAAGGGTTAATGGGTTGAAATACACACTGCTATTGGTATCTGTAATTACATGCTTGTCTTACAGAAAGTCTGCTGCATTATGTCACAACAATGGTGTGTGTTGCTGTTAAGGGGACACCCGTTATTGGAGTTATTCATAAACCATTTGAACCTAAGCCACAGACATTTTGGGCATGGGAAGGCAGGGGTTCATCTGACAACCTAAAAAATAATAAGGTATATGAGAATCTTTAAGTTGTTTCATGCATGATCACCTGGTTGTGATTTGTTACCATAAAATTACAGTTGGATGGAGAAGCAAATTTCAAATGAGAAGTTTATACCTAATTGTTGTTGATGTGTTGGACCATTATCTTGCATATTTTCTTTATCGTATGTGAACTGAGAGGTGAGGTTCTCACAGTAGTGACTGTGAAAATTACCATCTTCTGGGATGGTAATCTTGCCAAAGAAAAAAAAAAGGTAACAGCACTGAGGTGTAGTGGTTAGCATTCGTGCTCTAATCTACTCTTAACCTTTAAGAACCGTGCATTCTATATATAGGACGGGCGTACCGCTATCCTCCAAATGTTGCATTTTATATATTTTTTTCAACAAATATAAGAACTGAGTATTTTAAACATGCTGCACACTCTCTTTTTCTCTTCAAAATGTTGTTTATTTCATAATGCTACCTTTTTTGGTTCCTGTATTATTCACATTTTACATACAGGGTGTGCTAAAATTTAAATGTAAAACTCCGGTGCCAAAAGGTTAAGCGATATCTCCTGTAGCACACACCTTTGTCATCTAATAGGGTGTGTATCAACTATACGCAACTAAAAAAAAAAAGCAGTTTTGTTTTAACAAAAATGTAAATTTTATCTGTTTTTATGACAATATAATCCAATATTACATCATCAAAGGGAGAGGCTTAGACATTCACTGTAACATTCTGTGGTTTGACATATGCAATATAGGCAACTGTTATATTTTATCAGTATTTGTGTAAAGCAAAAGTAGCTGAAACATGTAGGTAAATTTTAATATATGATAAAGCATATTTTATCAGTATTCATTTGTTGGTTTACTACATTAGTGTAAATATTTCTTAATGCACAGATATGGAACATACAAAGCTAAGAAAGTCATGGAACCGTGCACCGTAGTATGGAACGTACGGTGGAATAATAAATTCCCTTACTAAGCTGCATCTCGTTGGTTATTGCTACTAGTCTAAGAAAGTCAGTTTGGATAATGTCTGGTTTTTTCATCAGAAACACACAGTACTATTATTCAAGATTTACGACGTCTTAAGTTTCAAGGACATTTTAAGAAGTTTCAAGGACTAATTTTAAGGAGTAAAAAGTATTTAATTTGGTAAGAAGAATGAAATATCTAAATACAGATGTGCAATAATGCTTACAGACTGACAATTTAGCCTCATTTCCAATTTATAAATAAAATAAATAGCCTCAAACACTGTAACACTTTTCAAAACATCCCCAGCAATTCACTTTTTTCTTTTAATTATGGGGAAGTTAGCATATGAACTGTTTCTGTATCTTTCATAAACTTCTGTCTTGGGAGACTTTCATACCTTGATACTTCACGAAAGAATAAAGATAACAGATTTTGTTGCAAAATATTAACAAAACAAACATGTAAACCAACTGTGATGAAAATGAAACATAAAATACATTATATGAAAAGAGGTAACTACATCAAAGGTAGTCATGCCACAGTCATTATATTTAACTCTTTTCTTTACCCAGGCTGAAAAGAGCTCTACTACAAGGATTATAATGTCCATATCCCACCAGGGCTTGGCTAAGAATATTTCTGAAAAGGCATTTGGAAAAAGCATTACGACCATTTCTGCAGCAGGGGCAGGTGGGTATCAATTGCTACATTCAGAAAGAAAGAAGAACTAAATAACAGTACCAATTTGTAGGGTGGGAACTTTTGTCTTAAGTAACAAAATGGCTGAACCTTGGGTATGTAGCCAACAATTTCACTGTAGAACTTACATACAGTTAGATACACATACAGTTTTGAGCAAAATGTGTGGACACATGAGGGAACTATAATAGGAAAGTTGGAAAAGTATGTAATTGTCTTTAAAATTAGTACTTGTTCTTTAAGTATTATATTTCACAGTATACAGTCATACACAACCAACGTAAATTTTTTAAAACTTTTTACATAAGTTACAAGTTTCAGCTTGACACTGATGGCTTATGTCAAGTGGAAACTGGTGCCTAAATAAATTTTATTTAATTTATTTTGGTTGTATATGACTGTATACTGTGAAATATAGCACTTGATTGATAACATAGTGAGGAAGAATCATCTTAATCTTGTTCTCTAATACTGTTCATGAAGAGAACAAGATGAATGGGACATGAAAAAAACAAAACATGTATACCAAACTTAGTCGTGGAACCCCAAAAGAAGAGATCATGTAGAGAGGCCTTGGTGAAGGTAGTAAGACAATATTAACACATTGCCATTGGGCCATGTGTAAAGATTTGATTGCTCTGCTATGTGTTCTCGATGAGTGACATATTTAAGTGTTTTTATATACAATGTCCTCTACACGCATCAGTCAGCTTCTCTGGTTCATTCAGTGCTCAAGATTACTGACAGTGTGAAGCAGCATGTTTTGGTCTCAAATTACAAATACACAGACCCTTACCAGCCTCACATTCTTAGAACCATACAACTGTAACAAAGTGCCTATAGAGTCAGATACCCTGTCTATTTCCTGCATACTTTTCTTCAGTTGGGCTTATGGCTTTGTGTAAGAGTGTTATGGGAGATGATTGTATTTTGTGTGAGGTATACGTGGATACATATTCTGATGTGTCTAATGATCATGAAACTGAAATTTTAGATGGTGACAATGATGTCCCCACAACTAGTTCACATAAACAGTCATGACCTTGTCCCTTAGATTTTATTAGTGTGCAAGCAACAAGTACAGAAGAGGAAGAAAGTAGTGAACTGGAGAGCTATGATGATAAAACAAGCCAGGAAGCACAAGGTGCAGGGAGGCTATTCAAAATATGGCCTGTGTATGAATACTGCCTACAGAAATTTAGGTCAGTTTACAGCCCAAAGAAAGAAATGTCACTTGATGAAGCCATGACCCTATGGTGGGGTCGCCTGAAATTTAGGAGGCACAAGCCATGGAAAGTAACAAAATATGAAGTGCTGGTGAGAATGGTGTGTGTGACAGTATTGGATTATACTCGTATCTATAGCATGGAGATATACGCAGCCAAGTGGAAGAAGCTGCAGGACACAGTATTGTCACTTTCAGAAAGAATGTAGCTCAGAATCATCATGTCTTTCTAGACAATTTTTGTAATAGTGTGAGATTAGCTGAAACATTGCTAGACATAAAGGTGATTGTTTTGGGCACTGTGAGGGCTAATAGTGGTATTCCACCTGACTTAGAAAGGAAGCAAGCCACTTGAAAAAACTGGCAGTCAGCATTCTGGAGGAAAGGTGATATAACAGTCCAAGTGTGGAAGGATAAAAGGCTTGTGTGAATGATAAGCATGATGCATGTTGCAACAGTAGTTAATGCAGGAAGGAAAGACAGAAGAAACCTGGAAATAAATAATCCTTAGGCTGCTGTCCAATACAATAAATTCATGAAGAACATAGATAGAGCAGACCAGTAACTCAGTTCTGAGGAAGACTCTCCAAGGTCTGAAAAAGGTGTTACTGTAATCTGCTAAACTGTGCAATCTTCAATCTATTTTTTGTGTATGAAACAAAAAAACACAAAGCAAAAAGAAGTACAAGACCTTCCTGCATGGGGTTTAGGAAGGTCCTGCATATCAGAAGTCCAGGGTCCAGCAGAGCCCAGGTCTAATACATTGCAATGGCCAGAGAAGCAATGGACACCAAGGTGGCCTAAAAGGACCGCCAGGCTTACGCTTTGGGGATTTCAGCAAACACAAACTGGACAAAACTGTTGCTGGTGGGGAGGGCAAGAAGTACTCTACACGACAGTGTAAAGTGTGTGCTGTACATAAGATGTGAAGTGCAACTAGATACTTTTGGAAATTTTGCGTTGTTCCACTTCACAAAAAGTCTCGTTTTGAGAAATACCCCTCGATTAGGAAATGCCAGACTTTCTATATGCAGTTTCTTCAGTACTGGGTTCAGTAGTATCATCTACACAGAAAAATTGTACGAATATATTCAGGGCTTGAACATTGAAAGCATGTAAAATGTCTGGGAACTGGGGGTATTTAATGAAAAGGCCATTGGGTTAGCAGTGTGTTAAGATAGATCACAGAAAAACTGTATGTGAAGATGTAAATCCAAAAGGATTCAATAATGGGTTTATGTAAAGATGGTGATGAGCATTGGGTTCCTTAGCAGCAGAGTATGTCTTGACTAAGTAAATAATTACAAACTACTCGTGCAGGACTCTGTTAGTAGTTAGACATGTAACAACTGTATGCACGTCTTATTTATGGTTCTTTTCTGCCTTAGGGTATAAATCACTGGAAGTGGCAAACAGACACGTTGATGCCTATCTTCATGTGACAGAAATCAAGAAATGGGACATTTGTGCTGGTAATGCCATTATTAATTTCCTTGGTGGAAAAATGACAACATTATCAAATAAACTTCTGTATTACTCTTCTGAAGATGACACTGTTAACAAAAAGGGGCTTTTGGCAACTATGGAAAAGCATGAGTTGTACCTGGAGAAGCTAAAACCGTCTACGCCGTAGGGCACACTGTTTGCACTGTGTTGCGTGCGATTTTGAAACAGTTAACAATACAGTGACCCTCTCCACAGTTTTAAGTTCTGTTAACAGATTATGCTAGGCCATGTAACCACCACATAACTGCCACTGAATTTGTTTTATGTACAAGCATAATGTAGACTTTTATAAAACTCTTCTTCTGAACCTCAAAACAATAGCAGAACAAGCCTTGGGCAGCCATCTGCTGACGTCAGTATATCACACCAGAAATGTGTGATTTTTGCTGCTTATGTCTATAAGGCACTACATTAACAATATGTGGACATCAACATGTAAACAAATCCTTCTGTATTAAGTAAAGTTTTTATACAAGCTTCATGTTTGTTCAGTTTGTATTGACAGATTTTTTTTTTTAATTGATGGGATTTAAAACCTCAGTATGTAACAAACCTGTGAGCTATCTTAATAAAACTTGCCATGATACTGTAAAGAAATACAGAGATTTTGTTTGAGGTTTGTTTGAATTTTACTGTACAAATAAAAATGACAGTACATGTACAAATAACAGAACTGTAATACTCTGCCGTATACATGTATTTAATTTTTACAATAAAAATATGCTAACAAAAATATATGATTTTAACCTTTATTGTCTTACAAAACTGTATGCTTGTATCTTAAAATGTAATAGTAATGAATGGCCTAGCATGCCATATGCTAGTCTGTGTGTGTGTTTATGTGGTAGCAATTTAAAACGTCCATGATAAGCCAAAGAACCCAGGCCATTATGACCTACAACTGGTATTTAAACTGTCTCCTAAAGAATATAGTATGTGTAAAAGTCTCCTAAACCACAGGCTTGGCACATATGCATTTTACATATTACTGACAATAGTGCCAAAAACAGCATACAAACTGAGCAAATTCCATGTGAAATATGTTAAAACATTCTCGCATCTATTAAACAATAGTACATTTCTCCCTCAAAACCATGCAAGTAGTGAAACTCCCCATTCATGCAATTTAGTAGTAACAGGTCAACATCAAATCAGAACTGTGGTTGAGCTACATGGTTATTGAATAAAAGCAAAAAGCAGTGAACAACAACCATACCTTCTTAGCACTATTAGTACATGTACCAAGGCTGTATGAAAAGTTCTTGGACTGCATAGGTCACTAACCTTCCTTTAAAAACATGTGACAGCTGTGTGATGATGAAGTGTGGTTTAGTAGACTGGATTCCGCTGCCCTTTCCCATTCTGTCGTAACATACTTTTTTGTCAAGTATATACAGCTACTTGACAGAACGTAATTTTAAAATGCTGTCTGCAGAAATAATTAATAAAGAAATCCACCTAACCATTATGGCATCTGTAAGAAACATACAGCAAATAATGATAAGAATCTTAACAAGAATGCAGCATCCATGAACATGGTGTTCTCCCTCCAGAAGTC
>Ga0268261_10003625_pt1 | contig 11383 bp, 9 predicted proteins | sample TergutNc150P1_FD_190353 | JGI IMG/M metagenome (GOLD analysis project Ga0268261, IMG submission 190353) | Nasutitermes corniger P1 segment gut microbial community from laboratory colony in Florida, USA - Nc150 P1 (SPAdes) (version 2) | ecosystem: Host-associated > Arthropoda: Insects > Digestive... | reverse complement strand
CACTCGTCCAGAGGAGTCCTACCGACTGTGCTGCGTCGTTGTGTGTGATCTAGAAACATCAAGAATGGGTGCTCCATATATATATGACATTAGTCGCCTAAGGGTTAATCTCAGTGAGTACATTGTAGTATATGTGTCTTTTTCTGATGCAGCTGGTGTCTTATCTGTCAGTTCATTTGATGTATTATCTGTCATACGTGTAGCCTTGCTGCTTATTGATGTACTGCTGTACTGTTGTAGGTAAGGAGAGTTGTTTCGAGCGAATTGTGTCAAGATTTGGGCGCAAGTGTACGTACGTTGTGGTGGGAGATGGGCAAGATGAGGAAGCTGCTGCCAAGCAGGTAATGCAAAATTTGAGGTACTTAACAGTGGTCACGTGAAGCATATAAGCATTGTCATCTGGAATGTGACATCATATAATAGTAGAAAGTTACTGAGTGTTCAAGGAATGTACTGCTGCTTTCTCCCTGAAAACAGAGGGAGCTAGTTCCGCAGAAATGTCAGTTTATGCCAAATTACACGACCCGTTCCCCAGAGACAGTATTCTTTGTCTGCGCTATTTGTATGTCGTAAGCAGTTCATTGCTGCAGCTGTTACAGTTTGTGCTTCATTCTGGTTGATTAATTTTTTAGTAAGATATTAACAGGTAATTATACAGTGTGAAAGGATTGGGTAGAAGAGAGTAATGGCAAAATCACAAAATCCTTACAATATTGGGATGAAAAAATTATTTTAATAAAACTTGATAGTGCCAAAGATGCACAAAACTCACATTTCATGTCCACTGTATGTTTCCTGTTTACCAACATTTTTCAGTTATCGGTGACATTTAGGCTGTTAACTACAGACCCAAGACCCTAGAGTTACTAATGGAGTGAACACACAAGACAGATGTGCTGTATTTGTGTCATGTAAATTGTTTTTCCTCCTGCAGAACAGGTATTGACTTCAGCTGGTGGAGGATGGAACTGGCCAGTGATGTGTGAAGTTTATTTTGATCTGATTAACTTACTGACATACAACACTGTCAAGGATGTTCGTGATGGTTGGGTCTGATAAAACCTGTCATGAATCTCAGAATCCATTTGCAATATAAAACGCCAATTTTGGTCCCAGAACTAATGATGTACCAGTAATAAAAATATCAAATAACCTCACAAAGCATGAAAAGCATTGCAGCAGTTTGTTTTTAATAAAATAAAATGATTTTGGAAGCATGCTGTATATTAAGCGACAGAAGGAGAATTGCATTTCATAAAGCATGAAAGCAGTCAGCCTCATGGAGCTGAGAGTTTGTCATTTAGTGGACCGTGCATCGTGATATATTCTTATTATTATTATAATAGTAATAATAATACCAGTGAGGTGCACTAATTTCTCAAATTTATTTTTGGAATAGAACTCTACATGTTTCGGACAGTTTCTCTGTCCATCATCAGGAGTCTAGCACTGTACACACAGCAATACATACAGGTTTTGCTTACTGCTTGCTAGCAAGCAGTGAAGCATAACCTGTTTGACATATACCTGTTGCTGTGTATACAGTGCTAGACTCCTGATGATGGACAGAAAACCTGTCCGAAACATGTAGAGTTCTATTCCAAAAATAAATTTGAGAAATTACTGCATCTTGTTGGTTTTATTATAAGAATGAGCTGAGAGTGTTCTCTGCAGTAGCAGGAGAGTGGGGGAAGCTGGCTCGCTGGACACATGGTTTTGTGCCGGTTTGTCAGCGGCAGTCATAAGGTCCAAACAGTTTTTAAAATGGGTGATCATGAAAGAAGAAATGTTGAACATTGAGGTTCATGATTTTCAAAGCTCTGTTGTATGTTCCAAGAAGAAATGGACTTCTTGACCATGAAGATGAAAGCACCATGATCTTATGAAACTTCAGGAACTAGTCGGTAAATGACAGAATCATATTGCAGAGGCACGAGCAGATTTACCATGAAGCAAATGAAATTCCAGCTTTGGGGCCTGTCACTTGCGTGGGCCACTTCCAAGGCCCTGGGGGGGGGGCCTAAATAAATAATTACTTAATACCTAATTTGGCATTCTTATTCACAAAGAGGACCCCAAAAATTGTATGAGTTTCAGGCCCCAGAAAACCTGGATATGCCCCTGTGCAGAGGACTTTATTCTTCACCTCTGAACTGTTATCACATTGTACCGTAACTACACGTATGTGTGAATTCTGTTTTGTTTTGCAGCTGAACTTTCCATTCTGGCGAATATCAAGTCACAGCGACACTGCTGCCCTCTACAATGCTCTTGAGATGGACTTCTTATGATGTGGAGCATTGTGTGAGGTGAGAATGTTCTGAAAACAAACTGTGATTTAAGTCATGGACATGTGTGTGTGTGTGTGTGTGCGCGTGCGTATGTGTGTGCCTGTGCGTGTACATGTGTGTGTGCATGGTGCAGCTAAAGCAAGCAAATTGCTGAATGGTACACACTGAATTTAAAGTTTTCAAATTAATTATGTGACAGGGAAAGGATGTGGAAACTGTGCTTGTGTGTGAAGTTAAACAGAATATTTCTATGGTTCTTGTCCTGAACGGGCAGTGTTTGTTGCTTCATATGTCAGCTAGTATAAATGAAGTTGTAAATCCACTTGATTTACAATGTATTTAAAGCATTTGTTAACTTTACGAGGTTTTGTCAGCTGTTTCATGTCAGTACAGTTTTATTCAGTACAAAATATTTGTGGAGGCAAGTATAAGACACCTGGATGCTTCACACATGATTTTTAGTGCTGTTCTTCGTTACCAGAATCCAAAAGAAACCATTAACATTCTGACTGCAGAATATTTCTTGACAGGATCAGAAGAAATGTGCAAATACTTCGGAATGTTTGTCGCAAGATGGCAGGGTGTACAGTATGGCAATGACCATATTGATCTCATCAGAAAAGTTTGAATTATGGTAATCGTGTAAGTTAAAGGCTGGGATGCACTACATTCTGCACCAGCACCATGTATTCGGGGCACGATGGTCAAATTGTTGAAGGTTATGGATTTCCAGAATAAAAACAATCCAGAAAGTAAAGATAAGTTGGCTCAGTTTTTTTTGTGTGGAAATTTAAAGATGTAAACTTGGATGACCAGCACAAAAATTGTTCTCCTAAACCATATGGCAGTGATTGATTGTTCTGGGCACAATTATGTCGGACATTGTCAGGTGGCTGAAGTGTGATGTACACAGTAGAGTGGAGTCATGTATATTCAACGCACAGGAGAGACGGGAGATTGCCCAACATAACTGACCTGAGATGTAAGTTACACAGGCGGATATCAACATAAATATGACAGTTTTACGTTCATGTGACCATGCATCATGACAAATCCTTATAATAAAACCAACTAGATGCACTAATTTCTCAAATTTATTTTGGAATGAAACTCTACATGTTTTGGACAGTTCCTCTGTCCATGATCAGGAGTTTTTCACTGTACACACAGCAATGGTATATGTCATACAGGTTTGTAGACAGCTGTCGAGCAGGCTGAGCTTGCTCGACAGCTGTCTACAAACCTGTATGACATATACCATTGCTGTGTGTACAGTGAAAAACTCCTGATGATGGACAGAGGAACTGTCCAAAACATGTAGAGTTTCATTCCAAAATAAATTTGAGAAATTAGTGCATCTAGTTGGTTTTATTATGAGGATAATGAAATAACTATGTAAACCCCAAGTCACTAGTAGAATAACAGAAATTTACAAATGTGGGCATTATAGAAGATACCTACAGTGTGGTGATCTTATGTGACATGCATGCATATAATATCATGTAGTGTTGGAAACCAAGTACTGTCCTTGTCTGAACATGGCTCTGACTTTGCTTTATGGGTAGGGTACCTTATATTCAGGCTAACTTCGCAGGGGACATATATCAGTCATGTTAAAAACATATGTCCCTATCATTGCATCTGTCTGTTCCCATTGGTCACAAGTTGTCCGTATATTACAGATGTAAAGTTAAATTTGTGCACAGCTGAACTAGATGGAACAATAGATAATAATAATAATAATAATAATAATAATAATAATAATAATAATAATAATAATAATAATAATAATAATAATAATAATAATATAATAATACCTTTAATAAAAACAATACCTTTTAATCAACGTGATGTAACATTCATGAATAAGAAAACCTTTTTGATAGACATAGCTGTCCCAAATACACATAATCTCGCCAAAACAATAACCGATAAACAAAAACAAATACCAGGAACTGACGAATGAAATATGTGCTATGTGGAAGCAACACACAGCTCAAGTGATCCCGTTAGTGATATCATCTACAGGAGTAATCCCAAAGTCACTATCGCAAGACTTAACCTGCATCCCAATACGTACATACAAATGCAAAAATCTGTAATTCTTGGAACATGTTCAATTGTAAGAAACTTTTTAAATTATAAATAAGACCACCGAGCTTAATCCTGTTGATTACATATCGCAGGATAGGTGAATGTTTCCCAGCTCCAGCTGAACCTGAGAAGTGGGAAATTATATGATGATGATGATGATGATATCTGCACACATACACAAGACACAACTGCACTTTGGCCCATTATGTTTCCAACTGAAACACATCAGATACTAGTCATAAAACATGTAAGAGCCTGCCTTTGATGTACGTTACATTGTGCAAGTGTTGTAATGTTCGCAGGTCAAAATAATGTTACTAGCAACTTGTTTCTTTTCAGTCAGCTGGGCACATTAGCATTATATAATTTTCCAGAAACATTTAAAGACAAGGTGAATATTCTCAGGGATGCTTGATTACCCTCACAGTCTGTGCGTCCCTCACAGTCTGTGCATCCCTCCCCACACATTTGCACAGTGTTAGAGTTGCAGCAGAATACAATCCATCACAGACTGCACTTTTTAAGATCCACTGGAAAATCTTAGGTGACACAATCTTGTTGTGTATTCCTTATAATTAAGGTGTTGTGTTAACTGACAAACACAACTGTTCAGATCTAATGTATTGGTCCTTTATTGAGTGCTGCTCCATGTTTTGGCTGTTGTGACCTGATGTCTGCCTGATTATGGCTGATTTAGACAGCCAAAACATGTAGTAGGTCTGAGTAAAGGACCAATATTTGAGATCTGCACAGTTGTTTTTGTCAGTTGATATAATGCTGTAATTAGCTTGCAAAAGTTTGCAATGGTCAGACATGGCCAGTGGCCACCCATAACTCAGTTTCCAATACTGACAGCAAAATGAACATGTTTACTGGTACAGTCATGCAAAAATGAAAATGAAACATACAGCACAACAGCAGATGTATGACATCTAACAAGTTTGCTGATGTGTGTGTGTAGAAGTTTTGTGTGATGAGTGTACATGCATGTCATTATCAGTGTTACAGGATCTGACCCTAGACGCCTGTTTATAAGTGAGAATTGACCACATAATTTCTTCCTTCCTTCCTTCCTTCCTTCCTTCCTTCCTTCCTGTAAACTGTTTTTTTTAATCACATTCTCTTAATGTAATGTAATGGGCATCCAACCCTTTTTATGGCAAGTCCCACATGAGTTGTTGTGTGCTGGTTCAGGGGCTGCACATGGATACATAACAATAAGTGGTATAGCTAACTGCCTAAATTATTTTGTGTGCGCGCGCACATGCATGTGGGTTTTTTTTTTTCGCTGTGGCGCTGCGGCCCCACACGAGTCATGGCCTCCTCATTCACGAGGCTTCTAGATCACACACGACGACGCACCACAGTCGGTAGGACTCCTCTGGACGAGCGGTCAGTTTGTCGCAGAGACCTCTACCTAACAACACACAACACTCACAACAGACAAATATCCATGCACCCGGTGGGTTTCGAACACGTGATCTCAGCAGGCGAGCGGCCGCAGACCTACGCCTTAGACCGCGTGGCCACTGGGACCGGCTGCGTAATTTTTATAGTATACCATATTTATTAATGTGGCCACAGGGCATACAGTATAACTTGGCAGTCTGTGGGTTGGGGACCCATGTTTTATCTGATTGTAAGACAGGCAGTGCTTTTGAATATTAAAAGAAATTGATTCTTATATGGGAAGGTTACCTTATACTGTAAATAAAGTCACACTCCAGTACAGGGTATTCCTCTCCTCATACATATTCTAGTACTGTTTGACTTCTTCAGAATAGGAGGCTTTATCAAATCAGTGCTACCACCAGAATTTTTGTTGGTCTTGTCCATGTAATCAGGTCTCCTTTAAATTGTGTTGCTTGATGGTAAATGGTGAAGATTCTGTTGTGTCTGATTATTTCAAATCCTGTCTAAGATAATGGGGTTGCAGTTGTTTCCATATGAAAAGGTAAGTCAAATGAAAACCTTTTGAATTTATTACCAGCAAATTTAGTGCAGAGGATGAGGGGGAGAGGTGTATGGTACAGCTTTATCATTTTTCAGATCATTTATTGTCAAATGTACTTCCCATCCTTGTTGATGACTTGCTGTGCTTACAGTTGTACACAGTGGGATCTGTTTTGTTCCTTTCTCTCCACACACACTCACACATACACAATTTCAAGGTTTTCATCTGACTTTCCTTTGTACGCAGTCTTACAGTTTCTTTGGCTGAGATGTGAGGTTACACTTACTGTATTACAGGTGGGGAACTGTGAAATGCAAATTCTAAAACTTACAAGCTGATTCTCAAATTAGATTCCTCATGTACCTATGATTTAAAATGATGTTACTCATGTTTTAATTTGATATTTCTGGTGCTTATTGTTGTTCCTTAGTGACTGGTACAGAATGTGAAGTTATGTTGGCATCACTGTCAAGTAGAGAACATGGAACAGACAGTACATATAAACCTGTCTTGTGCTATGAAATGACTTTGCCCAGTACTGCAATTGGAGTAAGATGCGAGACAATGACATAAAAGTCAAAGTACTGAACAGCACATTGTAAAACTTGTAAATTGTATCTGTATTTGATTTTCTCTTACAAGCCTAAGATGAGTCTGAATATTCTGTATATTAGTCATAGATAATAACAAAAAAAAATCTTTAATTCTTGTAGGTACATATCATTTGAGTATGTAGTGGCATATCCATGACATTAATTATTATTATATAATTTTTCACCTTCAACAAAATGTGTTTGACAGAATTTGTATTATGTTTTATGAGCCAAAGGATTTTCTTTGTAAAGTAAGTATGAAGATAAAATAACACTCCTGAGTTATGTTTGAAAGTGTCTTGGAAGCAGTGTTTCTTGCTGTGTGCATTGCATAGATATAAATGAAAATCAGATTATTGTTAAACTGCAGAAATGTAAGAATCTTAAATCCCTTTCCCATCCCCCTGACATAATATTACTGTACATCAGGTGCCTTCTGTCACCATCAGCTTTACATATGTATGCCACATTATGAGCAGTACATTATTGCTCTTTATTGTCTTTCAAAGCTCTTCTGTTCATGTGTAGCAAGCATGTCAAACAGACAGCTCGTGAGTCTGTGTGGCTCAGTCGGAGTTCTTTCTGTAGCTCACAGAAGTTCTTAGAAAGAGCTATGAATATGGGCCTAAGATATCCATTGATATTAGAAACATTCAATTGGCTAGATCATAAAATCACTTATCAAACTGTTGAGAGGAAGGGTCTTTGCAGTTTATGTATGTTTATGTTGCTAACATCTTGTTAATTTTCAGAAATTACTAAATTTGTTTGTCCAATAGCTGTGATGTTTCATAGAATGTACTTGTATGAACAACAGCTTTTGCTCATGAAAAGAAAGAAAGCTCCAAAGTATTATGATTATGATTTGTCGTTAGTAATGAAAGTGACATCAACACAAATTTTAAACCTGACATTAGTAAGCAACATACAAATTCAACATGCCAGGTATCTGGTAAATCTTCTGGTAAGAAATGAGGTACTGAATGGTACCCATGTAGATACTTCAGTTTAGATTTTTCTTGATTCATTGATGAATACACAAATATCATAAAGGTGAACACTGCTTGGATGTGCAGGGGGCCATATAGCTGTTGCATTTATTTTTTTGTGTACATAAATGTTATATTTTTATGTCCATTTCAAAATGTGATTTTATGAGGAGTGTTCCAGGAGGCTTTGAACAAACTCCCTTGATTATTTTTAAATGTCTTGATTAGTGTTACATCTGTTCAGTTCATGAGGATAATGCTGAAAGGAACCCTTTGCTTTTAGGGGACTTGCAAATCTAACCTATTTGCCTCTGTTATTGCATGGCCATGTGTTGTATTACAAGTTTTGAATTTCAAGTTTTCCAGTGGATTGGAAGTGTGTTAACCAAGCACATCTCAGTGAACTGTGGTAAGTTGAATGGCTGAATTAGCCTGGCAGAAAGAAGTTTTGTGAATGTAAGAGCTGTCACTGAGTAGGCTATGTGAGATGATGGTGATCATGGATCATAAAAGAACTATAACCATTTAGTATTGGCTTCGATCTTGGTCAGTGACTGTGGGGAGAACATAAGCTGAGGATGTTTGAGAACAGTGTGCTGAGGAAGGTACTTGGGCTAAAGAGGTAGCAAGTAATGCAGGATCTAGAAAACTGTGTAATAAGGAGGTGTGTGGTCATATGTTCAAACAAATACAAGGATGTTTGGATGGTGTGAGTGGGATATGTAACATATAGGGTTTTGGTGGGAGAATCAGAAGGAAAAAGAGTATTAAGAAAACCAGCATGTAGGCCTACACTGGCAGATACAAAATTTCATTATAAGCAAATGGGGATGAAAGGGTGTAGACTAGATTAATGTTGCTACCACAGAGTAGCAGATCCATTGTGAGTGCAGCAGCTTCCAGTGTGGGTGTGTGTGTATATACATTGTTTACCCTTATGTTGCTAACGTGGAGAATAAGGTGAGCTAATAATGCCAGCAGATGACAGATAGGATTTAACTCGGCGTTTAAAGGGTTAATGGATGTATTGTATATATTGTGTGTGCGTGAACTTAAAAAGTGCCTTTCGAGGACCACACCATGTACACTCTAATTACACACTGCGCTGAATAACATGGCACAATACATGTAACCTGTATGTACTATTTGGGAAATGAGTTATTTCAAGCCACGGCAGTTCAACGGTGGCAACATGTAACTGTTGTAGGGTGTTACATGGTTTTTAGCGGGCTAATCGGCATGTTTGCCTGCGACAGCTTGCAAATTCTTAGTGGATGCAATGCACTGTCTTGCACCTAGCCCCCAGCAATGGACACATGACTACACGGTATTACAATGTGACAATTTCAGTCAGAACTACCTGGTCTGTACAATGTTTATTGTTAGAATTATTTGAAATACATATATGCGCAGCGTGGGAAAATATAAAATGCGTTGTCAAAGAGAGAGAGACGATTACTGCCCTCTCTCTGGCACGGTTACTACCCTATCCCCGTACACTCTGCATGCTTGGCAGTCTGTCAGTCAATGCACATACGAGATAATTTGTGGTGCGTGATGTACCATAGCACGTGACACACATAATGCGGGAGAGATCTCTACAAGTCTGTGATTTTTATCTCTGATCACACCCATGGGTTTCCATGGTGCATTTCGGATACCAATTACGCAAAAAGGATGTACTTGGAAAAGGAGTGCAACAATGTCGCAGCCTGCCGAGTGTGGCGCTGCGGTCGTTCCTCAATGGTGCGCAAGTCTCACGGAATACGCTCTCCCACAAAGATCAACTTTAAGTGATACACGGGCTTTGCATGGAAAGTTTTCCAATAGCAATTCGCTTTTGGAAATCAGGGTTTAAGTTCGCACCCGGAAGAAACAAAAAAGGTAAGGTTTTTGGAATGCTTAGTCAGTTGAAAAAACCGAGTAAATCTAATGATGTGCATGCACAAAACAAAATGTTTTTAAGCAGTACGTAACGAGCTACTATTGCCGCTGAAAATTAGCGTTACAGAAGGTGGCGACATTACGTTTATTCATTACTGGGGAGTTACGTGTATTAAAATGTATGTTTATAGTAATGTAATGTAATTTATTTGCATTCCATAAATCCAAGTTAGGATACAATCCTATGGATATAGACATAGTCACATACATACTATATAATGACAAATACACAGAGAAGACTTAATAATAAATATTAAATACAATTAATAAAACAAGATCTAATACCAGCAACATCCAGATATCCAGTGGCAGTAATGTGCTTTCAATTTGCTATCAGTTTTCTAGATTATCACTGATAATTAAAATATTCTTCACTATTATAAAAGGAATTTATAAGTAAAAACCTCTTTAAGGCATTCCGAAATAATGTTATCTCATTAGCTAAGTCTTTGATACCATGAGGAAGGTTGTTAAAAATTTTGATTCCTGAGTAGTACACTCCCTTTTGGAACTTTGTTAAATTAGCTATAGGTGGATGTAAATTAGTTTTAAATCTTGTGTGGACACTGTGAATCTGATTATTTGTATTATATAGATGTTTGTTTTTTATCACGAATATTGATAGAGAGAAAATATATTGTGAGTATAGGGGTAATATTTCCAATCTTTGAAACAGTTCCCTACATGAGTCTCTCATTCTTGAATTTGTGATAATTCTGATCACCCTTTTTGGAATTTTGAAAATCTTCTCAATGTATGGTTGATTTCACCAAAAAATTATTCCATAACTCATAATTGAATGTAGGTATGCAAAATAAACCATTCTTAAAGTTTCAGTAGACATTATAGCTTGTAACGATTGGATTACAAAACACGCTGTATTTAGTTTGGACATCGTTTGGTCTATATGAGCTTTCCATGAGAGGGAATCATCACTGATCAAACCTAAGAATTTTGTATGTGGTGAACTTTTGACATAGTTTCTGTGATAGTTAAGTTTCAAAACATACTCCCTATTATTTTTCGTATTAAATTGTAAGTAATGTGTTTTATTATAATTTAACACTAATTGATTTAATTTGAACCAATAATTAATATCCCTAAATATTTTGTTAATTTGTTTTTCATAATTTTCCAAATTTGGACTAGTTACTATTATACTAGTGTCATCAGCATACAAAAGGATTTTAGTTCCAGTAGGTGCCAATTATGGCAAGTCATTTATATAAATAAAGAAAAAGATGGGTCTCAAAATTGATCCCTGTCGTACCCTTTGTTTTATTTTTTCCCAAGTGGATTCAATACCATTATTGTAACTTATAATTACCTTTTGGTATCTTCCATCTAAGTATGATTTTACTAAATTGTAAAAGTTTCCTGGCACTCCATAGAATTTAAATTCTCTAAAAACACAGCATGATTAACCCTTTAAACCCTGAATTAAATCCCATCTGCTATTTGCTGGCATTATTAGCTCACCATTTTCTCCACTTTAGCAGGATAAGGGTTAAATCATTA
>Ga0268261_10003624_pt1:5000-11383 | contig 11383 bp, 6 predicted proteins | sample TergutNc150P1_FD_190353 | JGI IMG/M metagenome (GOLD analysis project Ga0268261, IMG submission 190353) | Nasutitermes corniger P1 segment gut microbial community from laboratory colony in Florida, USA - Nc150 P1 (SPAdes) (version 2) | ecosystem: Host-associated > Arthropoda: Insects... | reverse complement strand
CGAATCCCACCGGGGGCATGGATATTTGTCTGTTGTGAGTGTCGTGTGTTGTCAGGTAGAGGTCTCTGCAACGAGCTGATCACTCGTCCAGAGGAGTCATACCAACTGTGCTGCGTCGTCGTATGTGATCTAGAAACATCAAGAATAGGTGCTCCATATATATATGTATATATGACATTAGAAGCCTAAGGGGTAATGATTTAACCATTATCCTGCTAACGTGGAGAAAATGGTGAGCTAATAATGTCAGCAAATAGCAGATGGGATTTAATTCAGGGTTTAAAGGGTTAATATACAAGTTTCATAGCACTCTCCATGTCTTTTAATAATGAAATCTTCAAGATAATGTATCTTTATATGAGCCCCTTGCAATTTCCGTTTTAATTACTTATAATTATTTTCCAATTTTTACTTATTTTAGTATTTTAATGTTAAAAAGCTTCATCAATTCATCCAAACTTCTTTCTTGAATAACATAATATAATAAGAGATATTACAGTTTGTGAGACATTGATTACATTTGACATGCTAGACAGGAGAAAATAAGTTACATACTTCCATGAAGAGAGCTCTACAAGTGTTACAAAGCAATGAGCAAAGACCGTGAAACAGGACCCCGAACAAAGATAACAGACATCAAGACAGTGAATTAATCCAATTAGTCAATCTAACATGAATCAAGAAGAGAGGAATTTGTGTTATGTCAAAAGTCGGATAAAAACAGTCAAGTCTATAAACATATTTGTGAGTACAGTAAACTGGAAATAGATTTTAGTTTGTTCACATTGAATGAGAGTAATGCAAATTATGTGTGCATTTGTATCGTTGTGTTCATTTTACAGATTTTGTACCCAAAATTACACTTATAATAATACTATAAAAAAGTACCATATTCATTCCATTTATATCCACGTTCCTGTACCACTGAATAAATTTTCAGTTGAGCGTGCTTGTAGATACCATTGAGACTCCAGCATTTTGTGACTGGCAAAGAACATTTTACGTTCTTAATATTGATGACTGAAGGAGTTAATTTTACAGTTTCTTTGAGTTACCTGTAAATTATGCTAATAGTCACTTTCATGTAGTTTAAACGGACTGAAATTACATTATTTGAGGAATATGTGACAAAGTACCTCGTATATATAAAATTTTATGTGTTTGTATTGAGATGGTTTATTTTTAGAGAGGGGTAATGTGGCTTTCATGTATTTAATATTTAGCTCTTTAAAATGTAATGCACTTCCACAGTGACATCTGACATCAAAATATTCATTTATGTACATTGAACTATATTAATCCATGCAGTGTAATTAAAGAATAAGTTTCTTGTAAACATAATTTAATAAAAGTTCCTTTAGTTATGCTCAAGATATATAAATATAATTAATTAGATGGGTATTTTCAAAGAAAAACAATAATGCTTTCAATTTCTATCTACATTGTACAATAAAACAATGCTAAATATCAACAATTAAATGCTAAAAAGCTTCATATTGTATAGATCATGAATTTTCAATACTTTTATTCTGCTCAAAGATACAAGATTTGCACTCTGAAACTGAGTATGAAAATAATTCTATTATTGTAATACTTCTGTTTGTGTTTGAATGGAAATGTAACATAAAGTTTCAATATTCTATTACAGCATGCCTGTTAAACATTAATGCAGCTGTAAGGTGACAATTTTGTTCCTTTGTTACGTACAGTTTATCAGTATCGTGCTCAGTGTAATCTCATAAGAATCAACGTGTTATTGGTCAGGAATAATTTCTTATTCAAATTTTTCACCCCATTAAAATATCACAACATACGTTTCAAAAATGTTTGCAATTTTTTTACAAATTACATGCTAGATGTAATTTGTAGAGAATGGAAAAATGCAGCTTTTCAAATAAAAGAAAGCATTTTGGAATTTCACTGAAAACAATGAAAATATTTTGCAACTGCACATAATGGCATACAAATGTTAGATGATCAAGGTTTCAGTTAGTACATTTTCTTCTAAGCTTGGAATTAACTGTGTGTTGAAATAAAATTAATTTTTTGGTTACTGTATTTGAATGCATGACAATTAATTAATTTCAAGGAAACTCTTCTAAGGAAGGAATAAAAAAAGAAAAAATAAAAACACAGAAACAAAGTTACAAAAAAAAAGTGACAGAAAAAACATATAAACAAACAAACAAAATATAAGCAACATACAAATTTCTCTAGCAACTTAAATAGATGTGGAGTTGAATCATTTTACAACTAAGTTACAGCTCAACACATTTCGAAATTATCATTTTTTTGATGCATATGACAACTTTGAGAAGCAAGTAGTCTATGGAGAGTGAGAACATATATATAACAATATTTGAACAGTTTAAGAAGTTGTATCATAACAGACACTTATTACAGAAAATATACCATGCACGTAATAAACCTATGGAGAAGAATCCTTCTTGAGAAGCCAACAGACTACTAGCTTGTCAGTAAATTCTTTACTCTTGAAAAGAAATGTTTATTTCTGTAGTCACATTTTACTGATCTGCGTGAGTGCAATCCACACTGTCACACAATACAACCCATTTTATTAATATCTACCACCTACAAGTTGGTCTGTCAAGTCATCTGTTTAATTCAGTTTGTGTGATTAAATTATTTAACTGCATGAATAAACACATTGTGTATTGTTAAAGAATTATTTTCCTCAAATGACCTGCTTGGTCCAATTGAGCTTCTATATGAACAAAGGTATAATTGATGGTTAAGTGGCATCTCAATTGAATCATTAACAGTCAACAATTAAAACACAATTGCAAAAAGCATCCACTTTATATACAAATTTCACTGGCTTTACTAACAAAACATTAAAGAGAGCAACAACTGACTAACTGACTAATCATGAACTACACTAAATATGGTACTTCTTTATTCTAACATGTATCCCAGGTATAATAGAGAAAGAGGACAGTACAGAGGCTACAAGCATGGGCAGAAAACAGATATCTTATGCATTACACATATATGTATATGTAAGATGAGTTCATCATGCCATGCTGTCTCACCACATGCAGGGACGGATATATATGTTGGTTGGTCAATATATTTTGTAATGCACATGCGTGTAACCATACACTGCCAGTCTGGAAAACAAACTTTGTTTATGTAAAGGAAGTGAATATTATCTAAACATTTAAATAACTTTAAGTTGAAAATGGAAAACTTTTAAAAAATTTACTGTAAAAAATGAGAAATGTGGTTGTACAAAATTTTATGTTCCATTAATTCCAGTTTTCAATTTAACAATAAAAGTTTCTTAATAAAAGCCACAGGGAGGTTGTTGGATTTACCAGGTGACTGGAGAAATGATTTGTCTATTTTGTACAGGCCAGAGCTCCACCATAAGTTACAGTGATCAAAACACAACCAAAAAATAGTACAGAAGTACAATTTATGCATAGAATAAGACATATTATTAGCTCACAAATATTAGATTTGTGGCACTTACTTTCAGCTATTTATCAAGAAGAAGACTGATGTTGCATGATATTCCTATATACAGGAAACCAATTGTATGGGTATTAAAAGTAAATGGTTTGAGGTTGATACATTTTCCTGTGCACTAAGATAGCTTTTGAGTCTAAGCAAAATTTGATCCAAGAGGATACAATTCTTTTCTCTTTTCCCTTTCAGGAAAGTGTATAAAGATTACTTTATTAATAAATAATTTTTGTGGAAATATAAATCCTCATTATTCAGTGATTAGTGTGGAAGACAGGGAATTCAGGACAAATACAGTAAGTTTTGCCCACTGCAACTTCTACAAGAAAGCATTAATTATTTCCGTTTCCTGAAGCAAAAAAGGTAGGCTTTACTTATATGCATAAGATGAGGACATTTCTTTAATTATGGTAACCTTTTTTGGACAAATGTCTGGCCCTTATGTTTATCCAGAGATGCCACATTTCCTTCTCAGATTTTTTTATACTTCTTGTCTGTTTGCTGCTGGAGAAATTATGACTTCCCTGAATTTTTTAAAATGAGAAATCTAAGTTAACTTCATTTACATAAGATATATAAGATATAAATTGAGGAATAAAAAGTCTAAGAGTTATTCCTAATTCTGAAAAATATTTTACAAGAAAGCAGCCCTTGACTACACGCATGCACACTTCATGGATTCTGCTCTAAATATGCTAGGCTATAGACACAGTCTTGAAAATGTTCAGTGTTCTTCTACCATCTGCCACACTCTTGCATACACATGACATAAGTCTGTATTTTCCAATCCAAGAGCACACAACTGTATTTTCTTGGCACTGTTTCAACAAAAACATTAACAACAATATTAACAACAAATGAAAAATGCTCCAAATCACTCTCATTGCACATACGCAGGTAAGAGTCTTTGAACACACTGTATATTGTAATTCTGTCTCTCAACAAATATCTGAAGTATATGTGTATATACAATGGTACAATCCTGCTGTAAATGTTGACACAATTCCACACATATTCAAAATGTACTCAGTAGTGCTTGTTACCTCATTGAGTTACACAAATTTATTTCCAATGTTTTCTCCTCTAAAGAATGGCATTCCACTTGTTGCATAACGAAGAAAATAGTCCCTTACTGAAGATTAAAATATTACAAAGTTACCTCATGTAAATACTTCAGTAAATACAAATTGAGCCATATTGGTAAATATCACCAAACACCTCAATATTTAATGTGGCCTAGAAACCAGGTAAATATGTAATACCAAAATGTCTTTTTTCAAACAGTCCACTAATTTGCAGCAGAAACTGTATCCTTATTATAAAAATGAGGATTCACAAAGGACGTTATAGTAATTTCTGTCTTGTGTGTTGTATGTGGACAGGATGAAGCCCATTTTCCACAGGATAAGAAGAGAAATTTCTTGTGGGCTTATGTGCACAGAGACAGAATATGAGAAGCTTTATTTTAAACGTCCTGTTACAAGTACTTCCTGCAGGTTGCGTTCTTCAAAATTACCATTAATAAATTCAGTCATTTAGTGATTATCACATTTATTAGTCAAAAGTATAAATTGGTCTGCATTGATTGATGACACCAATGAACTTTTCTTCAATAATTCTTCAACTTTTTTTCCACACCAGTTTCATTTTGCTTCTGTCATGTAATACAAAGAATCCTAATATGCTGAAGGTTATGAAGAAATGGAAAATGGTGACGTATGCATGTCATATGGTAAAATTTTAACTGCTAAATTAATAATTTCCTAATTTTACTAAACTTTTGTAAAGAAGTATAAGGTTTGGAAATCATTTCTTACTTGAATCCTACTGTCCATGTTGTACTCAACAACAATTAATTTCAATATTATTCAGACTCAAAGAGACATTAATTTGCAGTGCTTCACAGACTAATGAATTTTAAAACACATGTAACTGAAGTCAAAATTGAGGGAGGGAAATACACACAGTTTTATTTCATATTTATTATAGTGAACCTGATAAACATATTTCAGTATATAAATTGTTGATTTTGATCAGATGTTGTTTGTTCAGTTGAAGACTTACTTGTGTAATTACTGAACTCTGTACAGTTCAGTGACAGAATCTAAATTCATTATGTGTGCTTAGCTGACCAGGGGAATTATATACATGGGTATTAATATGTCAGTGCATAATGAGAGACTAGAAAATATTCATCAGGATTGCAACATCCGCACAATAATACACAGCCTCTAATAAGTTGGACTACTTTACTGTAAGTCTGTATTGTTTAGGTCATGCCAGTAAACATGACATATAAAATTATGTATAATAAATTAAATAAAAATATCCTTGCAGTATTCCACATATTAAAACTTTTAAAATGACTGAGATAATCAGTCCACTTTTGGAAAACTGTTAGTTTATATTAAATAAAATTTATTGGTAAACTCATTTCCTTCACATTACTCAGATTTATAAAGTCTGTTGCTGTCAGGATTACCCTAAAAACAAAACGATCTGAATTGTGTATTTGTAATTCGGCTCTTAGTTTGAAAACAACTTTTGTAATTAAACTTGCGAAGTACCTGAGGCTGTGTTCCCTCTGAAATGCCTGAATATAATAATATATATTTTATTGAGTGACACTCAATTTTATAATATTTTGTAGCAATGTATAACAAATGTTTATTGCAATAGGGCCATTTGAAAATCTCGGAACTCAGCACAGTCCCCAAAATAATTTTTAACGGCAGAAGTATTATTTTTTTTTTTCCTCTGAAAAATTATATTTTCTTTTTTGCAGGGATTAAGGATTTAAAATCACTAGCAATTAATTATTTGTAAAAATTGAAATAGAAATTAACTATAATTTAATTTTTATTTAATTTCTTCCCCTCTTGAAGAACACTAGA
>Ga0268261_10003623_pt1 | contig 11384 bp, 8 predicted proteins | sample TergutNc150P1_FD_190353 | JGI IMG/M metagenome (GOLD analysis project Ga0268261, IMG submission 190353) | Nasutitermes corniger P1 segment gut microbial community from laboratory colony in Florida, USA - Nc150 P1 (SPAdes) (version 2) | ecosystem: Host-associated > Arthropoda: Insects > Digestive... | reverse complement strand
TTTATCATTAACTTGTCCAGCACTTTACCCGCTACATTAAGCAGACTGATGGGCCGGTATTTCGATGCGTCTCTAATATCTTCTTTCCCCTGCTTTATAATTGGGACTATGCTGTGTGTGTGTGTGTGCGTGTGTGTGTGTGTGTATATCTATATAGACAGAAGTATTGTAGGCTAACAGTGTGGATTCAGATGTAGCGGATCGGTTACTGATCAGACATTGTGCATTTGTCAGGCATTGGAGAAGACATGGGTGTGAGGTAGGATAGAATGTGATTTGTTTATTACAGGCTTCAGTGAAGCTTATGATTCAGTTGGGAGGGAATTTTTATACTTATTTCTCTGGGTTTGGTATACCATGAAATTGATTATGCTAATTAAAATGTGTTTAAATAAAATTTGTTTTAAGGTTGTATAGGGAAATGTTTATGTGAAGAATTTCCTATTCTTAATGTTCTAGAACAAGGAAATGCTTTAGAATGTGCCATTAGGAAGGTCCAAGAAAGTATAGTGAGTATATCAAGGGTTCGGGACCTCACGGCCCTGATGCACCTAGGCCTTAAAGCCGGCCCTTTGTGCCCCATGTCCAATCAAGGGAGCCCTGAATCTTTACTGAAGCTCCAGAAGGTCCAGAAAAACTCAGATGGACTGAAATTAGTTGGAATAAATTAGAATGTGGTCTACCCTGATTATATTAACATATTTGGAAAAAGCACAAATACAGGGTGATTCAAAAGTCATGTTAGCCAAGTGGAACATTATAAGCACTTGTTAATATAATACATATTTCATACATTCTGTACATTTTACAATGCAAAAAATAAAAACTCCTTACAGGATCGTCCTTAATAGTCATAAAAGGTGTTCAAAGTGACCTCATGCACCAGTGAAAACTCAGATCCTTTTTGTGATGTGTGTGGACACTATATGCATCAGTGAACATATAATTTGAGCAGTTTTGAGGTCTGATGTTGGCCTTAATTTCCTGAAGTGAGTGTGGATTTGTCATGTGTACGTCTCTTTTTCGATGACCCCAGAGAAAGAAATAAATGCATGACAAGTCTGGTGATACAGGGAACTGTGAACCTTTAAGGCAAGGAAACTGGAAACTGCAATGGAACTGCACCTGTAAAGAATGTCTGCCAGAACATGTGGAACTGGTTTGTGCTGTCCACACTGAGAAAACTGCAACACAACCGCCATACCACTCGTGGAAGACTAGGCAGCTTCACTCCCAGGAAACCAAACTAGCCAGTCTTCTCAAGAGTTGCATTTTGCAGTGGTTGTCTAGTTTCCAGTGTGTGTGTGTGTGTGTGTGTGTGTGTGTGGGGTTTTTTTTTTTTCCAGATGGCACAAAAGGTCAATGAAGCCACTGACTTTGCTTTTGTACAGTTAATTGAGCAGCATCCAGACCTTTATGACAAGAGCCACCCAGAGGGACAGAATGGATCTGGCGTAGGAAAGAATTTCGCATGACTTGAAGGAGCCAGATATCTTCAGATTAAAACCTATAATAAAATTGCAATACAGAGTGTTCTAATGAAGGCAACAAAAATTATACATTATGACTTTGGTTGCTTACAAGTTATCATGTGAGTGAGTTCTCATACCACATAATTATCAACTGCATTTAACTGACATAATCCCACTGAGGTGGAATTGATCCTGCAGGCATTAAGAAATAATCAGCCAGGCTTCTTCTCCTGATAGCAACCATAGTGATTACAAGCAGCTGGTACTTCGTACAGGACATCGGTCAAACGATGTGGACCCTGTTGATACATGCATCGTGGAATGCGTGAAGCAACAAACTCAGGAAAACACACCAGATCCCGACAGGGAATTTTGCATAGTCTGCTTTCTGACATGAAAACAGTGAGTGCCAAACAATAATATATTTTTTAAAACAGGCGTTGTAAAAGAGATTTATGAGATATTAGACAATACTGAACGTGATGTTCCTCGATTTGGTTTGTGGTAACTTCCAGTATTTACGTCTACACTGAATTCTCTTCAAGAATAACGGGATACCTCTGAGTCGTTTTTAAATTATTGGGAACTGAATTAATAATGATGATAAAAATGGTAATGGGCGTCCATATTCATTAAGCGTGCATGACAGACACTGTAATGTAACCGTCCTCCTATATTTTGCACAACTGAGGGGTTACAATACTTTGCACACTTGTCAGTGAGCTCAAATCTATCAAGGAATATGCAGGAGGACAGGAACTGCTCTGCTTGATATCTGTTATATTACATAAAATTACAGTCTCCTTATTTGTTGAGCACATACACACACAAACATATAACTTCAGATTTGATCACGACAAAGTTGCCATTATAATCTCTTCACAGCTCTGCTCGCCCCACAACTCGTTACTCTCTGAAGTCTAACAACTGAGTGTCCCATTCTGTAATGTCTCTCCCTTGTCAAGGAAGCAGGTAGCCTGCAGGGAAGTCCATCCGAAAAATATCATTCAAACAAAGGAACACGTGCGTACAGCTACCTACCACTATACAAGAAAGAGAATTCAAGCCTTTTATTATGGAAATGAGGTGTGTTAGACCTATACCCTGTTCACCTGATGGGCTGAAGTGCGGACAGCAATTAGAGGTTTGAACTGCTAAACCCCTCTGTGCATTCCAGAACTGAATACAAAACTTTCCTTTATAATTAAAGTTGGCTAATGGCCTTACGACCTGTTTATCTTCTCATCTTCTTGTTGGCCTAGTCAGATACTTGAACTCCGGAACCTGTGCCGGTTACAGTAATAACAGAGGAATTGCAATTGAAACCAAATTGTCATCTGTGTTAATGGTTTATACACAGTGGTATATCTGTAGCAATCAGTATATACATATTCCTTACCTGAGTGTAATCAGCAGTCTCCTCTGCTGACACAGCTGTATGAAAATTTGTGTCTCTTTTTACTTGAGGTCCTGTAACTTCCACTTATAAAGAAAAGCTTTCAATTCTGGTTCTACAAAATGACTTAAAGAGGTCTGAACCATGGTTAAGTTCTTTCGAAACAGTGTACATACTCAAGCGTAAATTGTCACAGAAGGTATGCATCTAGTTTAATGGTATCCATCTGTTGTGTACACTTAATAACATACATACAGACTATTCTGTCCAGTACAGTATGTTGCTGATTCATTCAAACACTACTTGTTCTGAACGAAAATGTTCATCATTAGGTGTTCGGCTACAAAGTCTTAAAAATCAAGGTAAAATGTCTTTTGAGAGATCCCTCCACTATTACAGTGTATATTTACAAAAATATTTTGTTTTTATAGCGTAGCATGAAGGTAGAGGGTTGTATAAATACAATGATATTCTTTTAAAATTTTGTGGAAATTTTCTTCATGACATGGTTTTTGAAAATTAAAACCTAAATGTTAAAATTTAAAGGGTATATATCCATATATTGATTCCAATAATTGGCTTGGCTATTGATTTTTCTATCGCTTAGTGCAAATATGACTGGCATATGTTACAGTGAATTACTTTGTTGATATGCTTTTCAGATTGTATGTGTTATGTTTGCTTTTATCGATTATGTCATCGTGCTAGTAGCAGTTTTCAATTTTACTTCATTTCACTTATTTTGCACTGTGCAATACTGGTGTTAACTACACAAGTGGCAGCTGCCAGTGACACAGAAAATAAATGCACAGCACTAAAAATTGCTACAACATATTCAGTCATAGAAAGGCGATGCAACTTGTCCGTTTCCTCAGGATGCTCTTGCTAATCAGGCACCTGACTTCCTGCTCGAAACTGGTGACAGACACTTCTTAGAAATCGTGGTTGCAATGCGGTGTCCAGTTTTTGTGGTGTGCACTCACCGTTAGAAACCAGACTATTATCAAAATTGGCTTACGTCTACTATTTCCTGAGAAGGATGGCTTGTGGCACCATCTTCCTGAAGACAACAATATTCTTCATCTTCTTCCAGCATTTAAATGAATTGGATTATGGGTTCCTGTTACACCTCGAGTTCTGCTTGGTCCTGTTGGAGATGGGACCAACTACAGGCTTGCAAGATAGTGCACACAATTCACCAGTATAATGCATGTGGATTTTCCCTTGACTATATTCTGCACGTCTCACTGTTTATATATCCATGGACATGGAACCACATGTTACTAAAATAAACCTTATCAAGCATGTTTATTCTGTTTTCCTCAACAAAGACTGAAATCACCTGCAAAACTGTGATCACTTTGCTGTATCCAAATCTCTCAGTTCTTGGACAACCCTGATGCAGGTACGACGTAGACGAAGTTTTCCCACATCCCTCTGGGTAATGGGGGAGGAAATCCGTACCTGTGATGAAGGTTCCCCGAGACTTTTCCTCGTAGATTGTTGCAGCCACAGCAACACAAAAATATAATTAATCATATCAAAGCTCAAAGACTAAGTTGGTTTGGTCACATAGAAAGGATGCCAGATACCAGAACAGTTAAGAAGATATTTAATTGGAAACCTCTAACCAAAAGATCACAAGGAAGACCCAAGTACGGATGGGAAGATAACATCACACAGGATATCTGCCAAATGAAGATAAAAAATTGGATAGCCTGCGTCCAGGATTGAGGGAAGTGGAAAGAGGTCATTGAGAAGGCCAAGACTTTCAACTAGGAAGTTCAGTGCCTGGAAGAAGAAGACAGCCACACCTAGTCGGCGTGGCTGTGGCTGATGCCTTTCCCCCCCTCCCCCCAAGAAAAAGTTAACTATATTCTTCTTCTTCTTCCTATAGCACTACGGCCCTTTTAGTTTGGCCTTGGCTTCCTTAACTATATTCCTCACAGGATTCAAAGAGAATGCTTTGTGAAACTGCATCTGTTCTTCAATATACATTAAGTACAGGAATTATAAGAGTTAATTAGCACAGTGGACCCGTGAAAAATATTCTGTTGATGGAAAACGTGTTGTGTTCTTTCTTTTGGATGATTCCCAGTCCTCTGAATTATTCAGATGCTGGGGGATCACCCAAAAGAAAGAATACAACAATCAGAACATGGCAAAAGTTTGAAATCAAGGATGGAAAACATGTTCAGTACATGACAATTGGCGAATATTGTGAACAGTTGAGCCACACTGCCAATAGGATCATGGCTCTCATTATAAACTCATGTTTGAGTGCATATGCCACCTGTTACAATATGATTCAGGACCACTGTATTTCCCAAAGCTGGTGGCACTTAGCTTCAACAAACTACATATCTATGTCAGGATTTTCATTTATTACATGCAGTTTAGCCTGAGGCTTTTTTATTCATGCTGTAGATGAGTATGGAGTATTAGTGGAATGTTAATTGACAGTAGAAATTGAAATGCTTGGAGAAAAGCATGTCCTATGCCACTTTGTTCACCAGAGATCCACATGAAGTGCACTGGCACTGAAACTGTCCATGGTGAGAAGCCAGCAAGTAGCTTCCTGAGCCGTGGTGTGAGTTATGTTGCAGTAGAATTTGTCACGGTTTTTTTTTTTTTGGTAATTTTTTGCCTCTGGTAGTTTTGCTTATATTTAAAAAAATTGCTGTCAGGATTGGAACTTCGTGCTCTTATTTCACCTACACGGACATTTTAGTATCTTATTAATTCTTGAGCTCACCTTTTGTTGGAGAAATTAAAGATCTTTGTTCGCACGAGAGGTACAAAGAAGGCTTTCTTGTCGTGAATACTTCTGAGTTTTATTTGCATCTAGCAGAATTGGACCATATTAGTTCTTCTCGAACTCATTTTTATGTAACTGATTTTTTTTTTATTATGCATATCATGTGGTTAACAATCCAGTGAAGCAATCTGATGCACCATTAATAAGAGAGTTGTGATAAATAAATGAACTAAATGGAAAATACTGATTCATTTTTTTTTTTTGTCTTCATAATCATGGTTGTGTGAGCCTAAAATCTCAAGTACACGTAATATCATATAAGGATTCCAAGAATGTTAATGTGACATGTTTATTGCTGACTTTTAAGGTTTGGAAATTTTTAAATACTAAATGACCCATTTATACTTCCTTGATTTCTTCAAGCTGATGCGTCACCAGGCAAATGTTCAGAAGCACCTTTTGAAGTGTCTTTTGCAGAATGGTTGCAGTCCTGCCATCTTGCATGTCTGGCATGCTCTTGCCAGTTCTGAACAACATAGACTGTTATGTTGGCAGCAGTGTGGCCATACACTTGCATGTGTCTCATAACAGGATTCACAGACATCACAGACACCTGGAACATATATTTTTATTGTACTGAGCAGATGATGGTGCTTGTGGCTTCATAGTCTGCCCACTGCTGTATTACCCTCCAGTACCCTTTGACCTGTGTGAATCATCTGAAAGCCTTTTTCTCTAGGTAAGGCAATCACTACCAACATATGTGTGAAGAGACTGACAAGATAGCTGGAGGGTAAAGAGGGAGTTGTGTAGGGGGTCAATCCATGGGACTTTTTTCCACAGCCTTCATATAGGCTTGTGAAGCACATCACTGGCTAGCTAAAGCTGTGTTTCCTTGTTTATTGTGTGAAACTCCTTGTGTGCATAGTGTAACACTGCATGTAATAAGACTGATTATATGCATGGTATTCTGGCAAAATCAGGGTGTGGTACCAAAATATTCATCTATGATTCTACATTGATAAGTGGTCTTTTAGTTTGTATGTTGGGCACATTAATTTACTGCAGATGTCAGTAATCACGTTGCAGACTTCTGTGAACACTGTAACTAACCTTCTGTTTCCATTAAATGTGGGGCATTTCCTGACAAGCGATGGGGACTGTTATGCTTTCTGGACTTTACTACATTAAGTTTGTTATTACATAGGTTGTGTACGTGTGTGGAGTTAATTTATCTGGCTCAGTTTAGGGAACTGAATTGAACTATAGTTGCACAAAGAGCAGGGAATTTCTTGACTAATTGAATCTTGGAGGCTAATTCCGATCAGTGCAGTTGGTTGTTTATCTTGAAGTGAGTTATTCCTTTATGTTTGTATTATATTAAGTTTTTAAAAATGAATCTTTGAAGAGTGAGCACGACTTTAGTACTATAATATAGTGTGTGTGTGGATGCATGCGCATGGGCGTGTACATACGACTATATGTAGTAATTTATCTGACGATGTCATATTGATCAAAACATGTTGTTAGTAACCATTTAATATATATATATATATATTCTAATTAAGTGGTGTTGACAGTTAGAAGTTTCTTGTGTGTTGATTATTTGAACGTTCAAGTTAGAGAGTTCTTAAATTAAAATACTGCTGTGGGTGCCTAAGTATGCGCATTTTTAAACAGCAGTTTTACTGTGCTGGCTTGTCTGTTAACATTACTTTTCAAAATGTGTATATAGTTTATGTAAGATAAATAGATTACTGGGCAATGGGGACTATCCTGTGAGAGGAATTTAGATATATACATGTTTTATGCCTGGATTATGTTCCTGTAAACAACGCGCAAATTGAACGTACAAATCCTATTTAAAACAGTGCATTTTCAGGGGGTTAGGGGATTTATGATCTAATCCTACATAGTGCATGACTATACCACTAGTGGTCATATGGACCTGTAGAGTATATATGTACTGTATATACAGTATATATAAATTTCTAAAATTCAAATATAAGAGACTCAAATTCGTAAGTTTTTGTGCAGTTCATTGTAATAGGTCTGTTGTAGTCTTGCTACAGAGACACTTTAGTTCATGGCTTAGCACATTCTGTAATTCTGTTAGCATTATTAGGAATTTTATTTAGGTTACTAAGAGTGAATCAAACATTACAGCATAAGTCAACAAATTTATTACCCTTTTTCAAGTGGGTTTATTACGTCTAATTTCTCTTCAGTACTGACTGTATTTCATAGATTTGTCACTTGGATTGTTCTTGGTGATGTAGATGTATGTTTATCGCTCATTTTGCTACCAGTAGCCAATGCTGTTGAGGAAGAAATACATCAGCGGCATGTTTGTATCACCAATGTAATCAATCCATACGCATGACACATGGCATGACAGTGATGTCACTTTCTGCTAGCCTCCAAATTAAGACAAGTGCGGCCACGAATCTTCTGTACCAAATCACGTTACACCAAATACATATTATTGCATCAATTTGAAAAGTACTGTCAATTTTCAAGTTAACGAAAAAGCGAAATAAAAAAAAAACCGAGACCTGCCTGTATATAAACACACACATGCATTCATAGCTTTTTGTACCTCTTTCAAGAAGAGATGGGCAAAAACGTATAATAGGAGGATAAAATAATGAAGCAATGCACATAATAAACCAGTAAGTATATCCATCAAACACAACTAGTATTTTGATTAAAAAAAAACCAACAACTACAATTTTAAACTTTCAGTAAGCCATCATCAGGCTGTATAGGAATACAAACGTGTAAATTTACAGCAGCTTATGCAAAATGATTCAAGATTGAGATCTTAGACTTGTTAAAAATTGTTATTTATTAACATCGGCAACAATCATGGTATTGCGAAAACCTTACAGGAATGTTTGTGATAAAATGGTGGCTTGATAAAGTAGCTGCGCATTGTATTTTGATATGGAACAAAAGCTTTAAATCATTAAACTTGTGGACAGCCGTCTTAGATGTTTGTACCTGTTGTTGTAAAATCCAGGGGTATGTTATGACGCATATAGTTACAGAACCCATGGGCTGTATATGTAATGTAACTATATTCTGTAACGGTAAAATAGTAAACTGTTTCATGGTTTATATACTTTATGTGTTTTAAGTAAGGAAGTTACAGAATATGACCAAAGCTAATGTGAATATTCGCATGGATAACACATTGAACTGGATGTTGTATATTTCTCTTCTATGCTCACATTACTGAACAATGTAATGACTTGTTTTATAAAAATATAAAATATTAAAACATGTTATGTAAGATGTGTTTGGCAGATATGTTTATCGGTCTATTGTGTAGAAACACAGTAGTTTGATTCACATGAAGATAAATGCATGTGTAACTTGGTCTCTCACAATGAGGGTAGAATTTGAAGCCAGAGATATTGGAGAGTTTGGTGCTAAGGAAGACATTCGGACAAAGAGGAAGGATGTAATGGGGCTGGACAAAATTGCATAATGAAGGGCTGAATGATTTGTACTCCTCACCTCATATTATTTAGGATCATAAATGAATATAAGTGAGATTGACATAGGAGAGGTGCAAACAGGGTTTTGGTGGAGGAATCTGAGGGACAAGACCACTTTGAAGACATTGGTGTAGAGGGGAGGATAATATTAAAATGGAGCTTCCAGAAATATCAGGGGAGGGCGTAGACTAGATTGCTCTAGCTCAATCGGGACAAATGTTGGCCTGGTGTGAATTCGATAATGAACATTTGGTTCCGTGAAGAGTGGGGTTCTTCTGGCCGAGATGAGAAACTTTTAGTTTCTCAAGAAAGACAGTGCTCCATGGAGTTAGTTGGTTACAAAATTTTCGTGGGGTATTTCTCGGAAGGTGGGCTCTTGAAAGATGAAATAGCTAATATTGAACTTGTCTGTAGTGTCAGCTTTCAAATACTATTACATCCTGTTCATTTTTCCCCATCCCGGACAAATACCAATTTTGCAGTGCACCAAGTAATTTTGAATTTTTTGGCACATTCATTCATTTCTGTCAAGTCCCATTTTCGACTCGCCTTCAGTTACTGGAGTTGAGCCATGGCCTTCCGTTCCATTACACTAGGGTTGGCCATGTTCTACAGGTGTCACAATGCGTGCCATTTGTGTTTCCGACCTCTTTCCTGTATGTGCGATTGTAAAAAATGTTTAGTTGTGAAACAATGACATAGTTGTTAATTTAGACACCCTAGATTCAAATATGGGTCCAAGAACTGGTCATCTTGAGGTATTTTGTGAGTTTTTACCCATACGTTCCAGTAAAGCACTATGGTAATAACAGTGATTTTTGCTGTTTTTGTGTTTCTGGCCCTTATAGTTGACATCAAATACATCATGTTTATATCGACTTTTATGACACTCTGTTAATTAATGAATGTCAGGTCTAATTGTATCGGACAGACACACAGACAATTATGTTAAGTCACAATCCTCAACATGTGTGTTTGTTTGGCTATTCATTTGTTTTTTCAAGATTAAAAGGCTGAGAGTTTCTTAACCACCTGCATGAATGTCAGCTTGTCAAAGAGGACTCTACTACAAAGCTTACTAGTCGGAGGGTCCCGGGATCAATCCCCAGTCACTGGGGATTTTTTCCGGGGCATCAGACAGTTCCATGTGCCCTGGGGTCGACTCAGCCTCTAAAAATGAGTACCAGGATGTTCCTGGGGGTAAAGACGGCCGGTGCGTAAGGGTGACGACCTTACCACCTTCATGTGCCGAGTGTCTAGAAATTCTTAGCCTACCAGAACCCTGTAGTGGGATTACTTTACCTTTACCTTTTTACAAACACATGCACAAAATAAAATTTGCATCTCACTCTTCCAACTGTTTAATATCCCATGTGGTTTCCTACAGCAAAAATACATACGGAGCCATCCCTCTGCATCCTACTTACATGTCCAGCCAATTTTATTAGCTACAGAATTTTTTGTACTGCCATTAGCAGGTGATCAGTTTGAAACACGATATTTTTCGTTTTCTTAAATGCTCATATCTGAGTTCCTTAACTTCACGTGAGATGCAGATGCCAATTTATTTTCTTCCTTCCTGCGAAGAAAGTGACCACGTCTGATACAGGAACCGTGCTGATTGTTGTGGTGGGAATGTTCCTAACTTGTATCTGGGGTCCGGTTCTAGTTTTGGTCGGTTACCGGCTGCTCTGATTTCATCAGTCCCAGCAGGCAAGTGTCAGGACAGTGGACTGTTCTGATTTCATCAGTCCCTCCCACCAGGCAAGTGTCAGGACAGTGGACTGTTCTGATTTCATCAGTTCCTCCCACCAGGCAAGTGTCAGGACAGTGGACTGCCTCGAATGGGGTGACAGCCACTTCTTTTGTTACAAAATCTCTCTACGTTTTCGTTCATCAATCACCCTACCACGACGATGTACACACTATCCTGAGACACTATCAGGGACGTAAAACAAACCACAAAGAGAACAACAAAATAACTATGCGAGGCCCAAAGTGCTGGTAAAATGTGACACCCTGTAGATTAAATATGGGGACGGATATTTCGGAGAATTCTGATTCCTTTATCTTGAGCAAAGATCCAGAAACAGCATAGCAGACAAAAATATGTGTGTGTATCGTTAGTATTTTGGAAAGCATATGGTTATAAAACTTTTGTGCAATCAACAATAATTTATAATTTTCAGGTTATTTAACACCTTAAAATTATTATTATTATTATTATTATTATTATTATTATTATTATTATTATC
>Ga0268261_10003622_pt1 | contig 11385 bp, 7 predicted proteins | sample TergutNc150P1_FD_190353 | JGI IMG/M metagenome (GOLD analysis project Ga0268261, IMG submission 190353) | Nasutitermes corniger P1 segment gut microbial community from laboratory colony in Florida, USA - Nc150 P1 (SPAdes) (version 2) | ecosystem: Host-associated > Arthropoda: Insects > Digestive... | reverse complement strand
ATGTTACAGCTAGCATGTTGATAGCTGTGGTTTTGTTCTTCAAGTTTAACATTGTCTTGAGAAATTGCTGGATCCGACAGTAATATTCCTTCACTAGCTTGTCCTTCATCTGGCTGTTGTCAATACCATCATCACCTTCTTCTATGCCCAGATACTTATTGGGGTCATCCAGCGCCATGTTGCTTATTACTGTCTGGTTATTTACACTAATGTTATGGCTTTTAGTTGGCTTGCTATGCTTTAAAACTGCTGTGGTGCATTTGTCTAGTCCCAGCTCCATTCATATGTCATCGCTAAGTGTTTTGACAATGGTCAAATCCTGCTGTAACTTGGAAAACAGCTTCAAACATCCATGTAGGATAAATGTCTGATTTTATTTTTTCCCTTGCTTCATACCCTCCCTGTTTATTGAGCATGCTGGTTAGTGCTAAACAGAACAGTAAAGGAGACAAGGAGTCACCTTGGAATATTCCCCGTTTAATAGCCACTTTTCTGTTTCAACGTGCCCTTTGGTGTGGTAGAGCCATATTTCGGTCTTCCATTCTTTCATTGATGCTTACATGAATTGTCTTATAGTTGGACATATTCGGTACATTTCTGTGACAGTGTCTATCCAGGTGTGAGACAGGCTGTCAAATGCTTTCTTGTAATCAGTCCATGCCATACATAGATGTCTTTGATGTTTCTTTGCTAATGATATAATCATCTTGTTCACCAGCAGCTGATCTTTACATACCCTAGACATTCTGTAACAGCCTTTCTGTTCTTCTGGGAGAATGTTGTTTCTGAGTAACCGGTTATAGATCCTATTTGTCAACACAGCCATTAGAATCACACATATTGTGGCAATAGTTGTGTTGGGTTATTATTATTATTATTATTATTATTATTATTATTATTATTATTATTATTATTATTATTATTATTATTATGGGTGGATTTCATATTTTAATGTACAATTAAACCACAGTACTGCCTGTCATGCAGTTCAGTGGCCTGAGATGTGAGAAAATATAACTTTTAAGGTGGCACGAAAGGAATGTATAATTTTAATATTTTCATATGGGGTTTCAAGCACACTGTGTATAACATGTGAACACCTTTTATGAAAAATGTGTTGTATTTATATCTCGAAACAAGTTATAGATTAATACATACTATTTAGACACAAAATTAACTTTATGCTGTATTCTGCTGCAAGAACAAGAACATAAAATTATAGCAACATGATACGAAATTATGTCTGGCATTAAAAAAGTGGTTAATGCATGTAAGTTCACTGGCATAGCACTACAGTATATCAGATTCATAAACTAATATTGAGTCACTTTTAAAATGGGCTGCTACATCAATAGTAAAAGATATTCTGTTCATTGCTCCTTAAAGAAAACTCCTTTCTTATAATGTCATGAACCACCAACTGGGGAGTTCGTTTTTGTTTTATTAAGGTTAGGTGTCATCCATATTAGAGGATTATTCACTATGTTTCCAAAAAGTCTGCTGGCCTGACCATACTTGCTTTAACAGTTTCATTACAGTACACATGTTTTATTAGTCCTCATTCATGTTTTTCCTGACTGACGGTTGGAATTTTGCGCGGTGATATGTCATATGTCCGCTGTGACTTTCTTGTTGATATATTATACCCAACCGAATTTGGCGAGTTATGCTTATCACTGCTACTGTCAAATACCTGCGTCATGTTATTGGCACTGCCCGTCTTGTTAACTACTCTTAAACCACTGTATTCCCCCGTATTTGTTCTCACTAACACCACTTTTGGTATAACTTTAGCATATGAGCTTTCTGCACTGTAGTTCCCTTTCTCCAACACCACTTTCACAGAATCAGGTATGCGATCTTCCTGTTTTCGCTTCGCTACTTTACGATCATCTCCATCCCTCCTAGGGTCCAGGCACCTATCAGATAGGTCATAGATAAAGTCCTCTCGTTCAACTTTTATTCTATTTCGCACTGGCCTTTGTCTTCGTTCAGTTTCAAGTACAGGGCTTACACTATTTCTGAGTTTGTCCTGTCGATCGCTCTTACGCTCACCCACGACACTTGGAGTCTCTTCCACTAATAAACCTGCATCATCTGAAGTCAACACTGGAGATGCTGCTGAACTATTGGAGGTCAGTGGAGATGTAGAATCACAACTAACAGATTCCACTACATCATATGGCTCTGGAGATGATGCTGATCCTTCTGAATGATGATGTTCACCATTCACCCCCATACTTAACATGCTATGTGTAGCTTCTAAATCATGACTGACATTACTGCCTGAACCAAAAATCACCTCTAACACCATCTTTCGTAATGCAGTCTGTTCTTGTACCTTGGTCTCGGACGGATTCTGGACTTGCAGTACATCGTCTTTTGCAGGCGGTGGTGTAGGATCATTCTGCACATTTGTTTCAGATACCACATTTAGTATCTTTGGCTTACAATCATTTTGTTCAAAATCTGGAAAAGAAAACATGTAACGATTATAAAAGTGTACAACAATTTTAGTTACTAGGCCTAGTACAATATTTGAGGATTTAACATAAAATAATTTTAATAACAAATAATAACATAATAACATCAATTAAAAAGATACAGTACTTACTGGACAAAAAATAATTTACATCACTGCATTGACAGATACAGATTGGTATGTTCATGTAGTTACTTTATATACAAAATAAGCATCTAAAATACAGATTAGTAGTTAAAGAAACAAGAAACATAAATGTGTATCTATTTTAAGTGCCAAACTTTCATATGCTATTTTAGATCAAATATAAATAAATTTAACTTTTTTGAATTTCATAATATTCATCCTAAGAATAAAAGGAATTTTCATATAAATATTTCTGTAAAATCAATTTAAATTTCTTGGGTTTATCAGACTCTCTTTTAATATAGGAAGCTTATTAAACACCTTAACACCTAAACAGTACACTCTGTTCTGGTATTTAGTCAAATTCACAGAAGGCTGCTGAAAATTAGCATGCTGCCTCATGTCAATGTGATACGTGGGTGGTCTGAAAAGTTCTCGGCCTCGACCATAGATGGCAACACTATCGGCAAATTTTTTTTTCCTCAGTTGGCACATCTGTCATAAGCATCCATATGAAATTGCAAGTCATTCTATCAAGTAGTTTGTTTTATACAGCTGTCTGAAGCAGGAGTGTTGTCTGTATCCTTTAAAATGGATAAAATTGAGTATTGTGCGGTTATAAAATTCTTTGTAAAAGAAGGTTTAACGCCAAATAAAATTCATTCGAAGTTCACAAAAGTTTATGGGGACTCTTCTCCTTCGTTTTCAACAATTAAGAAATGGGCTGCCGAGTTTAAACGTGGCTGTACCAGCCTTGAAGATGATCCACGTGAAGGACGTCCAAAAAGTGCAACACCACCAGAAATCATTGAACAAGTGCACGATATGGTATTGGATGACCGACGGATGAAAGTGCATGAAACTGCTGAGCCTGTAGGCATTTCAAAAGGATGTGTAGGATATATTTTGCATGAAGAATTGGATATGAAAAAGCTTTGCGCAAGATGGGTGCTGCGCTTGCTCACAGCAGATCAAAAATGCACCCGCATGAAAACCTCTGAACAGTGCTTGAAGCGTTTTAACAAAAAACTGATTTTGTGCATCAGTTTATTACTATGGATGAGACTTTGATTCACCATTACACACCAGAATCCAAACAGCAGTCAAAACAGTGGACAGAAGCCGGCTGTTCAACGCCAAAGAAGACAATGTCGGTTCCATCAGCAGGAAACGTCATGGCATCGGTGTTTTGGGAAGCTGAAGGCATTTTGTTTATTGATTATCTTGAAACGGGTAAAACAATAACCAGGGAACATTATTCCAATCTTTTAACCAGACTAGACAAAAAAAATTTGTGAGAAAAGACCCGGTCTGCAAAAGAAAAAAAAATCATCTTTCATCAGGACAATGCACCCACCCACAAAAGTGTTTTGGCAAGGGGAAAATTAAGGGATCAGCACTTTGAATTGCTGGAACATCCACCATAGTCCCCAGATTTGGCTCCCCCTGACTTCTATCTCTTCCCAAAACTCAAACTCCTTCTCGCTGGTCAGCGTTTTTCTTCAAATCAAGAGGCGATTGCAACTGTAGAGGGGTATTTTGCAGATCTTACAAAGAACCACTACAGGGACAGGATAATGGTGCTGGAGCATCGCTGGAATAAATGTATTAGTCTTAAGGGAGACTGTTGCAAAATAAAAATGAATTTGAAATTATAAATTCGTTTTTTCATTGTTAGGCTGAGAACTTTTCAGACCACCCTCGTATATCTCAGAAAACAACATAGTCATGTAAAAATTGTTACCAAGAACAAACAGTTGCACAACAAAACTTTTTTGGTGTTTATAAAGAGAATTTTTATTAGACTTTATGGTAGGAACTGCTCTGGTGAACATATAGCAGAACTGCTCACTATTGAAAACATCTAACTGTTAACAGAATGCTTCGAACTATACATACCATCCAGTTTGTAAAAATGAGTACTACCTGCCAAAGTGCTATTAGTTACTGCCTCTTACCTACTGCTATTGCATTCCTGATGTTCTGCTCATATTCTGTAGTTGTCAGCCTTTTCTTTGAGGGTGTGCTTTCAGGCTCTTCATGCTCCAAACCCTCAGTACTGATGACACATCTGTTAAGTCTCACACCTAATGATGATGAGGATGTCGTGTACTTTCTTCTTTCTTCTTTTTGCAAAATAGCTGCTGAGTCATTGGCAACAGGCGCACTTAGATTTCCACTTTTCACCTTAACTGTCGTCACACAACTGTTTGGGTCTCCCATTGTAATCATGGGGCTTTGTTTAACAGGAATATGCATTACAGCATTTTCTGCCCTTTCTCCTTCCACAGCATATTCATATAAATCCTCTTCTACATCTTTAAGTTTTATCAATGAACTTTTAATATTATTTGGAACAGCTTCAATGCCAGTGGCACAGTCAGAAGTGCCAGTAATTATAGTTTTGCTTTCATCATATTCTTCCAATGACCAATCACAAATTTTGTTACAATTTGTGTCATTTACTGTGATTTCTACATCTTCTAATGCAGGACTATATTTGTTATTCATTTTTATATTAGTGTCCTGTACCGTATGTTGTCCGTTTTCATTATTCTGACTTCTGTATGGTTCTTCTGTAAGCTCATACTTGCTTAAAGCATTTTCTGAGTCACTGATCTGAGTTTCAATATATTCCACCATGGTCTGTGCCTTGTCATGTTCTGCCTTTCCTAGGTGCATTTTAGTAACATGGGCAACACAGTCATATTTAGAGAAGCACTTAAATTTACATTCAGTGCACCGGTACCGATTCCAGCCTATGTGCACAGCAACATGCCTCCGAAGATTTGTCAGTTTATTAAACTTCTTCTGACACGGTAAACACTGCAAACGCCGTATGTTAATCATGCTTTGCATTCTGTTTTCCATTATTGGAGAAAACTGGTCCTCCTTCTTGGTGCTGGCAACAGGAACAGATTCATTCCCTTTCTCATCTAGTGTGTTCCTCCTCTCATCTTGCAGCTCATTAACTTCACCCTCACTGGCATAGCCTGCAGTGCCCTGTCCTAGTCCTCTGTCACATACTTGACTTACAGATGTACTCTGTTTGTCAATATACCTCATGAAATTTGTTGTGTTCTTCTTGTCAGTAACATCTGTATTCTCTTCACTTTGGTTACTGTTACTATGAAAATCAGTATCTTGCAATGAATGTGTGGAAGACTCATCATCTTTTGCATTTCTCACTGATGGAATAATATCAATAAGAGAGGCATCTATGGTTTGTTTCTCCCTTTTTGTGGCCTCTTTTTCAATAGTTTCTGTAAAGCTACGCGCATTTATTCCAATACTTCCATCGAGCTTACCATATGACTGGTGAGGGTCCTTCTCAGAGAAACATGTAGAAGGTTCTGTTGGCTGATACAACCCACCATGATCTTCACAGTCTTCATTAGAAATGTTACTGACTTCATCATGGTCATCTCCGTCTTCTGTATCATCATAAGACAAGGCATTTTCATTTGTTTCTGAATTATCATCCTGTTGCTGAGATGAGGGGCCCCCTACTCCCAAAACAGAACTCATGATTCCAGCCCCTGTCCCTGTCTTACAATAGTCCCTCCTGATCTGAATTTCAATTCTTTTCTCAGGAATGTCTTTCTTTATGGTGTCAGACCAACTGCCACTGCAGTGCCGAGTTCGGTGGTATGAAGCACTGGGAGCTGTGGCAAGCAGCTGGTTTGAAATGTCAAGAGACACAGGAGAAGAAGGGGTTGTTACACTCTTTGTGCCACTTGTAGTTGAATGCATACTTTCTGACAGTCCTGATAAAAGCGTCAACCTACTCGTGTTGCTTTCAACACACGTAATGTCATTCTTGGTAGTTTCTGTACGTGGAAGATGCTGTCGATCTGTTGACACTGGCAACACTTTTGTGCTGGTAATTCGGTTGCTAGTGGCGGTTGATGTGGAGGTGGATGGGCGACATGCTTTGATGTTGTTCTGTACAGCAATTCGTTTCTGGCAGATCTGAGAATGTGAATTGAGTGCTGCACGCCTCTCAAACCGGCGTCCACACCCTCCACACATTTGCAATTCAAGGTCGTCCTCAAAATTATTCATCCACGCCTACAAAAAACAAAATTATGGGTATGTTACTTACAGGTATCGAATTTCAAGACTATTTCCTCAGGTATAATGTCCTGGGCATTGTGTGAAAATATATAATGTGTAACTTTGGCTTATAGGGTTTAGTCATCTTGTGATGAGTTAGCCCTGATAATGACAATTATATGGCATGCCACCACAGTGGAACAGCTTCAACATGATATCACTAGACAACAAGAATAATCCAGTATCTGGTGTGACTGACAAGAACAGATATAACTGCACATCAATGTGTTATGATGACTGCTTCAGATTTTATTTTGAATGTCTTTGCAACATTCTGATAATGAACCGCATGTCCAGTACATATACCTGTGACATTCCGACAATGAACCTGCACATCCAATTCATATCTCTGCAACATCCATTATATACCTCTGCGACATTCTGATAATGAACCACACATTCAATCATCCAATACATATTCCCCCTTTATGAATCTAGTCCTCCTTATTCTCTGCCAAATTTCTTAACCTCATCATTTTTTCCATTCACTCCTTTTATCCCTTAATTCACTACCTTAATGATCAAACATTTCCAAAGTTATGATCGTTAAACTTAACCATCCTCAAGGGAAAATATGGAGATTAATCACAGAATCAAATTGAAAAACATACAACAGTCATGTGACATTGTTGCAGTGTTTTCAAGTGCCTTATACAATGATCTTAACAAAAACTGTATATTTTTCACAAATTTGTGTCTGTACACTAATACAGTTCCAACAGCAAATCAAACCAGTGCTACCTACACCTTGAAAATTTGCATTAACGTTTTTCTTGCCCTGGCTGATGCCAAGGCACAAAAAGAAGGATTGTGGCATGACCTGCAAAGGTGTGATATTCAGTACACAGTTTCACTAAAAGGTATTAGGGATGCTTAAACACAGATATGATACTATAAACTCTCCTCTTCATATAGAATATTCTATCCCATCATTTTTATATGTTTCTCAGATCTGGACATTAAGCAGACGGATACAGGCAGATTAAAGACAGCAGGATAGGGCTGGAGACTTCCAAAGCGTCAATGTGGATTTAGTCTTCTGGGTTGTTACACAATGGGTAGCAGGGTTAAAAATTCCCAATGTTTCAAAGTAATGTACAGTCTTCAAGGGTCAAAGGGCCCTGTAAAAATTCTTCTAGGACTCCTTGACATCCCTTCAAAACACCAGAAATAAATAACCCTGCTACTCATGGTAACAAGCCAGAAGACCTGAATCTTCAGGACAATGCTCATTAAACCATATAAAAATCCAAATATTTTAGATGAATGCAACATGGCAACAAATACAAGGGAATTAATGCAGTATAAACTAAACTGGTCAGATTATGATCCTGTAAAATTTGTGACAGTGGTTTGTTGATTCACTTTCAGCATATTACACTGTAAACTGTCCACAGTCTGAAGTAGGCATCCTCAACCTTTTATATGTTGCAGGCAACTTTGGCAACATTTGGTCTGTGTGTGCATGCAACATGTAACTGAATACACAGAATAAAGACTGAAGAAGTATACAAGTAATTAAATTTACAGTTTTACCTGTGTTTTTACATATATCATTTGTAATAAAAATAATTGAGATCAGGAAAATTTTGTACAAAAATGTGATTCAAAACTTTGGCTAGGTTGTCCTATTCTTAGCACATTTTTGCAAAAAGAATTAGTAACGTAATTTATGTCTCCATAAATAAATAGCTCACAGGTTTTAAAAATTGCTTCAAGTTGTATTGCAGCTTTGCTGGGTAAAGGGTTTTCTCATTTTGAATGTCTTCACATGCAAAATAACAGTGTCAAGGGCAACGTTGTGACAGCAAGCTACAGGTTGAGCAGCCACAGACTTAATACACACAATGTTCTGGAAACTGGCTCTGCTTCCGTCATCTGTTAAAAGTAATATCATAAAATGAACACTGTTCGGTCTATTAGAGTCAGCTGGTCTCTATATGCACAGGCAGAGAGATGTTATTAAGATGTTCCTGCATTCAGAGCCCTTCCATGTAAAAGTGAAATAAAATATCGAGTTCCATGCACTGATTACAGAATTGTGCGTACAAAATTATTATGTACCTATGCAGTCAGTCACCTATATATTGCTGTGATGGCAAGTAATATGTCGTACATAAGATTCAAGTCTTCTGGGGTGTTACACCATGTCAACTGGTAAATAGCTCCTCCAAAGTGTTGGTATTTATTTATCAATCAATGCAGCATAACACCCTAGATGACCTGAATCTATGTCCTAACAAGTTACTGTATATCCAGGCATGTTTACAGTTTCATTCTATTACTTCAGTCATTCATGCTAAGCATTTGAAATCAGTGGTTATGGCACAAGTTCGTGTTAACAGCGTACAACAGTACAGAACACTGTATGCATTATATTTTGCTACATTCTGCGGGTTCAGTCTCAGTACTTTTAATCAGATATGGTATGTGCATGCTTGTGTTCCCTTGTTCTGCATCAATTTCATCTGTGGTTTACTTGATACAGACCTGAGTCTCTTGGTGCAGTCTTTGCTGTTCCGTGCGTGCTTTATCAGCTTCACTCTGTACAGCAATACCAGTTGATTTTACATTTGAATTTTGACTTTCATAATCAGAAACTTCCTTCCTAAATGCTTTATTCACAATCTGCGAACGCAGCTTTCGCACCTGGATGGTAGTCTTCCGATGCACTGTTAACATTAAATGACATTTATTTATGACTTCAGAATTCAGTATTAAGTCACAGATACGTTTATTGCTTCAATCTACTATAGTCACTTAGTATCTTCTGCTTCAAAAGTTATTACTTTCTGCATAATGAGTAACTATCCATAAATCAAAAGCTTCATGTTTTAATTAACTGTGCCAACTTTTGTAGAGAGGACTTAAGGGCCTTATTGCAGCCACATATGTGAGTTAAATATCAGCACACACTTACAACCCGAGGTGAAGTTTTGGCTTTCATTGGAACTTATATTAATTTCACACACTTCGGTATGATATACACAAAGTTTTATCTAGGATTACAGATAAGAGAACAGTCGCATCATGTTATGCTTCTGTTTCAAATTAGGTTCCAACAATTATGTGAAATGTCACTAGAGGAACATCCAGCTCAAGGATGGATACGACACCTTTGGCATTGTATGATACATGTCATGTAAAAATACCCAATTATTAACTTTGTAGCTGATATTTTACACATATTTCAATGGTATTCCTGTTAATAATACCTGATTTAAGGGACCCAGCATCCGAAGTTCATTAAATTCTAGGGTCCCAGTCTAAAATGTTAAATTCACTCCGTAGTTGTAATGTTATAATGTATCTGATCACGACTGATATTTAAAATGGGATTTTACTAGTCATTTTAACTGTAAGTAAAAAAAATCACAACTTGAAATGATCCTGATGAATAAGAAAACTCCATACACCAACTTGTTGAGGACAGACAAAATATTCATCCAGAAATTCAGATGAACTGATTTTAACATTTTGTGAAGTGTTATTGATACATCTTTAGAGCAAAATAAATTCGATGCTGGGCATCCTGGTCTTATGTTCATAAAATCAATGTAAGTCTAAAGTATTATACTAATGTACAAAGGATGAAAAATGATGAATGCATGATGATGATAAAAACACAGGAAGGTTAAAATTACCAAGAACTTACCTTTGTACAGATGTCTGTACACACTCCATGTATTACAAAACGTGTTTTTACAGCATGGGCATGGATAACACATGCGGAATGTCACATGAAGGGACTTCATATGATGATTTAGTGTCTTCCGAGTTGAAAATCTAGTATTGCCTGCAATAAAATTTCAGTAAAATGAAAAAATACTCATGATTTCTGCTACAAATTATGAATACTGAGAGCCATAGTACCAAAACATTTAAAGGCAGTGGGATTTTAGACTCCTGATGCCATAATTATCAAGACACATTCCAAACTACTGTCCTCAAATTTCCTCTTTCAAATGTACCATTAACCCACAGTTCAGTTTCCTCTCCTGTTCCAGTTATGTATCCCACAAGAGACTATAATATATGGTGTTTCTGGTAACAGACAAGCCCAGAAACCAAGTAATATAAATTCTGCTAGACTTTTGCAACACAGAGTTAAAATTGGGAAGAGGAAGATCAAAAAGACATTTTAAAAACGATTCTGAGGCCATTATAGGCACTGTACTGTCTAATCCACAAAGATGACATTAGGAAGTAGAAGGGGAAATAGCAATTAAATTTTGAAACCTGTGTCATTTCCAGTTTGTCAGAGAATTGTGCAAAGACTTACATATACTGCAAACATGATTCTCCTTGGAAGAGCCTGTTTTATTATTTTGTGCACTATCTTTTTTCCTGACTACTGCACTACTTCCACCAGTGTTTTGTATGCTAGCAAGGGTTGTGCCTTCAATATTCAACTTTTCTATCCGTCCGTCTGGACCCAGAGTTGCTTCATTAGCAGACATCATGTTATGAAGCTCCACGACCTGTAAGGAATAAATTACTTACATTCATGACACCCAGTTCTTCTATTCATATGCAGTTCATTAACCCTTTAAACCCCGAATTAAATCCCATCTGCTATTTGCTGGCATTATTAGGAGCTCACCATTTTCTCCACGTTAGCAGGATAAGGGTTAAATTATTAACCTTTAGGCTACTAATGT
>Ga0268261_10003621_pt1 | contig 11385 bp, 6 predicted proteins | sample TergutNc150P1_FD_190353 | JGI IMG/M metagenome (GOLD analysis project Ga0268261, IMG submission 190353) | Nasutitermes corniger P1 segment gut microbial community from laboratory colony in Florida, USA - Nc150 P1 (SPAdes) (version 2) | ecosystem: Host-associated > Arthropoda: Insects > Digestive... | reverse complement strand
GTCTCTGCGACGAGCTGATCACTCGTCCAGAGGAGTCCTACCAACTGTGGTGCGTCGTCGTGTGTGATCTAGAAACATCAAGAATAGGTGCTCCATATATATATGACATTAGTAACCTAAGGGTTAAGACACTGCATCCTTAATTCCTTTTTACATACTGTCTTCAGTGTGATGATTATTACTGTATTCTTGTATTCCCGAACATGCCCCAGAAGCCAAAAATGCCACAGTTCACATGTGGCAGATGTGGAGGACACAGTCCCCTGACTATTATTGTCACTACAAGCATTCTCTAAATAACGCAAAGAATTTGTGAGCTATTGCACTGTCTTGCTTGAAAAGGTGTGGGTTCCCTTGTACTGGGAGAGGTGATCAAAAAACATTGTCACAATATAAAGTATCATTCTGAATTTATGGTCTCAAGAAATAAAAACAGCCTTAATGTTACTGTAATGGCACTTCATGGGTCAAATTGGGACTTCCTGCATTCCACTACCTGTTGTTCTGAGAGTTCATTCATCAAGAGAGATGAAACCAAGCTTCATCACTAAACGGAATGTGTAGGACCTCTTTCTCCTTCATGCACCACATTGTACCAGTTCATAGAATTTACTCTTGCTTCACAATCTGTGTTTCACAGTTTTTAAAATGTGATATAATAAATATATGAAAATGACCAACAAGATGCAACTGTGTAGGATAATTTATTATTCCTTGGCTGCTTTACATGTTTCGAGCAATATTTTCGCTCATCATCAGGAGCATCTAAACTGTATTACAGCTTGATATTACACATGTATGTCGCTGCTGGCTGGTATCTTCAATCAGTTACAACACTCCCATGAAACCAGCCAGCAGTGACATACTTGTGTAATACCAGAAGCTGTAATACAGTTTAGATGCTCCTGATGATGACAGAAAATATCGCTTAAAACATGTAGAGCAGCCAAGGAATAATAAATTATCCTACACAGTTGCATCTCGTTGGTCATTTTCGTATATTATATCATGATGCACAGAAACATGAATATCAAGTTTTTAAAATGTGTTTAGAAATGGTCTCTCAACAAAAAAGCATAATAATTTTCCTAATACATAGTGCTTGATGTATATACCATGTTGAGGTTATGTAATTAAGTAGGATGCTTTGTTTTCAGTATTACTCCCCCATATTGGAAGTGCAACTGTGAAAACACGGACAGCCATGGCAGTACTTGCAGCAAAAAATATAATTGCGGGACTTGAAGGCGAAACAATGCCAGCACCTGTATGAGGCATATGACTGACTAAGTAAATAATTCATCAGTACATGTGCATTTATGGCAGCCACAAACATAACAATGCAGAGGAGTGTCAGAAATGCTTGATGTATTACTACAGATATATTATTTTAGAAATGAAACTATACAGTATTATTATCATCATCATCATCATCATCAGTGTAGTCATGATAATAAAAATGTTTCTGAATGAAACCTGTAGCAGAGTCCAGGCAGGCAAACATTTGTTTGACATGTTTCCTATTAGAAATAGTTTGAAAAAAGGAGATGCTTTATCACCACTGCTTTTCAACTTTGCTTTAGCATATGCTATTAGGAGAGTTCAGGTAAACAAGGATTGCTTGAAATTAAATGGTACATATCAGCTTTTGGTTTATGCTAATGATGTTAATATACTGGGCAGAAGCATATGTACTATAAATAAAAACATGGAAGCTTTAGTAAGTAGACTGGACTAGAAGTAAATGCTCATAAAACTAAGTACATGGTCATGTCTCGAGATCAGAATGCAGGGTGAAGTCACAATATAAATATTGATAATAAATCCTTCGAAAGGGTGGAACAGTTCAAATATTTGGGAACAAAGCTCATGAATCAAAATTCCATTCAGGAAGAAATTAAGAACAGACTGTAGCCAGGGAATGCTTGCTATAATTTGGTGCAGAATCTTTTGTCTTCCAGTTTGCGAACAAAAAATATAAAGAATAACAGATAAAGAACTATGCTTTTGCCTGTTGTTTTGTGATGGGTGTGAAACTTGGTCACTCACAATGAGGAAGGTAGGTAGGTTGGGAGTGTTTAAAAATAGGGTGCTGAGGATGCTATTTGGGCCTCAGAGGAATGAGATAACAGGGGAGTGGAGAAAACTACATAATGAGGAGCTTAATGATATGTACTCATCACCAAATATTATTTGGGTGATCAAAACAATAATAATGATGGGCGGGGCATGGGGCACGTATGGGGTGGAGGTGCATACAGGGTTTTGATGGGGAAAACTGAGGGAAAGAGACCACTTGGAAGACTACAGCATAGATGGGAGGATATTAAAATGTAACTTCAGGAAGTGGGATGTGGGGGCATGGACTGTATTGATCTGGCTCAGAAAAGGGACAGGTGGCGAGCTCTTGTAAATGTGGTAATGAACCTTCAGGTTCCGTAAAATTTGGGGAATTTGACTGACTGAGAACCGGTTAGCTTCTATAGAAGGACTCTGTTCCATGGAGTAAGGTCATAAGAATAGTAGAGATAATGTCGTATGTTAGAATACTATGAAACAACTGTTATTGTCTAATACATGCTTTACAGGGTAGAACAAGTAATCTTCTTTGGCTACTCTGAAGATGGGGAGTACATACTCCTCCAAAATGCTTGTATTTATATACCAAGCTACATGGCATCATATTCCGGAAGACTGAAACCTTCACGGGCACCGTGCAAGAATCTCAATGCATTTTTTGTTGATTACATACAATTTTTCATCTACTTCTGTTCTGTATTTACAGGACAGGATATGTTTTCTGATAAAGGCAAGTTTCTGTTTATTTCATGTTCTGTTTCTGGCACGTTGCACCATTATCACAGTAATGCTGACTGCATAGTTATTTATCCAGCACTTATGACTGTGTACTTTCTGACGAAGGCATTTCAAAGCAAAAACCAGATGCTGCTGAAATCATGATATTGGCATTCTTGTGGAATTATTACAGATGTTACTACAGGCAATATATCAATGCGGCTATTAAAATATGGAATGTGGAAGTGTGATAAATAATAAAATCCAACAAAAACCCTGGCATTTCTAGCAATTAAAAAGACAGATCAAGAGAATGAGAAAACAAAGAGGATGAGAAATCAGACTGGTTGTTGTGAGTTGGTTGTCTATAGCTGGAATTATTTCATTTAAAATCTACTGTATGTACTCAGACCTTATAATGATGACCATGGAAAGGAAACAACATAGTAGCACTCTTGTTAAATCTGTGTGTATAGGAAACAACCACATATCCTTATGGGATATAGGGTCCATGGTAATAAGATACACAGACTCCACCTTTATATAAATATATTACACTAACAGACGATAGTTTTCTTATACACATCTTAATACAGAATACATCAATACATTGTTTCTGAGCCAGACCATAATCTCTGATCTTATCATACACAGAAGAGAGCACTTCCAGTTACTATAAAACAAACAATGAAGTAAATACAAGATGAGGATCATGTTCTGGGATATGAAACTGCATCACTCGGTGGTAATCAGATCCACTTACCATGATGAAGCATCATACCTCCAAAGACGGAATCCTCAGGCACATCAATGCAAGAACCTCAAAACTGGAATGTCACATATGTGCTGTGTCATGTTCGTGGAACTTGTGGCCAGCATCATCCTGACAATACCCTCTGTGATTTCTGTCCTTTCCCCTACCCCTACCAACCCCTTCATACTACTTTCTGCTCCCTTACCACCTCACTCAGTCTGCAGCTTGTGACTTAGCTAGTCATTCGGAATGGACGTCTCTATCTTGCTATCCAATATTATGGTTTGGTTTCAGTCAACTGGACAGTGTCCAGTGTGGAATTTGCAAGCGTATTCTGTCATTTGCCTTTTGACTTCAGGGCAACACCATGCAAGTATTTATTTTGTCTTTATAAAAGTGTGTAGAGCCTTCCTATTTTCTGTGTTGGGTATTATGTTCAGGTCTAGTGGGGCACGGTTATTCACATTCTTGTGTTTGTGTTGTGTGTGTGTTCAATCAAAGAACTATGAGTACTGTACTTCATTCATTCCATTGGCATGTGCAGAATGCGATGATTCCTTGCTGTTCTCAGGAGCTTCTGCCATTCCTCTCTGTTATATTCCCTTTCCTTCCACCCTTTTCCACCAACTAGTCTTCCATCCTCCCTCACTTCATCTTGCCATCTATTTCTTGGTCTACTTCTCAGCCTTGATGCTTCTAAATTCATATATAATACTTTTTTGGGAATTCTATTTTCTTCCATTCTCTGTACATGCCCAAACCAACGTAATCTATTTAACCTTATTGTTTCTGTTATAGTAGGTTTTTTAACCATTGCATAAATTTCTTTATTGGTTAATATTCTCCAATTTTCATTTTCACTGTCATATACTGGGCCTAAAATTCTTCTATACACTTTCCTTTTAAAAATGTTTATTAGCTTTCTGTCTCTCTTTGTTAGTATCCAGGTTTCTGATGCATATGTTAAAGTGTGAGTACTCTAATTCATATTGTATTGAACTGTTATTGTATATATCTGTTTAAATTTGGGGTTCTGTGCTGACATCATTTGTGTGACTCACCCACCAGTGCTTCCATGTGTGTCCTGTTTGGATTTTGTGTTTTGTGTATGGAAAATTTCATTCTCTTACCATATACAGAAGTGGGGGTGATTAGAGTGCCATGCACTGAATGTATTACAAACACTGAAATTTTAATATATGAGGTTCTCATAGCAGTGATTACTGAGACTGCAGTGTTGTGGGATGTGATGCCATGTAGTTTATGACACAGAAAACTTTGTAACATCCCAAAAGACCATACCTCAATATAAAACTTAATATATGATAACAGCAGTACCATATTTATGATAAAGTAACAGGTACGTTACTCTTGTAATTAATTGTAGACATAAAGAATGCAACCCAGGAATCAAAACATGACTTCCTGCACAGCAGTCACCACACAATGGTCACCCCATCTGATGTTGGTAATAGACTACAGACACGTTGAAAATGAAGTCATAAGAAATCACGTGCTCTTCAGTTGGAAACAAAAGTAGAAGTAATTAATGATATATTTTACAATGTCATAAAAATCCTGGTAAAGAACTTATTATTGCCAAGAAGTAACTGATGTTATAGTACAAAATATACTCAAGGTACAATATACGAAATTTAATAATCCTCTGATCAGGCACAAGAAGTGTTCTGCACTGCAGCAGCACTAAAATACACTATTTGCTACTTATCAACCCAGCCAATTTGAACAAAATGCATTTGTGATATTTGAGGTTCTCACAGCAATGTTTATGAAGATTCAAGTCTTCAGGGATGTCACATGGAGTTGTAAACAGTTACCAACATTTTGGAGGAGCATGGTGCTTCCATCTTCTGGGTCCTGCAGTCCAAGAAAAGTGGGTTACTCCACTTGGGTTGCCAGACCCCGAAGATGGAATAAAAATACTCCTCTAAAACACTGGTAGCTATTTACCAGTCAATACAACATAACATCCCAGAAGCCTTGAACCTTCATACTGTATCTTTTTACTCATGTATATGTGCTTATTTTCCAAGCTGAAACAAACAGCATTCACTGTTGATGGAGACTTTCCTGTTAACTGGAGGTGCAAATTACTCAATAAAACAGGAACTAGTGAATGATACTATTCATATCTTCATGAAAAGTGGTAATTACTGGTATCATATATTTATCCCACAGACAGTACCACTACAATTTAAATAAATGTTACTACCATTTACCTCCACGAGGTATGTACCAGCGTTCAGGGTCAGTTGAGCACAATGTCAACTGTATGCCAACAGACAGAATGAATTGTGTACAAGTAATATAGGCAATATCTTCATCATCCATACATATAATGATTAAACTGAAAAGAATAATAATTTACATTGCAAGTTCTGGGTCACATGTATGTCACTACCTGCTGCAGTCAGATTCACATTTATATTCTACTGAGGACGACTGACAGAAATACTAACTCAGGGAACTTTACTGTTGTTGTATACGTCCAATAACTGCCATGTTGGCATTAATAGCCTATGTGTATCTGGCAAGATTGAAGGAATCCATTTTTGAGTCAGAATAAAATTCAAATCACCTTTGGAAGTGGGGACCAGTACAATTATGAAAACTTCAATAATGGATATTGAAAAATGCGGGTACTGAACTAGAATTATATAATGTGAACCACAGCAAAGCTTTCATATGAAAAACTATTATGATTTTATCATACAGGCTAAGTAACTTAATGATTATTAACCCTTTCGTGACCAGCGGGACATATCTGTCCCACTGGTCACGAAATGGTTAACAAGAAGAGATCAAGTTTATAAGAGTTCCTATTTGAAATTCTTTATAACATGCTGTATATTTTTACAAACAATATACATATACCTGAAAGTTCAAGTGACTATAATATGCTGATGTAATTTAGGGAGAATTTTTCCTGTAGATATAAATCATGTCTTCTCTTCCCAGTTCCTTATCTCAAGCACAGCATCACTGTACACTTCTAGTCATTCAGAAGATGATTCAGTATGTATGGTAAGCTAAGTCACTGTTTCATGATTCTGCAACAGCCATTCTCAAATCACTAAGAAGAGGTTCAATATGCTGTTCCAGCAACAATATCTGACCAGTATTACAGGAAACACTGCCAATGAAGCTGATTACTAGAGGCAATTTGTTGATCTGGACAACCTGCATAAAGAATATCAATGAGCAACTACACAATCCAACAGGGTGCAAATCTGTGTTGTGTATCTACCATGTTTATCCGAAAATAAGATTACCATGCATGTAAGACAGTTCACCTTATATAACAAATTATTCACAGTGAATGGCCGTTGAACAATATATAAATGTTAAATGCAATTTAAAATATTTGGAATGTTCACCAGAAAGAATGAGGCAAGATCACATCAGACTGATACTCAGCTAGAACCTATGTCATTGTCAACCATTATTCTCTGTGCACAATAACAGTGACTGTGCTGACATTGGTGACTTGAGATTATAACTGTAATAACCCAAGCTAAGCTATAACATGCATACTATTTGAAAACAAGACCTCATATTCACTAAGCATATTAATATGAAAAAGGTACACAATGGTAAAGGCATATAGGGGGAACAAAGCTACAGCTCCTCTCATTCTTAACATCAGCATCGTGTGGAGGTGAGTGGTCAACTTCACGCCCCAGCTGCTGGGCTCCAGAGCGAGTCTGTATGGTTCAGAGAAAACCAAGTCTCTTGTCCCTGCTGGGATTTGAGTCTCAGACCATCCAGCTCCTAGCTAGTTGCTATATCAACTACACTATCACAGCTCCTATACACATACAACATAAGGTCAATAAGTAACACAACATATAGAACTACCCTCATTTAGTGCTCATGGATGTCTGTGAAGAGAAATTCCTTACTATACCACAGTTCCCATTTACCAACCCAAAGTATGGTGAACAAACAGTGGTGCTGTATTAGGGTCTGAGTACATATGTATTCAGAAGTGGTAACAGTAATTTTGTTAATAAACACTTCTCATCTGAATGTGACTCATCCCAATGTGCTAATTATATAAACACCAATACACATCTGTCAAACACAACGTATATGTTGTACGTTGTGTTTGACAGATAACTAATTGGTGTTAAACACTTAACAGTTAGGAAATGTGAAGTACTCTACCATGACTAAGCAGGGAGAAATGAGATGGAGTGTGATACTAATATAAAAATGATATAAGGACAAATTTGACGTTCATATGTCTGTGCATCGAAAGTATCTCTAAAGTACAACCAACAAGATGCAATGTTTTCTCAATCTATTTATTTCTATAAATTGCTCTACATGCTTCAGGCAGTTCCTCCACCCATCATCAGGAGCACAAAACTGTACATACAGCATCAGGTATTGTCAAACCAATACTGCTGCCTGCTGCTATTGTGGATGAGACAGAACTGCAGTTCCATCTCATCCATGGAAGCAGCTAGCAGCAGTATTGGTTTGACAATACCTGATGCTGTATGTACAGTTTTGTGCTCCTGATGATGGGCGGAGGAACCGCCTGAAACATGTAGAGCAATTTAGAGATCAATAGATCGAGAAAATGTTGCATCTTGTTGGTTGTACTTTAGAGGTATAAGGACAGTAACACGTCTAATGACACATCATCGTACAAAAATTGATAAATATTTGTCAATTCGGGGAAGTGCTGAGGGTGACTTCAACAAAAGCTGTACATTAATTAATGATCTATAACCACAGAATATTTCCAGAATTAACATACATAACATTACTTGATACTAGTATCACTGTACTGGTTGGAAAGTCATTAGGGAGACAGGAATGCAGACATCGTAACAGAATAAACATGTCTTTCATCATAAAGAAGCTGTCTAATAAACCACTGCAATTATATAATCATAACATTTAGAACTCACATATAAAGGTCCATAGAGAAGTGATATGTCTTGTACAAGGCACTTCTGGGCTGCAGATAACCACAAAATGCAGCAAATTTTCCTAATACTGACTATATGAACTACTGACTATAATGACACATGTCAGAAACACACACATCCAAACTGTGTACTTATAAGTTAGATTGGAATGTACCTGATAAGTTGAATACATGCAGATTATGGCCTTATTCTTTCCTAGTCCTAGCTTGCCACCTTGATCTGTTGCCATTCCAAATGTTGACAGGAAACTTGGTCTCATTGCAAGCTCTGGGGCCTTGTCAGTGGCAACTGAAACATATCTATCAAGCTGAGGATTGTCTTCTGGCCAAAGGAAATAATTAGACTGCTGATTTCTTTAAACTGATTGCAAAAAATGTATTATGAACTGTTTCATGCACTCCCTCCCCTCTCCCTGAACCACCTGCCTTTTATATTGAATTTGTGATGCACATTTACTAAAAAGGTGACACTAAAAATATAGAAAAAATTGTATTATAAATCACAATGTTGAATATTTATGGATGCTGATTATTAATCCAAGTTTTCAGTTTTCACACAATTATTCTACCGTTGTATCACCACAGCTCAAATGGGGTATTGAGTGTTGTACTGTACATTGTAATACCAAACTGCAGTCCTGAGACATTCCCTGGCTGAGCAACAGCTGACAGTTTCAACTGTTATGGTGGAATGATGGCTAAACTTATGACCAGCTTAAACAGCTTTTCATAAGAATCAAACACAGTCTGAAACAGGACCATCAATACACTTGGGTCACACTGTCTAAACTACAGCCCCACTGACTTTGACACTAACAGCAGGGAAAGTATAATGTTAAAAGTTGGCACACTTAAACTGTAACAAATGTTACACCTCATATTACAGGCTGAGAAAGTGTAACACATTACTACCAACAGAATATTCAACAACATATATAACAATGTGGTTTACAACAACAAAATTAAACACTTTCAACAATTACACAACTGTACGTGCAGTTATGACAAAGAGAGAAAACACGAAACATAACTTTCAATCAGTTATGTTCTACACCAATGAAAACAAGTTCATGAACCTATATACAGTGAATAATATTTGTGATTTAAAGAACGACTTTACTCTTGGTTATTACGTTAATGTATTTCATCACTCATCTGTGAAAGAACACCTGAGGTTTAAATGTTATGTTGAAACATGTCACTAGACAACACATATTTCAGTGTGATTAATCACTATGCTATGTTGTACTCAAATTAAGAATAACTAATAATCTAATAATAATAATAATAATAACAACAACAACAACAACAACAACAACAACAACAACAACAACAACGATACAAATATATAATGCCCGATTGTACAACCACATCCTTGTTACTATCACAGTGTCAATACATAGGCATGTCTCACTTGTACAGGCCACACAATCAAGATATTCAATGTGCACAATTGCTCATATCCCACCTACCTTTCAAAACTGGAGCACCATCTCTGTCTGTTATTAAGATACAGTGAAGACCATCTACTCTAAGAATAAGAATAAGAAAAATTAGTGTAATTCAGAATTATATTAGCACGTTTCACTCTGAATGCATATCCTCTGGGGCAAGTTGAAAGTAAATGAGAAACCGGCGGGGAAAATTCGGCCACAAGTTCCCTGGCGGTGCCCACTTATCTTTCTGATAAATGTTGGCGCAGTAATGGAAAATGTACTGTTTTGGTGTTACACAGCATAAGACAGAAGTTGAGCAAGGTCTTTGAGAGAATTTGGGTGGAGTTTCGATATTAACATTGGAGGGGCTACATGACAAGCATTTACATACAAGGGGAATTTTGGTGCAAACTCTGTATTTCCTCTAAATTATGATAAAATTCGGGTCCTACATCTCATGGAAAACACTGCGTCTCACACAACGTTTATAAAGTATAATCATCACTTACTACGAAACTCGTACAAAACACACACTCACGATTTGCGTTTCTGAAATTCAAAGCATCTGGTTCAACTGCCCTTTAAACACATAATGATGACGCTTCATATGCTACTGGCTAAAAGCCATAACTAGACTGAAGTTGACCATCAAACATCACAAGTATTGCTAGAATCACATCATCTTTTATGGTACGCGTATATATGAGAGGAAAAAATTCATTTAATACATATATATGTAGCAGTCTACTGAAACAGCTTAAAAACATTTGCCTAAACATATTATAGCTTGCCAATAAAACCACACAAGGTATAAAATGTTTCTAACCTGGTTAACAACTGCTGCAAATACTTCTTCATATCCTACAACAGAAAATAAAAATCATGAATCATTTAACGCATTTCACAATACGTACGTACACAACTGCAAAAACATCAGACTGTTTTACATACCTCAGTCATAATTATTCTTTTCAGTTTTTCTTTCTTAGAGCTGTACCTAAAAAAATATTGCCGTACGTCCTATAACCCAACAACAGAAGCAGGTTATATCATATGATCGCTTTACTGAAACGTGCGCAATTGGCAGTTGTCTTCATACTACACGTTACACGATCGCTTCATGATTGCCAACCACTGACGCACAAATACTAGACCGATTTTGGCAATGGTTCGTAAGGTTGGATGTCCGGCTGCACGATAATGACGTGCGGATCACGTTATGTATGCGGGACAATTCAAAACGTGTGGTTTATATGACGTCCAAAATCTCGTGAATGATCGTCTTCATTAAGCTCAACTTTTATTATAAAAATTTATGGATATTGTGAAGACTGCTGACGGCTTTTTAAAATTCCAGGTGTTCAGACCTGATAAAAATTTTTCATAAAATATTCGTTGAACCCATGTTTTCTGTCTACTTACAATCAAATGGGGGG
>Ga0268261_10003620_pt1:7500-10000 | contig 11386 bp, 27 predicted proteins | sample TergutNc150P1_FD_190353 | JGI IMG/M metagenome (GOLD analysis project Ga0268261, IMG submission 190353) | Nasutitermes corniger P1 segment gut microbial community from laboratory colony in Florida, USA - Nc150 P1 (SPAdes) (version 2) | ecosystem: Host-associated > Arthropoda: Insects... | reverse complement strand
TTCTTTCTTTCTTTCTTTCTTATATTCCTTTGTATCTTACAGATATCCAGACTACATCTAGTTGCCTTTCTTTCTTTCTTTCTTTCTTTCTTTCTTTCTTTCTTTCTTTCTTTCTTTCTTTCTTTTTTCTTTCTTTCTTCTTTCTTTCTTTCTTCCTTTATTATATTCCATTGTATCTTACAGATTTTCGGACTACATCTAGTTGCTTTTCTTTCTTTCTTTCATTTTTCTTTCTTTCTTTCTTTCTTCCTTTTTTCTTTCTTTCTTTCTTTCTTTTTCCTTTCTTTCTTTCTTTCTTTCTTTCTTTCTTTCTTTCTTTCTGTCTTCCTTCCTATCATTGTTTCTTTCTTTCTTTCTTTCTTTCTTTCTTTTTTTCGTTCTTTCTTTCTTTCTTTCTTTCTTTCTTTCTTTCTTTCTTTCTTTCTTTCATTCTTTCTTTATTTATTTCCTTCTTTCTTTCTTTCTTTATTATATTCCATTTTATCTTACAGATATTCAGACTACATTTAGTTGCATTTTTTCTTTCTTTTTTTTCTTTCTTTCTTTCTTTTCTTTCTTTTGTTTGTTTCCTTCTTTCTTTCTTATTTCCTATCTTTTTTCTTCTTTTCATTCTTTCTTTCTTCCTTTCTTTCTTTCCTTATTATATTCCATTGTATCTTACAGATATGGAACAAGTCAGCAACCTCATGCAGCATATAAAACATTTGTCAGTCATACTTCAATAACAATAAGAATCGATACAATACAACACATGACACAAGTATACAAATGCGAGTACAGCTAGCAAAGTAATGCAGGAACACTTACTTCATAGTGTGTATGGTCAGACGTAATAATTTATTCTCTCAAAAACTAAGACCCATTCGTTTAATAGCCATTAAAGAATCTTGTCAGCTGTATAATCATAGATATTATAGACAAACTCGAATGTTCTACGTTGCAAAATATCGGAAGTAATTTTGACAATTCCCATAAACGCCCTGTGTGCACCTGTTTTATGTATCAGAAATCCACTATTATGCCTGTATGTATAAGAACTGCATGTCACATTTTGCTAATCACTCGTCCAGAGGAGTCCTACCGAATCTGCCGCGTCGTTGTGTGTGATATAGAAACATCAAGAATAGGCGCTCCATATATATATATATATTTCTTTATTTTATTCCATTGTATCTTACAGATATTCAGACTACACTTAGTTGCCTTTTTTTCTTCCTTTGTTTCATTCTTTCTTTCTTTCTTTCTTTTTTCTTTCTTTATTATATTTCATTTTATTTTACAGATATTCAGACTACATCTAGTTGCCTTTCTGTCTTTCTTTCTTTCTTTCTTTATTATATTCCATTGTATCTTACAGATATTCAGAATACGTCTAGTTGCCTTTCTTTATTTTTTCTTTCTTTCTTTCTTTTTTTCTGTCTTTCTTTCTCTATTTCTTTCTTTCTTTCTTTCTTACTTTCTTTATTTCTTTCTTTCTTTTTCTTTCTTTCTTTCTTTCTTTCTTTCTTTCTTTCTTTCTTTCTTTCTTTCTTTTTTCTTTCTTTCTTTCTTTCTTTCTTTCTTTCTTTCTTTCTATCTTTCTATCTTTCTGTCTTTCTTTCTTTCTTTCTTTCTTTCTTTCTTTCTTTCTTTTCATTCTTCTTTCTTTTTTTCTTTCTTTCTTTTTTCTTTCTTTATTATATTCCATTGTATCTTATAGATATTCAGATTACATCTAGTTGCTTTCCTTTCTTTCTTTCTGTCTTTCTTACTTACTTTCTTTTCTTTCTTTCTTTCCTTCTTTCTTTCTTTGTTTCTTCCCTTTGTCTTTCTTTGTTTCTTTCTTTCTTTCTGTCTTTCTTTCTTTCTTTCTTTCTTTTTTTCTATTTTCTTTTTTCTTTCTTTTTTTCTTTCTTCCTTTCTTTCCATCTTTCTTTATTTATTTATTTATTTATTTATTTCTTTCTTTCTTTCTTTCTATCTATCTTTCTTTCTTTCTTTTTTCTTTCTTTCTTTCTTTTTTCTATCTTTCTTTCTTTTTCTTTCTTTATTATATTCCATTGTATCTTACAGTTACTCAGACTACATCTAGTTGCCTTTCTTTCTTTCTTTCTTTCTTTCTTTCTTTCTTTCTTTCTTTCTTTCTTTCTTTCCTTCTTTCTTTCTTTCTTTTTCTCTTTCTTTATTTCTTTCTTTCTTTCTTTCTTTCTTTCTTTCTTTCCTTCTTTCCTTCTTTCTTTCTTTCTTTCTTTCTTTCTTTCTTTCTTTCTTTCTTTCTTTGTTTTTTCTTTCTTCCTTTCTTCCTTTCTTCCTTTCTTTCTTTCTTTCTTTCTTTCTTTCCTTCTTTCTTTCTTTCTTTCTTTCTTTCTTTCTTTCTTTCTTCTTTCTTTCTTTCTTCTTTCTTTCTTTCAACAAGAAAGAAAGAAAGATGTAGATGTAGTCCGAATATCTGTAAGATACAATGGAATATAATAATTAAAGAGAAAATAAAGAAAGAAAGAAGAAAGAGAGAAAGAAAGAA
>Ga0268261_10003619_pt1 | contig 11387 bp, 8 predicted proteins | sample TergutNc150P1_FD_190353 | JGI IMG/M metagenome (GOLD analysis project Ga0268261, IMG submission 190353) | Nasutitermes corniger P1 segment gut microbial community from laboratory colony in Florida, USA - Nc150 P1 (SPAdes) (version 2) | ecosystem: Host-associated > Arthropoda: Insects > Digestive... | reverse complement strand
CCATGTCGTGTGTTGCACAATATAACGTAATATAGAAAGGTCCCTACATGTTACACAAAATGACGCAACTACAATATGAATGCAAGAAAATTCAAAATTACACAAAATTTGCCCTAAACGTGTACAACCCCGTTTTATGACTTTTCAACTAACCATTTGACAGTTCTCATTCTAGCAGTGTTTTTTAAAGATAACTCTTCAGTTGAACCAGTCTTGTACGTAATATACATTACATTTTATGAATGAAACAATTCGAATCCCACTGGAAGGATTTTCACAAAATTTAATATTTGAGAATTTTTGAAAATTTGTCGAGAACATTCTAATTTCATTAAAACGAGAATAGGTGGTACTTTACACGAAGTCGTATGTATACTTACGATATTATCTCGCTGAATTTTTCATAGAATGAGAAATGTTTGAGATAAAAGTTGTAGAGAAAGTCAAAACACGCATTTTACTTTCGGTAACGTTTTCCTGAAAATCGTGTCGTTTGTGAGATTAGGCTTTACTGTTGAATTGTTTTTATTTCTAAAATGTTACATTCTACGTTTTCGTCGCCTTAGGAACCAACAAAATGTACGCGTTTGAGACCGACTATATAGATACGCGTATATTAGATACTGTATCATCCGAATTCAAAGTGGGTACATGGTCTATGGATAGAAAATATCCCTAGAAAATATCCCGTCAATTACATACAAAATATTATTCAACATCCTTGTCTCAAGGTCAGCTCCATATGCAGAGGAAATTACTGGGAATCATCAGTGTCAGCTTGGACGTAACCGGTCAACCACTGATCATGTATTCTGCATTCGTCAAATACTGTTAGCTTCACAAGAAGAAATTCACTCCATGGAGTTATGTAGTAGGACTTTTGCTTTATATGAGACCGAATGGATGTCCTGAATAAATCTCAAGTACAAAATTAAATTCGTTGCTCAGCAGAAATAGTACAAGCAGATTGTATTATTCACAAGATGCTTTGTTCGAGTGGACGTCTGATACTCCACATTTCTCATGTCAGCTCCTTGGAACTGACCGCTTTCTGGGCTAGACTGTTTTTAGTAAATTCTGTCACTGCGATTGGCGTACACCGTTTCTGATGAAGATGTTATGATTTATATTTACGACGTGCCATACCAGTTACGTAGCACACGTAGGAGAAACCTGCCGAATATGAGACACGTTTTAAATTACATTGTAAGGCGTTCAACACTTCTGTTCTAGTCAAGGATAAGGTATCAGGAATACCTTCTACGACATGTTGCAACTCTGATAAATACAATTAAGTAGGACACAGTTATCAGCAAAAGACATACATACTGATGTCACTTTTACTTCATTGACAAATTCGGCCTAATATGAGATAGATTTCACATTACAAAATACAGTTTTACATTTTCGCTGCATATTTGCCACACACTATGGAAATCCTCCACCACATAGGCTTCATGAACCTATCGATAGAACTTCACACATTAGACCCATTTGTATTTATTCTTATGATGTACGAAAGATCCTGTGTAGAATAAGAAGTCTGCTTGCTCATCTCCTATGTCATCATTAGAGTCGTCAATTTCAAAGTTATTTCATTTCTCTGAGTCACTATAAGGCTCTTTTACATCTACTTTTTTTTCTTTCTTGAACACTTTTATTCTTTCCTTCAAGCATCTTTCCCATGTTTTCAGGTGCAAAGTTTTTTTTACCGGCTCTGCATAAATGCTTTCACTAGTTCTTACAGTTAGTATGCAATGTTTTTCAGAAATGATCGAATTTATGTCTTACTTGTTGATGATTTTTAATGGTTTAATGGATGTTTCAGAGCATTGCTTTATGTAAACTGGAATGTCGTATGCTTTATATCGTGATGTCTCAGACGTAGTGTTTTCTGTTCCTGGCTATACAGTTTTGCACGTGGTCATTTGAAAGCTCACTAAGGAAAAGTGGCTTCTTGTCAAACAGATCTTCATTAGCTCCTCAGGAGAAGAAAGCGCTCGTTCTTATACCTGTCCAGAATTCTTTCCTGCACAGAAAATTGTTATGAAATGTTCACATTTTTATTTCTACACTTCTCACAAGTTCCGCAGCAAGATTCATGGCCCGTACTCAGTTTATTTGCTTTGTGCCACGTGAAGATTTTTTACAATAAAAGCATTTATTGCAGCAAAGCATTTTATAATCTTGTGTGAACAATGTATCCTAATGTGAGATCTTGGTAACCTAATATTAGACACTGTCTCAAGTCAGGATTTCGCCGTCGTACGTGGTATAAAATAATTCAAGTTTAGGATCACAATTTTAAAAAACAAGTGACTAGGCTATATTGCAGCTCACTTTAGAAACCATGATTACTTGAAAATAAATTAAAGATCTTGATTTATCCTGGGGTAGAGAAAGTGATGTATGCGAAATTTTTTAATGCAGTGGAACAATATCAAGAAATGGGTTTTAGATATTTTAAGTGACTTAGGTGGGAGAGGTGAGAGAAGAGCAAGAAAGCCGTAGATTACACAGGAAATGATAAGTGACGTGGATGATAAAAGGAGGTAAAATAATGTCAACAACGAAGAAGGAGGGAATAACTAGAGAAGATTGAACAATGAACTGAAGAGAGACACAGGAAAACCAACAAGGAATACCTCGAGAGAATGTGTGATGAGATCATAAAATTGCAAAAAAAAAAAGCGTTAATGCACATGAGGACAAAGGAACTAGGTTGGAATGGGATTCCTAAAACATTGTCATGGAAGACCCTCAAGGGAATGTCATGATAGATCAGAGACAAGTACTGAAAATTTGGGAGAAATATATTAAAGAGTTAACTGGCCGGAAAGCCTAGAATTCGAACTCGAAGACGTAGTAGGTGCAGATGAGAAAGCCTCTCACCTCTGGTACAGTAAAGTAGAAAAATGTATGAAGGAAATGAGGGGTAAGAAGGTCACAGGGCTGATGGTGTGCATGGTAGGTACTCAGACTTATGGGAGAAGGTATTCTCAAACCAATCCCACAGCTAATCAACATCATACATGAAACTGGACAGTGGACCACGCATTTCACTGACGTAACAATGATTGCTTTAAAGTAGGATCCAAGAGCTACAAAATGAACAGACCCCCGCACAATGAGCCCCAACACACATGCAACAAAGTTAATAGCGAAGACAAATAAAAGAAGAATTGGACAGAAAATTGTGGAAGTACTTGTGGAATATCAGTTTGGATTTAGAAGAGACAAATGAACGAACGCATTTGGGATGCAAGGAATAATACTTACCCGAACTATGGACATGTAAGAACAATTGTGTGTTTGCTTCATAGACTGACAGAATGCATTTAACCGAGTAAACTTTATCAAATTAATGCAGCTCGTAAAGACCACTGGCATCAACTGGCGCGATTAGCAAATTGTACGTGGATCAGTGTGTTAAAATAATACTGAACCACGAAGATACAAGAAATTTGAAGACTGGAAGAGGATTTAGAGGGGTGTGCTACAGGATATGCTTGATAGACTGAAACTGGAAGAGGCTGTGGAATCGAAATGAATGTGGAAAAACTAAGGTACCTAATGGGAATCTCAACGTACCATCCGCAGTACAGATTGTGACAGATCAAAAACAACTGGAGAATATGAAATGTTGCAACTATTTAGGTAGGATGATAACAAAGGATGCAAGATGTACACGTGATATTAAATCCAAAATTGCCATAATAAAAACAACACTCCAGCAGAAGACTCTATTAACCAACAAATTACACTTAAATTTAGGTAAGAAACTAGTGAAGTGCTACATTTGGAGTACAGCTTTGTGCGGTGCTGAAAATTGGACACTTTTTAAAGCAGATCAGAAATATCTGGAGAGTTTTGGAATGCGGTGTTGGAGAGGGATGGAAAAGATCATTTGGACCGATCATGTGAGAAATGAAGAAGAGTCAAGGAAGAGGGAAATATCCTACATACAATAAAAAAGGAAGGCTAAACTGGAATGGTCATATCTTAGATTTGGAAATGCCTTCTACTGCAAGTTATTGAAGAGGGATATGTGATAGGATAGAAGCAACGGGAAGACGAGGAAGAAGAAGCAAACAGCTACTGGATGACCTTAAGGAAAAGAAAGGATACTGGAAATCGGAAGAGACATCACTGGATCGCACTTTGTGGAAAACTCGCTTTAGCAGAGGCTATGGGCCTGTCATAAGAGAGAATATGTGATGATGATAATGATGACGATGATGACGACGGGACGACGACGATGACGGGCCCTGTCAGAAACTTCAGAACTGAAGAATACTGAATAATTTTCAAAGCATTCTCTCCTATAACACTGAACTTTCAACTGCTGGTCAATAACTGTAAGAATGAGGAATTTCGTCTGGCAAACTCATGTTTCAACACTTACCTTGCCGAAACTTGAGGTGTTTCCTCTTAGTAACCCCTCTCGTAATTGGCTCTATCTCCTCACAACAAAGGAGAGAGACGATCATTTGAAATGTTTTATAAGGTAGTAACAAGATTTTGGTGTTTTTTACGCTTGTATTATCCCTTTTATTCCCTTTCGTTCTTATACTGCTTTGTGTTTCCACTCGATATATTTGCGTGTTTATTTCCTTCTTATAGGCCTTTCTCTTTTTTTACGCCTTATTTTGTCTTATTCATATTCTGTCTTTATTTTATTTGCTTGTTATTTATTTTTTCAGTATTATTGAGTTTAAAACAGTAAGCCCCGCTTTGATCTCTCCGTCCTCGTGGCTCACTAGATTCAATTACAAAAACGTTCTTATGCATATTATTTAAACCATGTTTGTGAAACCCTGTGCAAATATCATGCCCTTTGAAATCTGCCCATAGTTCTAGTTTCTGGGTTTCTCTCGGCTGCAAGATAAACATGGTTTTCACGTGATTTTCGCGAGATGAAAATAATACTAGCAAAATTAAATGTAGGTTCCTTAAGCTTTTTATGTTATTGACTTTTAAAGCGAAGAACGTTTAATTTAAAATACGAATATGACCTGTATACAAAACCTTTAAATCGACTATTCTGACAATCAAAGTCACTGACAGTGGAGTATTCATAAAGTGGCTGTTATAAAAACACGGACATTAATAAATACAGGTTGGCTGCTTAGTAGTATCTGAAGGGAACTAACGTTATATTGTCATGCTACTATCGGAAGAATTATGCAGAAAAAAATGTAATTTGTTAGCAATTTCTACACTGGGAAAGAAGTCCTTCAGCTTTGTGGTTGAGTGAAGAGCTGGACATTTCTCATGTTGAAAAAATATGGACTAATTCTTTTGAACTATGTAATCAGCGTGAAGGTTGGCTATGAGCATTTCAGGTATGGTAAAAGGGAGGGAGAGCAGTGGCGGGCTCTTTTTAAAACGGCGATGAATTTTCGAGTTTTATAAAATGCGAGAAACTTCTTGAGTTGGTGATAAAGCATCACATTCTGTAGCAGAATTGCTCTATGAAGTCAGAAATATTATTAAAAAGCTGCTGTCTCTGCTTCTTGAGGTGCAGTTTCTTGAAATAGGAAATCAACGCTGCAACACGTCATTTTAGACGATAAACAGAGTAAGCATTTCTTTAAAATTAAACATATTATTATTATTATTATTATTATTATTATTATTATTATTATTATTATTATTATTGTTGTTGTTGTTGCTGTTGTTATTATTATTCATTAAACACGCTATTATTATTTATACTGTAGCGTCAAAATATAATTATTAAACTAAAACTCTTTTCAGTTTTATCTGTCTCTCTCTTGACGTGTACTTTACTACGCAATGGTAGCGAAGTTTTTCAGCCTTCAGGCTCGTAATGAAAGACATTTTAAATCACAGGATTCTTCGACAGTAAGCCGAATCACATTCAATAATTTGAATAAGGTGAGTTGGGCAGTCGTGTTAAACGAAATGGCAGGCCGCATGCGGTCCACGGTTCGAGGCTTTGAGCCACCTGTTTTGGTTTTCGTATTTACCACCTCGTCTGTCTTACTAGTGATCGGGTTTATAAAGATAAATGGTTGTGTAAAATATCAACTTCCTCCCAGTTTCTGACTGACATCGCTTAATGCTTCAACCACAAACAAGAAAATTATATTTATGCTCTTGAGATATATACTCCAATTTGACTAGACTGATGAGCCTGAAGGAAATGTAATTGCAGCATTACTGCCCCTGACGTTTAACTTTGTTACACAACCTTTGCACGTCCCTACCGGATATCAAAACTGAAATATCAGCGAGTACTTCGAAAACGGATTAAATATCTTTGCCTCCAGGTTGTTGTCATTGTGAATGTCTTCTTTTGTTTATTTTCTTGCCGTTTGCTATGTAAATGTGTAATCCGTTTTCACTTTCATACTTTTGTGTGAAATACACTTACGCGCCCTTCCACGCTATGGTACTAGATTTATATTCAAACTATGCATGTTCTGTTATTTCAGAAAATAATAAAGTATTTAATATTTTGCTGTGAGAATAATTCGTTTGCCCTGTTTTTGTGTTTGCGTGAAATAGACGTTGCGGGGCCATGCGCATTTTATAAGGCGAGCAGAAATGAGTAAATTTGGTTGGAGGCAGCAGTTAGAAATATGGAAGAAGACACGATATTCAATTTTGTGCATTAATATGCTCAAAGAAAAACTTCGTTACAGCAAACTTAGATAGAAACAACCCAAAACCTACAAAGGAAGAAGATGAAAATATAATTCAGTCGTATATTGCTGTCATTGTTTTTCAATGTTAGATTTGAAAGTATTAATTTATAAGTTTTATATATTAAACAAATTGGTAACCCGAAAGAGAGATTTATGTACATCCAAGCTTTGTAATTTGCGAATCGTCCAGAATAGCTTTTGTCTATCGGAACAACTGCGCTGATATTTGCTCTGCTCTTGGCTTCAGGACGGTGACAGATGCTGCCTCCAAACGATGTGTCTGAAATTGCATTCTAAAGAAAGGACGATGGACAAAGCTCTGGTGCGAGTGAGGTCAACATCAAAATCCCACAGAAAGAGGTACTGTCTGTTGTTGGTATTTCCAACAAGGCAGAAAAATATAAAAATGAAAGTAATTGAAATGTAATGAACAAAATATTATCCTTATCGTAAAGAAGAGGCTACACAGAATTAAGTATATAAATTTCAAACACGTGCTGCATTAATTATTTAGAATTTATTGAAGAAAACTATCGTTTACTGTAGTGGGATGAAGAAATGCAGTATTAGACATTCCATGGTGAAATTATTTTATTTATTCGTTTTTAAAGATTCTGGTAGCTTGTGGGTTTCAAATTAACTAACCAACAGTGATGCATATGGGATGAACGTATCATAAATTTTACTGCCTATACTAAGATACAGAACGGACTATTTTAGTTAATACGAGTAATTTAATCTTTAAGTGATTCATCCCCGTTGTGTTCGATGTACACAAATAAGGAGTAAAGATTCACAAGTCAAAACACAACTAGTAGTGTTCTGACTTGTGAATCTTTACTCCTTATTTGTATACGAGTAATTTAGTTTGAAGGGGAAAGTGGCGCCAACCCGGAAATTAGTATCACGCTCTATACTCTTATTTTCTCCTCTTACTGTTCATCACCGTTCATTGTATTTCTGTGAGTTGCTTCTTACCTTGGCCTTCGAGATGTTGGCTTATATGTACGATATATTTTCATGAGGGCCGTTGAAATTTCAAAAAGACATTTTTGCTCTTTTCAGCGCTAGTGTTGAATTTCCATCATACGATCTGTCGATAAAAAACTTGATATTTATGTCCAATAATTTTCGCCTACTTCCTGTGAAAGTGGAATATTCTGGAAATGTATGTACATTAATAATATAGTACTGATCCTGTTAAAATAATGGGAAGCACTAAGAGTTATTTCCAGCTGTGAGTACAATATAAATATATTTGGATAAACTGGACACTGCAAATCCGAAATATTCCCAATATTCTTTGCTGTCAATTTGTGTCGTCTTCTGCCTTTATTTATTACAACCATCACTCTGAGCGCTAATACACATAAGTACAGAATAACATATAGTAGCCTTCTATATATGTAGGTATATCATCATTATCATTATCATCATCATCATCCAAATATTTTCCCTGTCACCACGTCATGGAGAGTTCGCAGGATTCGGGTGAAGCAGAGAAAATTGTGTTAATCAGAATAGTGTGTAGGTAGTACAGGACAATCCTCCAGGCTGAGATTTTGGCAGCAGGCTAAAAACTCGTCACCGTAAAAACAGTGCGTAATAAAATGTGACAAGACAGGCAATGAACGTACAATAGTATGGGGGCGCATTCGCCTAAAAACGTTGCCGTGGAAAAGCACAAAGTATTATTATTTTTTAGTATATGAGTAGTCTTCGTTATTCTGCATGCAAGGCGCATGCATCTTATTATATTGTTATCCATGATGGTCTCTTTCTGTACCATATATCTCCACATTATCTCCTAAATAAAAAGATTTTCGGAAAAAAACGTTACCGAGCACACAATATGTGTTTTTAGCTTCTCCACAACTTCGTCTGAAACGTTTCCCTTTCTAAGAGGAATTCAACTACTATTATCATAAATGTACCTAGGTGTTCATGTAAGTTACCTGTTGTTCTTGTCAGACTTTCTGATAATTGAATTTTCTCGACAGATTTTAGAAGAATAATGAAAAACCAAATTTTCGAAAATCCGTACAGTTGGAGCTGAGTTGCTCAATGCGGATGGACAGATAGACAGACATGCATGTCAAAGCTAAGAGTCGGCTTTCACAATTTTGCGAACGCGCCTATTAAGGAAAAGAGAAAACGCTCTGAACACGGTAACAAAAATGCAGTTTTCGTCACATGCTGGGAAGTTCTTGAGTAGCAAAGGGCTTATTAGTTTTTAGGAATGTGTTTGTTCAAGTGAGTTATTATTATTATTATTATTATTATTATTATTATTATTATTATTATTATTATTATTATTATTGTTATTATTATTATTATTATTATTATTATTATTATTATTATTATTATTATTATTATTATATCTTCGAAGTTTTATCACCAAACTGTGGAAATTATTATTATTGTTCAAGTGCTTCCGACTAACAAAACCGATAACCCTCTAACTCACACTTACTCGGAAGTGGTGACAACTATAAGGCCTTCCGGGCTGACTTCGCATTCTCACGGACTGAGTCACAGCAATCCCAAGGCAAGAATCGTTCACAGCACTTGAGTAGCTAAATGAAAACGAGAGCCAAACAAGTTAGTTTAAGACATCCGCAGTACCTTCACGTCTAAATGAAAATAAGTCCCACAAAATTTTGTCATATACCCAACTGGACCTTATTTTGTACTGGACTGCTCGTATTGTACCTACTGTCTACGACATTTTAAATATTAGCCATTGCTGTTGAACGAAATCTTTATGCTGAATATTTTACTTCGGAAATTTTAACTCGAAAAGCCCTCGCGACACTGTGGAGATATGCAGCCTAGAAGGATCCCGCATTATATATATATGTATATGTATATATATATATATATATATACACACACACACAAACGTATTTAGTTGTGGGAGTTGGTTGAGACAGAGTTCCTTTGTACTGTGGCCTGAAGTGGGCATGTTGCACCAGACCGTAATGAAAGACCATTAAAAGTGTGTTCTTGTAGTGATAAGTAACTAGATAAAGCCAAACCTATATCTCACAGTGTAGTATAATTGAAGCCGACCTCCGCTGTAAGAAAATGGTTACTAACCTCCAAATTTTAACATGTGTTTACAACAAGTAAAGAATTTTAAATATCTTGTTTGTGAACATTTTTATAAGATTGAAAAAGATATTCTACAAACACTAGAAAATTTTCTCAAAGGAATTCTGAACAGCACTTTTAAACTAAATTTGGTACAGAAATTTTCAAGAATAAAAGTAGTATACATTACGCACTGTCTCTTCCATTTCTTTTATATGGAAGTGAAACGTGGACACCTAGAAAAAATTATAAAAAGAGTTGACATCAGTTGAGATTAAATTTTTCAGAAGAACAGACGGATACAACCTTTTTGACCACACAAGGAATGTAGAAAGTTGGAGGAGCTGAAAGTAGAGCCAGTTAACGAGAAACAAAGAAAATACAAACCAAATTGGCTACGACATTTAACACGAATGAACAACAGCAGGTTACCAAGAATAATGCTGAATTAAAAACGAAATGGACGAAGACGACTTGGAAGATCATTGAAAAAATTATTACACGACGTCGAAAAGGGTTACACTCGTGACGGTTGATGAAGGTGATGATGACAATAATGACCCCAAAAGTTAAAGTTTGTCCATCTGAGCCAGCAGTAACAAGAGGCGGAGCCTATCACCATTATAAGAATAAACTTCCTGAGCTATGGTACGGTCGTCTGAATTGTGCTGAAATGAAACGAGCTGGTAGGAAATGAATATTGGTGTCTATTGTCTTCCGACGCAGAGTTGTTGGCACACACAGCATTAATTTAACTTTGTTTGAATTGCAAGGTCTGTATAGGCACATTGCTCTGCGTGCTGACTCGACAGTGTCTGACGGTGGGAACATCAATAACTATTGCGCATACAATGCAAGAGAATCAGAGAAATTCCATCTTAGTTATGGAGAACTCAGTCTTACATTATGTACGATATCCTTTGGACATACCAGCGGTGTAGGATGGGATACCCTTCACAGCCAGAGAAGTATATTGGAGGCATAATAAATGTTTCTTCTTATTAACCCAGTAGAGCAAGGCCGTTGGTATTTCAAAGGGAAATTCAAAAGTAAATTTAATTACAATTCTAAATTCAATAACTTGAAGCTTTGTGAAAAACAATTGTTACAGTTACAGTAACAAGTAAGATACTGAACTTGTTAGAATAATAATATGCACTATGCATTGCAGTTATATAGAGAAAATCAAATATGGACACTGTAATACCTATCCAAGCATACCTTTTCTTGCTGCCTTGTTTTGCGTCTAAGCTTAACTATTTGATAAAACAGGCCAATACAACTAACATGCGTACACACAGGCAGAGCGAAGACAGAAGGAGAAATCTTGGCTCTTTATATACGAGGATGCAATAGCAACTGCATGAATAAGGAATGTCGAATCGAATATGGAGTTGAGACGACTATTTGTAATTTGGGAAGTTTAAAGACGAAAGTGGTCTTAACCTATGTAAGGTACATGCTATTCTGCCAAGACAACCGGGCGTGATATTTCAGGCGGAGTAGTGACTCGGCTGGGGGCTGGATGACCGAGGAAACGGAATTCATTTCCTGGCAGGAGCCAGAAATTTTTAATCCTCCGAAGCATTCATTCTAGTTATGAGCACCCCCCCCCCCCCC
>Ga0268261_10003618_pt1 | contig 11392 bp, 10 predicted proteins | sample TergutNc150P1_FD_190353 | JGI IMG/M metagenome (GOLD analysis project Ga0268261, IMG submission 190353) | Nasutitermes corniger P1 segment gut microbial community from laboratory colony in Florida, USA - Nc150 P1 (SPAdes) (version 2) | ecosystem: Host-associated > Arthropoda: Insects >... | reverse complement strand
TGCCACTGCAGTCATTGAGCTCCCGATGATGAGCGGGAAAACGCCCGAAACATGTTGAGGTGTAAATAAACGTCAGGATAATAAACTGGAAAATTGTTGCATCTGTTTGGTGATTTATTTCAACGTTACTGAACATTTGGCAAAAACTAGATAAATGCCCCAATCAAATATTACATATTATGTGTATCTGGCGGACGCGGGTGGAACACCTCAGCCCGTTTTTGTACCGTTCGTTGTCAAAGTATCGACTTAATTTGTGATAATGGTAGTCCATAAGTAATGGTAAAATCTTATTGAGGTAGATACATTGTAAGAAGATAATTGTAAGTGCCAGGGTAGCCTAAAGCTAGGACTTTTTTGCGGTAAAGTTCCTTGATGAGCTAATGTACGTAATTCTGTTTTTCTCTACTTCTGTAAGCATTACAATTTCTTGAGTATGATTTTCAAGTAGGCCAGTGTTTGCTATTGTAAGACGAATGATTTGAAAGCCCGTTTTTTACATGCAAGCTATTGAGGCGTATTGAAAGATTTATTTATTAGCCTTATTTGTAATTTAAATTGTAATTTATGTCTAAGTTGGCTTAATGAGTTACGCTAGTTGCAACCAACTCCGCGAGAAATTAGCAAAGGACTGAGTTTGTAGGTAATGACGTATCATCAACCATGCCCCAGGGCTAGTCGAACGAGCTGGTCTGCTTGTGTTCTAGGCCGCACGGAGCGCTACACTAGATGCTGAGGTCACTACCGCTGACGGACTCGTAACCATGACTTACGTGGAACATTTCCGGCTCCGGGTGTTTATAACATGGCGGAAATTGGAAGTACCAATATGAGTATTACGTAATGTTGCATAGGCCTTACTTGGTCGAGATGAAATACCGCGATTTGAATGATTTGATTCTTTCTTTTTTTTCTTTTTTTCGAACCAAACTAGAAGCTGAAGGTCTAGCAACAGGTGTTTTATATTTAGCAGTGCTGTCATTTGCTGAACTTGTGTAGTTTTGATGGTAGATGAATATATGGGGAATTGGTGAAATGATTTACAGAGGAAAATGTGAAGTATTTTTCTTATTATAGCATAATGACGAATATGTAAGCCTCATTCTCCGTGAGAGACTGATAAAACACACGAAATACAAACGATATCCAGTAGTCCAACCCACACCACATTCCAAACGGCCACCATCCTACAAGGTCGTCAAGTATAGAGGGAACGTTTTGTTGCTGTACTCACCGCAGAGCGGATGACATCCTGCCTGTATAGTGACGGACGATGTTGCCCGCACTGAAGCACTCAGTACGGCGACCCCACAAAAAACTGCAGGTTTTATCCTGCCCCCCTGCACTGCACGGCGTAGTCGCAGTGTGACAAAGACAGGGATAGGACTGTCGAAAGTCGTGACGATACCCCTGATAATTTACCTTGTTTCGCTTTAGTTCGTAAAGTGATTGTGCCTATGTGTTACATTAGTTCGTCGGGTACATTTGAATCTGACTGGATTCGCCAGAAGTGTAGTAGTAAATAAACACGTGTTAAAGTATTAGGCCAATCTGATGGAGTAGAATATTGTAGAACGTAGTTTCAAAAACGTTGGTAAAGGACCCCTCGAACCCTCAAGCTGTAAAGCCAGAGGAAAAATGGTTGAAATGTGCAGGCCCTAATGTGAGTTTTTATTAAATGTTTGGTTGTTTACCAATGCCGTTTCGAGAGCACATGTTATTACAAACGACTGAGAGGGAAAGAATATAATTTCTTTGTAGATAAGTATTTGACCGCGACCTCTTTCAGAATCAGGCTGTAATCTCGGAAATCACTTGCAGACTGAGGAAGATTATGCAAATGTGTAGGGAGTGTCGTCCTGCATACAAGGCCACATGGCTAGAGAGCAATTGGCATTGAACGAGACGAGATGTGAGCGTAAGTGTAGGTGACTGCATGAGGAGCTGAAATAAGGCGGTCGTTGCCTATTACAGAGTACTACAGACACTCCCCGACTTCCGCAGCAAGTTACATTCCGGAATGTCCGGCGGAAGCCGAAGTTTATGCAGGTTGGAATTGAGGAATACATATGGTCAACGTGGTCAACTATATGGGGCACGGGGCGGCGTGGTTACTTGAGGCGCTGCCACAAGCCGGAATGTCGCGAGTTCGATCCCCGTGGCCCTGGGGTCGACTGAGCCTCGGACAAATGAGTACCAGGAATATTTCCAGGGGTGTAAAGGCGGCCGGTGCGTAGGGCTGACAAACTTACCACTTCATTTGCTGACTTTAGAAATCTGGGCATCCTCAGCCTTGTGGAACCCTTAGGGCCTGCCCAAGCCTGTAATTGGATAGCTTTACCATCACCTTTATGGTCACCTATGTATATACAAGGGATTTCATTTCAGTTGAAATCCGGACTCAAAACCACTGGGACCTGATCTGCCGCAGATCGACCACACCGCCTCGTGTATTATTTCCCAAAAATATTCTTCTGCCGTCTTTTCTCATCGCGCTTTCATGCTCACAAAGAAAAATGCTGCCCTTTTTTAAAAATATTATTTCGCATTTTTATGTAATTATTTTTACTCTTCTAAAACTGCGCAAGTCTGAAATTGCGTAAGTTTGGGGATGTCTGTTCAGCATTCGAATGAAGAAACCGAGGCAAAATACAGAACACTTAACAGGATAGCCATCCTGTAATAGTCACTCTTTCTAACAACTTGAGGTTAACCTCCTGCATATGTTGTACTTGTGTGCATGATAAGACGTGTGTAGCGTCTGTTTCTAGATTGTTTGCCCACGTTATAAATTTATGTTCTAAACCTGTCCTTGAAACATTTCTTATCGACCCACGTCCGTTGTATGAAACGTATGCCAAGAACGAGTAAAATGTGTGTTGTAAGAATGAAATGTTCGGGCGGGTTTAGTCATGTAGGCTGCACCTAAGTAAACGCGTAGGAAGGGTGTTCCACGAAACATGCGGAAGTTGCAAGTAGCAGGGACGCATCGAGAACTGTCGCGACGTGAGATAATGGCAGCAAGTGGGAGTGAACCAAAACCGCCCTTAAATTGAACACTATATCGACAGCTCTGGAGCTCCTGCTTCTGTAAATGAGACCTGAATCAGTCCTTGCCTGCTGTTAGCGAATCTGATTAAATCAGCTGCGTAGTTCCTTGGTTTGGCCACGTTCTTAACCATGGTCTAAGAAAACGCTGTGTTTCGTCAGTCTGGGGTTAAAAAATTCTTTGTACGCTCCGTAGTCGTTTTTTCTCTCCCGCCAAACCTTTGTGCAGTTGGCTGTCGTGTTTCGTAACGCGTTCTGAGGACGTCATCCAGATTGCCGGTGACGCAAAGAGATTCCAGGAACCAAGGCGGTAGGCGTTTTGTCCAATCCTGTGTACGTGACGTGAGTCATGTATTGTACAGTGTGCCGCAAATGTTACAGAAGCGCCGTTCGTTAAATGTGTTCTTAAAAAGGTATTATTATTATTATTATTATTATTATTATTATTATTATTATTATTATTATTATTATTATTATTATGTAACGCTACTAGACCTCGTGTATAGGATGACTGTTCTGGCTATTTCTTCTTGGCTCTGTGGCGCTCCACTCGACCCGTAGTTTTCATAGAAAATTAAAGGATACAAAGGAGTGAAGTAAGAATGAATGAGAGATCTGTATAAGGAGACGGGAAGCAGTACGACTTGAAGCCACCGTAAGATGGATACATGGGAAAGTGGGAGAGGGAAGGGAAAGGAAAACACATGGACCTCATATTAAAGCTTCCTATCTAGTTACAAGAAGAAGAGGAGAAACAAACACTGCAAACATTAGCAGAAGAGTTAATACATCAGTGTTTTTTATATTTGCGTTTATTGATTTAAACCCGTGCTTTACCATCTAGGTATACCACGGGGTATTTACAGAGATGTTTACAATGGGTTGTTGCAGAGATGTTTACAGTTGATTCCATTTTACCATTATTCCTTAGAGTATAGGTCAGTATTTGGATGGTACTTTAGGGGTGTTGCCGAATTTAATTTCCTTGGCCATCTTCTTGAAGTGCTTGGAAGATACGTCTGAGGAAGCTTGTGATGTTGACTGTGTTTATGTGGTACTGCAGAACCAGAGGTGGGGGAGAGATTTGAGAACTGGTCTTCCAGTATTTGCTTTCCTCGATTGATAGGGATTTCATCGTAAGCGATGGTAGTATTGTATCTCGCAACTGTTTTGGCCAGGTAGTCTGCCCTCTCGTTACCTTTCAGACCCGTGTGTCCTTTGACCCAGTGGAAGGTTATCGAGGTGGAGTTTCTTAGTGTAATTGCTTTCACCCTGATGACAACGGCTAAGGGGTGAGTTGTGTGCTTGATTGCAATGGCAAGTGGTACTGTTTTGGAGTCTACATTTATCGCGTAGGAGGAGATTTTCTTTCCTTGGCTTTGGATCCAGTCGATAACCATGCTTATTCCGTAGAGTTCATCTTGGAATAATGTACATGTCGTGTTAAGTCTCTGGGTGTTAATGTGAATTTCCTTGGAGTCTTTTTCAGAGACCATACTTGCCCCTATGTGATTTTCCGTTTTTGAGCCATTTGTAAAGATTTTCATGTTTGCGTTTCCTACCGTTCCTGAGAGGCCTACACTTATGTGGTTGTCTTTAGGGTGGATCCCTCTGGTTTTTGTGGGGGTTTCTATTTTCTTTGGCCCAGCTATGACTGCATTTGTGGGATTTCCTCTAGAGATTGCTCTTCTGTCTTTGTATAGTTGCATTACTTGTTCTATGGGCATTATCCCTGCAATTGCTAATAGAGCCTCGTTTGAAACTGAATTTTATGCCTTTGTTATAAAAATGAGGAAGGCTGTCTGAATTTGCTGCAGCTGGCCTTTAGCTCTATTGGACACCGAGATACTCCAGGCCTCTGAGGCGTATGTGATAACTGGAAGTATGACGTATTTATAAATCGTCATCAGCTTGTGGAATGTCATACCCCATGTGGCTGTTGAGCAGCGGACAAGGCTGTTACGGATACGCAGGACCTTTTTTTCCAGGTACTGTGTGTGGGGATACCAATCCACCTTGTAGTCTAAATTTACTCCAAGGTATTTAATTTGTGAGACTGTTTTTATTCCCTTTCAGTTATTGTGGGATTGCTTTTAAGTACTTCTTTGTTTCCTGTGAACATTGACATCAGAGCCGATTTGTCTTTGGAAATCTTCGGTCTGTTCTCTTTACACCAGTTGTCTATGGTTTGGAGTGTGGTTTGCATTCTTTTAAGGATGTCTGGAAGGGAGGGTCCCTGCATCATGATCATAATGTCATCGGCGAAAACTACTATTTTAACGTTTGCTTCATTGGGGAGTAGTGTTATTAGGTCGCTAATAATAATATTCCATAAGGTCGGTCTATGAGGCCGATCCTTGGGGAGAGCCTTTTGTGACCCGTTTTGAGCTGAGGGAGTTTCCTAACGTGACGTGGGCCGTGCGGTCGCATAGGAAGTCTTTCACCATGTTGTACGTGTTTGGAGGACATTTTAGTTTCCTGAGCCGGGCTAGAATTCCTGGGTGCCAAGCGTTGTCGAAAGCCCCCGCTATGTCCAGAGCCAGGACGCAGCACTTACGTCCTCGTTTTCTGCTGTGCCCGACGAAATCTGAGACGGTCTTTATGGCGTCGGCTGTGGATCTGCCGGCAGTTAAACCAAACTGTAGTGATGATATTTGTCCAGTGGTCTCGAGGAAGTGGTTGAGCCTCTCAATCACTAACTTTTCTAGGAATTTTCCTGGACCTGACAACAGACTGACGCCCCGGTATCCTTCTACAGAGCGGAGTTTGGTCTTATCCGCTTTGGATATAGCTATCACCCTTGCGTTTTTCCATACTTTCGGAAAACATTTGTTATATAGCGCGAACCAAACCTTTGGCAAGTATTTCTGCAGTCGTTCAACGATGTTGCCATCGATGCCATTTAGACCGGGACATTTACTTTCGTCTAGTTTGCTTATAACTTCATCCACTTCATGTTCCGTGAAGTTTGGTTCTGGTTGGGAGTCCGGGGATCTTAGATACGTTATTTGCGCTCTTGTGCTCTTTTGTTTTCCGTTGTCACTGTCAGTAGAGTCGTCCGGAAAAAAATTGTGAAGGAGGGCATTTGCCGTTTCCTTTACTGATGTGGTTGTGGATCCGTCTTGGAGGGTTCGCGAGGAAGGGACTGGCTGCCTTGTGAAGCCCGTTTTGCAGGCCTTGTACATTTCCCAGGGTGTTATTTTGGAGCTGTCCACACAGACGTTTCTCCAGGATTCTTGCTTGGCTTTAAGAAGTTCTGATTTGTATAGGTATTGATGGCCTTAAAGCGTGCCGTTTAGATCTCTTTCAGGGTTTGGTTTTTACATCTCTTAACTCTGCGTTTTAAAGCATTTACTTGTTTTCGTAGCTCGTTTAAGTTTGAAGACCACCGTCGAGCGTATTTAGCTTTTGGTAGGAATGGGGGAAACACTCCTTGCCTGCTTCACCCAGTTTGCTCCAGATTTCTGTTATAGAGATATCCAGTTTTCCTTTGTTGTAGCGCTATTTATACAGTCCCTCCATTGTATGCTACACTTTTTGACTATTTTTTGGAACAATTTCCAGTTTCCTACTTGAGTGGCATTTTTTCTTGTATAGTCACCGGCCGTTCTGTTTAGGTTCTTATTGTTTCTTTGGATGCTTAACTCGAATAATATTAGGTTGTCTGATTGCGTGCATTCTTTATTAACTCTCCAGTTTTGAACATTTTGGGCTGATTTTATTGTTGTAACTGTAATATCAATCCAGCTTTCTCCTGTCAGTCCGAAGTAGGTAGGGCTATCCTTTTCATTTGCTGTGATCAGTCCATGTAGTGATAAGGAGTCCACCAGTGTTTTTCCCCTATTGTCAGTGGTGGGCTGAACCGTACGCTGTGTTTTCTGTTTGCGTCTAGACCCCAAATGAAGTTTATGGGTTTTACGGCAGTTAAAAACAATCTTATGTATGTGAGGTCTTGTTCACTGGTGTCATAAGGGGGAAGGTAAGAGCTGGCTATATATAATTGAGGGTTGGTGGATGTTACCACAATTATATTGTCGGAATTTAAAAACTGTTAGAGTAGCAAGAAGTTATGGGCTATTTCTCGCCTAATAAGCAGCGAGGTTCTGGGGTTTGTATCGGAGGGGACATGAAAGTTCAAATAGTCTGGAAGAATGTAACAGGGTACCCCATCGTAACAGTAAGGTTCCTGTATAAACAGTATATCTACTTTATTTTCACTTGTATATAGGGAAAGGTGTGCCATAGCAGCTTTGCAATGGTGAGTGTATAGCTTGGCGCATCTCAGAGGGTCCATGGTTAGTATTCTGTCTTGCTTATTATTATTGACTCTATTCTCATTTTCGGGCACTCTTTGCTGAAGACGCTATGATTTGTGTTTAGTTTCTTTCCCTCGTCGTGGATGTAGGTGTTTGCTTTGAGGCAGTTTGAGCAACGAGTTTGGTGCTGATTTCTGCACTCTTTCCAGTGGTGGTCCTCAGCGCAATAAGAGCATTTTTGTTGGCCTTGACAGAATCTAGAAGTGTGGCCGAAGCCGAGACTTTTAAGGCATCTGGTAACTACCACAAAGTCTTCGACTTTGCACATGTTCCAATGAAGTTTAATTTTCCTGAGAGCAACTAATTCCCTTCTTAGGTTCGGGCTGACTTCTATGACAACGTGTCTTCAGTCCTCGAAGGTCCTTTTTGTAAGTGTTACATCGAGTACCGGATCTTCCACATGATACAGGTTGTTTTGGTGGAGTATGGTGTCTAATTTCCTCGTTCTCCACATCTTTAGGCACATGCATAAGTAATAGGGTCGGGAGCTTCCTTTTTGGGCGTTCTAGGTGACTGTGCATAATTTGCTTAGCTCCTTTTCAAGAAATTCGAGATCGGACTTGCTCTTACATTCCACTAGCACCGCGTTGTTCGCTAGGTTTTCGAGTTTACTCACCTCCAGTTTTAATGCTTTCGGGTCAACGGCCTCTTTTATTAGTCTTTTGGCCTCGTAGGAGGATGTATTTGGGTCAGCCGCCTTGACTATTAGCCCAACTGTTTGGGGCGGACCGTCGCCAGGCTGCACTATTGGGTGGAGTGTATTTTGCGAGTGGTTTTGGGTGCCAATAAATATCTATAGTAGTTCACTATACCTGCGTGCCCTCTCCTTCTCGGCTGTAGTGAGTACTTTTTCCAGCGTGCATTCCAGACCCAAGAACATGCCTCCAAGTTTATTTAATAGACAGTCCATTTCACTCACCGCGAGTACTGCTTCCTCCTTTAGTGATTTGTCCATGTTGCTACGTGAGAATAAGGCTTATTTCACCTTGTTTAGATGTTCTCGGACGACCGCTACTATCTCGCTGCCAGTTTCTTCCGCCATCTTGTCACTCCCGTACATCACTGTGTTGAATATACTGTTAAATGTCCTGATAAGGCGTAAAGGGATTTGGTAGGAAAGGCTGAAGGTGAGAGACCACAGACTATCTTCCCCTTCCCATCCTCCGAAAAGTCTGGAGAACTGTAATTACGAAGCAGTTTGGAAAAGGTAATCAGAACATCTACACACATACTGAAGAATGACACTGAAATTTGTCTTAAGAACTACACGATATGAATATCTGGAACAGATTCATCCGGCTTGGAAAATGCCTTATAGACGGCCAAATTACCAAACATATCTGCGCCCGCGTAATTCCTCTTCCTTTTCGTGAAACTTGACACACACACACACACACACACACACACACACACACACACAAAACTGTCAACCACAGGACACGAACAGAAAGTTTATTTTGTCGATTCGTTCGCGGTTCGTACTCCGATTCACGCTGACATCAGGCGATGTATTTATAAATTTAAAAACACTTATTACCAGTCAATGGGCTGCTTCTGTCGCTGATGATAATCTTTGCATTTTCTTGGCCCCATGAATAATTAAAAATATTAACACAATTCATAAACACCACGGAATCGTTTATCTGTTAGCCTGTTGATAAACGCACATACAAGGAAGGTCAGGGAAACGTAGAGGGAAAGACCATTTGGGAGACGGGTGTAGGTGAGGGATATTATTCAAATTACTTTTCAAACGTGTGGTAGTCTGTTTAGTATATTATTAGACGGTGGGTCAGTTTGCCGACCAGAACGGCGGTTCGCAAACTTTTTTCAGCCACGACTCCATACCAAAATACGAAATAAAAAAGGCTGAAATGTGCAACAACATATAAAGTAGAATTGTCGGCTGCGAGGCACGGGTTAAGGGAAAGCTTACGTTTGTTCTGCTTCTCCCATGGTCTAAATTTCCGGAGTAGCTGAGTCCATGAGCACGTCTCCTTGTGTCGGGGAAAGAAAGAAAAAACCCTACGAAGCGTAATTCACCCTTTTGGGTTTTTAAGAGGGGGAGGTAAGTGTTGAAACAGATAGGCTTTAAAAGTTTAAATATGTTACTCAACTTCACACTTCCACAGACGTATTCAATTCATTCAGCATTCCGTGTAATATGAGTACGCTTTTCAGCTGAAGATAGAAATCTTCTCTTCTTGGCAGACCCCCCTCCACGCACGCACGCACGTAAGTACGTGCATCTCTGCTCTGTAATACCATGCAAATTTGATAGTGTTGGTGCTGATTTGACAGCTTCTGCCACGTCTGCCTGGTTTTGCAGCAGGGTAAATCTACGCTGCATAAGGTTTCAAGTGTTGCTGCAACACTTCTGTACGGTACAATGCCAATAGTGAATTACGATAGAACTAGCATTCGTGGGACTTCAGAACATCACCCATCTAAGGCCTAGACAGTACATTTACTGTATTTGAGTTGCATTTGTTTGTCTGTTTCAAGTGGGTGTGCTCCTCCCTGAAAGTTAGATGGAGTCAAATCGGCGTCAGTACCGGTGACGTAGACAGTTTCACACTGTGCCTGACAATTCTAAATATAGCGTATAGCAAATATCTTGTTGAGGGATCGATATCAGACCTACCACTATTCTTCATGGAACGTACAGGAAATAAATCACGCCAGTTAACCCACTTCCAGGTCTGATGGTCAAAAAGTGGCTGTACCGTTATTTATTACGTGTTAACATGTACTGGAATCATTTAATGCTAGTTCTTAAGTAACTGGTATTACCCCTGCTATCCAAAATGCTCAGAATTAAGACAGAGGCATGTGTAGAACATAATTCTTGTAAACTGTTGAAGAAATACGAACATAATATTAGTAACGAAGTCACGTTGAACTGAGACACAGGGAAGAACGAGAAAGAGAATGTAGAATATGATAAAGATAGATGTACAGTATAAAATTGAGGCGGATGGAACGTTCCCAAGATCATCTCCGATGGCATGCTGTTGTATTGAAAATGTTGAAACGTTAGGTTGTCAGTGAGGTAGATGCACTGAAGAGACTGTCTGATAACTTGGTTGTAATTTAAATGGTAGAAGTAACGGTGTTTTGTTCACGTTTTGAGCTCTGGGAAAGAGCAGGAATGCGCAGTTTTTAATTTTTGGGGAAGACACACTGTCGTGTTGCACAAGTTGCATAATATCTAGGCCATCGACACAACCAATTGTATCATTGTGTATTACGTAGTAAGTAGCTACAGGTTTCAACCAGTTACATGGTCATTCTCAGACTACTGGAACACATAAAAGAAAAATTACAATTGCCCGTGTCTTTGGATCATTTCACAGACCATTTTGCATGGCGGTTGGCAGCGCAACCGTTGCCGCTCTTCCGCTTCGCCGTGAGTCGGGGTCAACGCGTTTTATTTCAGTGTATTTCAGTTAGTATGAATTTTGATTCACTATACTTAAAGAAGGGGGGCACGCTGTGGCGCAGTTAGTTGAAGCACTGTGCTACAAGTCGGAAGGTCGCGGGTTCGATTCCCGATGGTGTCATTGGAATTTTTCATTGACATAATCATTCCGACCGCACTATGGCCCTGGGGTTGACTCGGCTTCTAACAGAAATGAGTACCAGAAATACGAGGGTCGTACCGAAAGTCATGAGCAACTTTTTTTTGCATGCGAACTGGGAACAGCAGACGAAGGAGAATAGGTTAGAAGATGGAACCTGCTGTTGTGTTATCCTTGAGTGTCTTGTGACGTCAATAGCTTGCATCACGTGACCAATATCACTCCTAACAAAATGGCCGACAACGATATGTCGTTTCGCTAGCGTGCTGTCATCGAATTTCTTGTTAAAGAGGAAATCCCTGCAGCAGAAATTCACCAGAGACTTCAGCGTGCTTAGAGAAGTGTGTGCATGGGTGCGAGCAGTGTTCGAAGATGGGTGAAACATTTTAAAGATGGGAACACGAGCATCCAAGATGAGCCTCGGAGCGGTCGCCCTCGAACAGCCTC
>Ga0268261_10003617_pt1 | contig 11392 bp, 11 predicted proteins | sample TergutNc150P1_FD_190353 | JGI IMG/M metagenome (GOLD analysis project Ga0268261, IMG submission 190353) | Nasutitermes corniger P1 segment gut microbial community from laboratory colony in Florida, USA - Nc150 P1 (SPAdes) (version 2) | ecosystem: Host-associated > Arthropoda: Insects >... | reverse complement strand
TTGGATCTGTGTTAAGGTAAAGGTAAAGGCCTGATGATGGCTCAAGCGAGCCGAAACATGTAGCCTGCATATAAGTCAATTAGACAATAAATGGTGTGTTAGACTGAACTAATTCCTACTACTTGGTATCCATTAACACATCGGGATGAATAATATTAAGTGTCTAAAATTACTATAATATAATTTGCTGCCTTGATTATAAGCGAAAATTTGACATGGTATTTTAGTCATTTTTGACACAACAAAAATTAACTTACACACCATCAACGCATATACGCATAATATACATATATATACACAATAATATAAAACTCAACCCTACATACGAAGAGCACAGTTCCATAGACTTTCTCGGCCTGATAATACTACGCAAACGTACGGAAATTAATGTGGACATATATAGAAAACCAACCATCACAGACACAACAATTAATTTTCTTTCCAATCATCCCATAACAGAAAATGACAGCTTTTAGATACCACATAACTAGAACGCATTCCCTACCACTAGACCCAGACAAAAAACGAAAAAGAATTAACAACAATACAAACAAGAACTAAAAATAGCAATTTTCCACAACAACTGCTCCAGAAACCTAACCGACAAATACAGCACAAGGCCTGTCACACACCAACCGAGAAGGAAGACAACAAGATCTAGACCACATTTACTTACCATATCCCCAAGAAAAGAAAAATTACTAATCTGTTTAAGAACACCAATATAGGCATAGCCTTCAAGACTACTACAACATTGCACCAACTCATAAGACTCAAAACAAAAATTCATATAACAGGTCATGAAAAAAGTGGCATATACAAAATCACATGTAATACCTGGCCAAAAGCTTATGTGGGACAAATAAGTCGCAACCTCAAATCAAGATTCCAAGAACACATACGATATATAAAAAATGACCCACGCTCAGCCTATTCACTGCACATACGCAACTGCAGACACGAATATGGTAATATCAATGACACCATGACACTTGACAAACAGATAAAAAACCGACCCTCCTACTTCCATATGAACAAATGTATATACAGTCACTCATCCCTGAACAATATCTGAACGAGCCTAATCCCATGTTTGAACTCCTCCAACACAAATACCACGCGTCACAACCAGCATGACATCTAATCAATAATCCCACTCATCTTTTTTTTCGAATCATTACTTTATTGTCCTTCGCAATGCTACATGTTTCATACAGTTCGTTTTCCTTCCAGAGATAGTGTGATTCATGGTCTTGTATGGTCTGTATTTATCGCTGTGTATATTGTTCGGTTAAGGTCGGGGGGTTAGTGTTCCTGTGATTATCTGCTACATTCTGGTGTCTCATTTCAGTAGTCCTTCTAGTACATTGCGCCTAGAGTATTCCGAGGTAGTTCCCCACTTTTTCTTGACGTGCGGTGTGTGTGTATGCCTTCCATCGTGAGCGCCGCATATAGTCGATGTAGTCCGTTAGTGTTTGTCGCCGCTGCCCTTGCATTCTGTACCAGACGAGGTGAGCTAGGATCCACATTATTGCTCGCTGTCGTTGTGGGGGCCGAACTTGGAAATACGGCGTTAAGAGCCAGTCACTTGGAAAGTGCCTCTGATCCACTCGTAGTATCATTGCCATTTGGTGCCGTGTCCATTCCCAGATCTCCGTCCCTTGGTCACAATCTGTTAAGCGGTGTAGTATCGTGTCTGGCGTGCCGCACTGACGACAGGATGCTGTGTCTGTCAGGTGTATAGTGAATAATCGTTCTTTTGTTGGTACAATATCATGTATGACTGTGTTCCATGTGGATATTCTGTCTTCTGACACCCAGGAGCTGTGTAAGTTCCTCCAGACTCTATTCCAGTTAACTGTGGGGTTTCTTCGAACGATACGCATTTCCTGTGTCACACTCCCCCTCTCGATCCATCTAGTATATTGTGGAGTATAGTCTCCGTGTCAAATGTTTGCTTGTTTCCATTAGTGTTGGGGATTCTATGTAAGCCATGTCTAGTGCATAGTATATTAAATACGCCATCGTTTTAGGGATCCTTCCTGCAGTTGGTGGGTTCGCCGGGTGGTCCACTATTCCCCATTCACTTAGTAGTGCTGCTGTCATCATTTGTTCCTTTTTGCTCCGTATCCATATGCGTTTTAACAGCAGTGCTCTGCACTTGCATGCTACGTCGTGTAAGGCCCATCCACCTTGATGTTTTGGTTTCTGCAGCATGGCGGTCGGCACACGAAAAATTGCTCCCTACCAGATGAACCACTGGATTGCAGTCGTTATCTGTTTTGTGTATTTCACAGGTGCTGGAAGGATTTGGGCAGTGAACCAAATTGTGGCTAGTAGTATATTGTGTATGTAGCGTATTCGTTGTGCTAGACAAAGTTCTCTTATGTACGCTTGTTTCGCATTTGTTTTTATTCTCGCTGTTTGCAGTGTCCAATTTCCATGCATTGTTTGTTCCATCGTGCTCCTAAAATGGATGCCGAGTATCGTTACGGTCTGGTGGTATTCCACACCTAGGTCATTTCTGGAAGTTTCCCATCCTCCCATGGCAATTGCTTTGGTCTTCGTGGTGTTTAGATGAGCCCCGGGTGCCTTTTCAAAACATCGCACTATATCTCGTATGATTCGGAATTCTTCCGGTTTCGTTACGAAAACCGTAACATCATCCGCGTAGGCAATCACTGCTGTTCTATGTCTAGTCCTTTGTAGTTGCTCGCCTGAAAGGTTTCGGTCCAGTATTTGTAAGAAGGGGTGAATGCACATTGCAAAAAGTATCATGCTCAAGGGGCATTCTTGTCTGATGCCGCAGCGGATGGGAATCGGCCCCGATATGTGTCCATTTATTGAAACTGATGAGTACGCCTCTTCATACATTTTCCGTATTCGGTCCACGAACCATTCACTTAGACCGTAACTCCTAAGATCGGGGCCAGGTACGTATGTGATATTCTATCAAAGGCTTCTTGGAAGTCCAAAGAGACTATGCACATGGGTGTCTTTTTTATTTCTGCCATCGCAATTGTATCTCGTACCGTGGCTAGTGCGTCCAATATGGTTTTACCCGGCACGCCACAAAATTGGTTATTTTTAGATGTTCGGCTATTAGTGGTCGCAGGCGGTTTGCCAGTATCTTTGTTAGGATTTTATAGTCCACATTTAGTAGCGTGATGGGGCGGAAGTCTGTTGGTTTCTGAGCTCATCCGACCAGTTCTTTCTCAACCTGTGCACTGAACGGTCACTTACTGAGGTAAGTAATGTTTTTAAGAAACAATCAATTAGCATTTTCTGTAGATTCAACTATATTTAATGTAATTAGACATTTCATGCTATTGTAATGATTAGACAGACTCAGCAGTTACTTAATGTAATTAAATACCCTTCGCGCAATTTTATAACTAGATAAACATGGCCTCTACATGTTACATCACGCCCATGGCGACTCATTATACACACAACTTAATCATACTCGAAGAATTTTATCTGAATTTTACTATTATATGTTTTCGTTTATAATCAATGCAGCAAATTATATTATAGTAATTTTAGACAACTCACTTGTTTTCAGAGTAACGATACCAGATGCTGTGTTAATACAATTTGACCTCCTGAGGATGAGCAAGATAATGCTCAAAACATGTACATGTAGAAGACTGTAATAAATGTATTAAAATTTGTGCATCAAGTTGGTCATTAGCTAAGGTTCTACTAAGAAGCACGGTCAGAGAAATGTAAAAAAAATTGTTTATTTTATTCAAATTTATATTAAATTAGTTTAACTGTACAACTTCTTATAAAGTAATAGTGATACATTTTTGTCCATTTTCTGTAGAATTTTTGCCCAGGATTAGGAAAATGCTCTCCAATATCCTGCTTCCCTTTTTACATTTTATGTATTTTCTTTGATCTCCATTCGTTTCAAAATTTTAGCAGATGTTAAATTTTAACAACTACCTATGTAATGGAAGTAAGCTGAAAGTTCATACGTCAACAAAATGACAGCAGACATACATCCACCAACACTCTTGTCTCGCCACCAGCTATAACCAGCAGGTATATCATGACGGCGACGGACTTCAGGGGTAATTGGTTTCCTGATGACAGGGTCAGAAATTTTTTTGAAACTTTGGTTTACTCGTCATTCAACCACCTGATGCGGATGCTAGCCCGATAATATTTTATTGAGTTTAGTCGCCGTGAACTTTAAATACTATGTAAATTATCATTCTTCATAATCTTCATTTCTGCTTGTTCTTGGTAACTCTTTCGCTGAAAATGCTAGTTCAATTATTATCAACTTGCAAACTGACATATATATTTTTGTATAAAGTTTCTCAGGTAGGAAAATATTCTCGAGGTAGCATGCACCAAAATTTAATCTTTTTTCCCCCTACTTGGTTCTGCGGAAATTTGGTCAAACTTGCTGTTCTACGCGGAGTTGTATCGTAAGTACGTAATATTGTACCACATGTTATGATTGGCCCATTAATCTGACCCTCGTGTTTTTATCATAATGCCTCTTTAGACAACGTTTTTAAAGATTTTTAATTGTGCTAGAACACGTCAGGTACAGCGGTTTACCATCTAACTACAAAGTAATTTTTTTCCTTCCCACTCATTATTCAAATGCTGGTAGAATCACACTCAGCTTTTTTTAACGATCTGATAAAACTCATATAGGGAAACCTGATCGCCCCTTAGGATGGCGCCCCGGACAGGCAATTTGCCTGGCTTCACTGACCCTTAATCCGGCCGTAATAAAACCAGAATATCAGGGCACTGACCCCCAAAACCAGACGTTTTGATGAACCATAGTGCTCAACACATCTCCCGTCGCTTCCGTCAAAAGCCCTAATGTGTGAGACATCGTAGAGCTTAAATTTCGAAAATAAAACTGAAAAGTAAATCTTAGCATTTCGAATGAGAGGGACTGTTCAAGCCAGGTGTTTTGCATTCACAATTTCCTGCCAGAGTAAACAGTTCCTGTACGTAAATGACTCAATGATATTTGCGTCTATTCATGCTTTGAGTGGTGATCCGAAAAGAGCTGCAAGCAGTGTTTCACTGTTTCCAGTCAGTGCGCAGAACCCCTTGCAGCTAATAAAAATAGGGGCGGTATGTTTATATTAATACGGGGCATTTTTTAAACTCTAAATGCAATTCGGCCTTTTCCCCCATCATGGCGTTCAGTCCGATATAAATGATAGTCTAGAATGCAAAGCCGCATATGGGGTTTCAGATGAGTTACAGAGGAAAGGGCGAAATCTATTTTTAGTTATTGCAAGGGTTTTCTTATCTCACAGGCTTGCCCTCCTTTTGAAAGCTTTTACTTCAGGTGCTTGTGAACCCTGCTAGTCATTTAATATCTTCGATTTAAAAATTGTTTTTTTGATTTTCAATATTTTACCAGTTTCTAAGGCAGCTCTACTGAGCTCATTGATAATTTGCTGTATTGTCATAATCAACGCCATTAGGTTGTTATAATTTTTAAGTCGGAAGCCTCCAGTGACTAACGTGTGTGTAAGCTTGGATCTTGACCTCGAAGCTGGGCCTGAGGTTATACCACCCCACTGCTGGGCTGCACAGGAGTAGCCTGTGCTGGACTTTTCAGTGCTGATGCAGTGATGTTTCTGTAGTCGAATATCCGGAGAAAATTCCCCGCCCCATTGACTAAACACCGTCTTGTTTCCGCTGGTGTATCGCCTTCTCTTTCCTATGGCTGCACTCTCTGTAGTTGGCGGAATGAGGCTTTTTACCTTACCTCAGTATACAGTTACAGCTCAACGGTTTGGAGTTTTTATTCTCATTTTCAGAACATTTTTTTGTGTTTGTGGCAACCTACACATACAGACAGCACGCAGATTGTCTGCAGAGAACGAAGCAGATACGATGAAGTCTTTGGAAATTGTAGATTGGTGTGAGGCCATTCGGGGATCGGAACGCCTCCACTTTGAATGTGAGATTGAGAGTGTTGGTTTGTAACGTCTTCTGTGACTTTTGTGTTCTTGGAAGAGTCACAAGAAATAAGTGTAGTTCTACTATTGAATCTTCATTCGAGATAAGGGCGTTGCAAATTTAATTTATTTAGCTTATTATTTCGAAGCCATTTGCCTGTAGAGTCATACAGATATATTCTGCCGATATAAATGCTGGTATGTGACGCATTAGTGCCTTAACTGGTTTTTCGGTTTATGTATAGTAGGTAAAATAGGTTTTGAGTGGTCAGGAATTGTCAAATAGCTTTTGGGTCCAGCATGAGCTTTGAGATAATTATCTCTTTGTTTGACGTTGTATGGAGTATATTCATTGGTCACAACGTTGCTCATTTCCTTTTTGAGATCAGTGAGATCTGTTGTGCAAGTCATAACATCTGGAAGTGACCTGCCTACTATTAAGGATCCATCTAGATTTTTTTGGAATGGCTTTGTTTCAGAGCCTTTTTTTTTTTTGTGCTGTTTTTGCTTCTACTCCAGTCCTGCATGTCCCGATGTTGCTTGTAGCTAGTGAAGTCAAGCAACTTCGAAAACTTGAGATGTAGGCTTGGATACATGATCTGAGTTCGGTCTGTTTCTAGTTTTCGTCGTTCTTCGTAGACACTTTAAACCCCTGCCTTTCCTCAGCATTATGGGTTCTCTTTCTCCTTTTTTCCTGCTCTACACCTTGGGCACTACCCCTTGCGTGGAATTATAAATTGTTCTTGCCAGTTGTTGCAGAGCAGTAGTATACATTCTGGCTAATAATGTGCAGAATATCATGCCGTTTCAGTACCTCCCTAGCTTGTCCCTTTCTGCTCTCTGTCTGTAAATAGTGCTTTTAATTTTTATGCTCTTTCCGACGTGAGTAGGTAGATTCCTAATAGTGAGTGTCGTTTTGACAATTGTATGCAGTACTTCTTGGATTGCTTTTCGGCCTAAGCGTTTGCGGCTGTAATTTCGTAGAAAAATGTGTTTTTTATCCTGTTTCACGTGTAATAACTTTTCACTGATCGAGGTGTTTGCGAGCACCGCAGTTACACTGTCCGCCATAGCTTTCGCAAAAGGAGGAGCATCTTCATTCACACTGTCACGAGAGAGACCACAGCATACTGCACAGCACACCATCACCAACTTCCCAGTTGCCAATAATTTGCTAGTGGTAAACTGCGGTCGAAAGTCGTGGTCACTCAACGGTTAGAAAGTAGGAAATATGTCGGTGTTATGGGAGAGTTGGGGGAACTGCAGCAAATCAGATCTAAGGGAGGTGGAACTACTGTCGAGCCACTAGAAAGTCAGTTTCAAGAACTGTACTTTTTAAGGGCCAGCAGCGGATACGTGCAGGTGGAAAATATAAGTGTGATGCCCGTGAACGGTCCTTTTGAGGGGCAACATGGTGACTGTGCAGGTGGAAAGATGTGAATGGTGAACTTGTAAACAACCATTTTTACTCTCCACTTTGGGAGATGTTCACGTCGGCCGAAGTATGGGGTGATCTTCTACATAATAAGTGATTAATAGAGTGAGAATAACTGTTTTGTTCTTGGAGACGGCGTGCTGCCTTTTTCCTTTTAATGAGCAGATTATGGGTTTCCGAGATCTACTTAGGTAATAATCTTCCACCCCATTTACGTTGTTGGGGTGCAGTTCGATTTCTTCCGATTTCATCTTGATTTGGTCCATGCGCCTATACATTTTTTGGCAAGAATTCTGATGTTACTGAGCAAGATCCTGTGACCCAGGTCAGTATTTTGTTCCACCACCGCTAACTACACCAATCCGATCTAATTTTTTGCAGTAGTGCAAAAAAATGTGACTGACATCATCTATAGAATATATTTTATTAAACACAACTAAGTAGCTCAAGATATAATTAAGGAAGGGCATAAAAATTACGCACAGTAATAACAGACACGTCCTTTTTCAATTTGTGTATCCAACACGTCATTATCCTAAGAAGTGTGTAGAAACTTTATTCACATATCCTCAGTTTTTCAGAAGTTGGTTTTAAAAGTTTCGGGTGTTCTGCTTGTACACATTCTTTGCATTTTAAGACGTCTTTTTTGTTTGTTTTTTACCACGAAGGGAATTTCCTGTATAATGACATAATCCTTTCCAAGCTGCGTTTTGTTTACCTGCTGTTAGAACAAGCAAATATTAAAGGACATATGTGCTTGCTTGTAATATAAAGCAGGTAATTTAATATGTCAGAGGATGGTTGGCCACATCACAGGGGAGGTTCAAAACCGAGTGATGCTACAAAATACTGTATGTTTGCTTTTATAACTGCATGTGTCCTCCATCTGAGTTTTCGTTTCACTGGATACCGACCTTTCTTTCTGGGCGTAAAGCGGCCTGGGAGTAAAGATAACCAATGACGTCCAACTAGTTCCGAGGTTAACAATGAGTGGAGCTATACCTACACTCCTCTTATATGCCTTCATGGCGTGGACAGAGACTACTTTAAAATTGACCTTATCGGAGTTCTCAATTATAAATGTTTTACTCAAAGTGTGGAACATTGGATTTTGTTGACATTTATACCGCATTGATTATTTTGCAAAATTGCCAAATATACAGCTTAGCTGCTCTAAACCCATCTTGAATAGAAATTGCTGTGGGAGAAGCAGCTAGTTACTGAATGATGTATGAACATGCGGGAGTAGAAACTGCCGGCAGCAATGTTAAAACATTTCCCTGCATCATATTCCTTCCCTTTGAGTCTCCATCCAAATTCTACGACTCTCACAACTGTTGCTGTAATCTCAAAATCCCTCCTATTAACTTCAGACTATGAATTTAGATGTTTCACATTACCCCTATTATCTTAAAAAATTCTATAGGTGAAGGAGCTGAATGCTACAGAAAGGTAATTCATGCTGCAATGACAAAGCAGAAGCTGGAAGAAAAAAGGCAGTACATTCTAAATAAGTGCATCCACCATCACCAAGCCATTCTGAGGTAAGCATTGATGAGAACCTATGGTCTGTCAGGTCTTAAAAATAAATCCATTTATGGTAAGAACTTGGAAATATAGGTCAGGATGGTGTTGTTTACCCAGTACTGCACAAATCAGATCTTATAAACACAATTAGTGTGTGTAAGACCATATTGTCATAACCACTTTTGTTACTTTATTGTCAACCTGAGAAAGCTGATTTTCTGTTATGTGGAGGTATGGAAATGTGCTATTTTTAGGTATATATGACAAATCGTTGTAGTTCCATCAGACACAACCACTCTCTTATTCAGGAATGACTACATGTTTAGGTCTAAAAAGATCATCATCAGGCCACTACTATAAAAACTTTGCAATGAGGTATAATACAGTGGAAATTATGGTTGTTATATGGGATCCCATATGACTTACAATAGTAAAATACAAAATTATTATAAAAATATATTAAAATCTTTTGACTGGCCGGAGATCGTGTCCAAATTGTGCATTAAAGTGTCAAATATAGGTAGAAAATTTGTTAAAATAGTTCATATAAAATTTTTATGTGTGTAAAAATTATTGAGTCACAAGTGCTGGCCACGTGATGTAAAACTTATTGAAAATCTTACAGTGTAATACCTCGAGCTTATAGATTGGTAGTGAATGTGTCGATACAAATATACTGAAATATATTTCATAAATATTATGTGTTTTATGATAGTGGAATGTGAAAACCCCACTTCTAAATAGCATGGTGGTTACTATGTCCTCCATTTGCTTTACTGTTTGAAAGAATAATTTTTTTTACAGAGCTTGTCCACTTGTTTCGTATCATTCTTATTATAAACAGTGATCATGGTTTTTGTAAGGCAAGATCTGTGTGTGCAAAAGTAAATATTATTTAGTCCATCCTACATTTACCTGATCAGAGACTGAAATTTCTGTCAGTTTTCCCCCATAATGAATTGTCCGCCATTGCCCTTCTGATTTTCTTTTCTCTCTCTGATACCTTTATTCCGTCTTCATAAAACTAATAATTTAAATTGTAGTTGTAATTGATATGAACATTATTTAGGATGCACCCCATCATCTGGAATGTTCCTCATTTTTCAATAGAATGAACAACAACCAAAATCATTGTTAAGTATTTTGTAAGAGACCATGGTCCAAAATATTATAATTAGATGGCTTTTAAATTTTTAACACAGTTGCACACATTTTTGCTTCATATGATACTATTTACGAACTTACTAATGTTTTTTAATATGGCATCCAAATTTTTATTTTATGAAGCTAATTTGCTAATATTCATGCTAGTCTGGAGAGGCAAATACTGTTACTAACTTCTAAAATGATTTTTTTTTACATAAAGAAGAATCACAGAAGTCTTTATCCTTTCTCCGTGCATGTTGTTACATTCAATTTTATTACCAAACTTATGCACTTATTTAATTAAGAACTATCACAATTCACATTTAAAGCCCCACATGTTAAAAATGTCTGTGATGCATAATTAAAAATTAAAACCCAACATGTTTCGGTCACAGTCTTCTGACCATCATCACGGGTCAATCACTGCACTTGTGCAATTACTACTTATGGGCGTGCATGCCTCGTCGTATTCCGGTATGTGGCTGTATGTTGTCTGTGCATCTGTGCATACGATGTACCTATCCGTGTGGTGTCTGGTTATGTACTGTACTGAAATCACAGCCCCATATGATGTTGACACCATCGTTTCAGAAGAACCTGCTGACACCATCTCCAGAGTGGATAAAGTACCTCATCTACATTAAAGATAAACCCATCAAGTTGGTGCCTGTGTACATGGCTGTGTGCTATTACATAACAAAAGAGACTAATATTAATTTGCTTCTTCATTTTTAAAAGTAATAAGACTTCAGGTGTTGTAGTAGGTTAAGTTCCTTGACCATTTAAATAACTGCCAGTTCTTTTCAAGGAAGCTTCTCACCATGAAGTTCTGCTGGAAGTTTAGTTTAATTTTTTTGATATCCAGACTAAACTCTGTATAATTCAGATAATTAAGAATTCATAGTTTTTCTTTATATACAGTATTGGACTCTAATCTACTGGGCTTGGAAAAATTACATTTTGTGTGATGGGCTGTATGCATGCTGTGTGCAACAGATGTGCAAGACTTCTGTCATCATATTGACATAAACTGCTAATATATTACAGATTTGTGAAGAAACTGGAAGCTTTTCTGAAACCAGTCATGCTAATGCAACTTTTTGTTAGCATGATCGCCTTCTGTGTGATTGGCTTCCAGATGTCATTGGTGAGTGTAATGCTTATCACAAAGCAGATGATAATGTTGATTTCAATTATTTGTGTGTGTGTGTGTGTGTGTGTGTGTGTGTGTGGGGCGCTGCGACCCAACGCGGGTCATGGCCTCCTCATTCTTGAGGTTTCTAGATCACACACAACGACGCACCACAGTCGGCAGGACTCCTCTGGACGAGTG
>Ga0268261_10003616_pt1 | contig 11392 bp, 3 predicted proteins | sample TergutNc150P1_FD_190353 | JGI IMG/M metagenome (GOLD analysis project Ga0268261, IMG submission 190353) | Nasutitermes corniger P1 segment gut microbial community from laboratory colony in Florida, USA - Nc150 P1 (SPAdes) (version 2) | ecosystem: Host-associated > Arthropoda: Insects > Digestive... | reverse complement strand
AGGGCTGACAACCTTACCACCTTCATGTGCCGATTGTCTTGAAATCTGGGAGCCTCAACCTCCTGGAACCCTCAGGGCCTGTCCAGGCTTGTAATGGGATTGCTTTACCTTTTGCAGACGACTCAATATTACGCCAGCGTTACAGAAAGCAGTGTCACTGTAAAATGGCGGCCTAGATTACGAAGTGTAGAAAACAATACAAATCAATTAAAACTGCAGTGAAAAACATTCAGTTATCGTAATATAAATTTACAATATATGTCCTGTAATCGTGCCAGTTGTGATTTGCATTTATCAAAATGTATACCTTTGCTGTTAAGCGAATATTCAAGACGGCCCTCAGAACAAGGATGAAAGCATAATACATTTTCTGCAAACACTTGTCTCGGCATATCGAAGTATTGGTATATTGTGTTGGCTTAGTCCGATGTCCTAGCAGTTCATGACTGTTCGGTTGTCTGTTATTGAACCTGGAGATTTGCTACCATCACGAAAAAATTCTGACTTTTGACGCAGAATAATATAATAGAATCTGCTGGCTCTTATACCCTCCATTCCACCCGAATTTACAGCCTACAATAAAGGCGTTTAAAATTATTTTAATATTACCCTCCCGTCATCTTCTCGATCTCACAAGAAGCAAAATTACTGCAACCAAATTAGTATGTGGAGCTCCTCCGTACATATTTCCTGATATGACTACATATGATAAAACTTCTCCTTTAGGCTTTCCGAAATTACTAAACAGTTTTATATGATTACTTTATGTGTGATAATGAGATACTTACGTGTGGTGTGTGTTAAGCCCACCCGTGCAAATTTGTGGAATTCAAGGTAACCGGAGTGCACTTTTTATCCTCAAGCAATAATACGTAGCAGTATGCAAAATGTTTTGCGTTGCGCTGTGAAATGGTACGTGTCTAGCTGTTGCAGATCACCAATAGTGAAGCCTACGATATAATCACCTTCTTTACAACACGCTCCGAAGGATATCATCCGATTGGTTCTTTATCGGGCCTTGCCCATTTGATGCACCTTTGTTCAGTGATAACACGATTTCCTTATAAGCCACGCAGCATTTTCTTATACGCCACGCAGCGTTTGGGATATTCAGACCTTGACTAACTGGGTTGACGGCTGCTCGTCTTAAGGACAGTTATTTGAGACATCCAGGCACAAATTTCACTCCGAGTCGAATTCACACACTGGACAGGTAGCGGAGAACAACACGCATCTGTAAGTGTAAAAGTTATTTTCTGACAAAAACTGGAAACTCCAGTCATTAAGGTTTTGGTAACCTGGCTGAAAACAATGCTGTCTCAAGTTAGTAATTTAAAAACTGGCATCATGTCACGTTTTTTGAGAAGACGGCGCCTTTTTCAATATCTTTTTGAAACTGTAAAACCTTACATATTTCCCTCTTATTCAAATTGTGTCCCCATACTTGTAATTTGAATTCCAAGAGTTTCTGGTAAATTGCTAACTAATTTCCAGAAGTGAACTCCCATAGAAAGAAAGAAATAAGTAAACACAATATACTAGAACTTAGTTTTTTAAGTAGTTCCTTCTCGTATTGTATTTGAATAACGCAAAATATTTAAAATAATTACGATTAGTTGTAATTATATTTTAAGATATTAATTTATGTATATGTAGGCTATTCTCACTGTTTTCCATTCTTGAAATATGTGCTTTTTTCCTGAAACTCTTTATTCCTTCAACTTAAGATCTTCTGTAAGCAGTTCTTATGTATTCACACCAGATTTACCTTACATTAAATCTGTACGTGGTACGATATTGTGTTTGTTATTTTCGTTATCAGCATACCTACAGTAGTAAAAATACAATCAATTTCGTGCATGTTGTCTGAAAAAGAAAGTTGAAAATTTCTTATGCGTAATAATTATTTATTTGTGCATATTCTAGGTTGGTGTCACTGTTTTTCAAGCATAAAATACATGCACTGTGCTGACAAACCCTTTAGTCACTCACTATACGATCTACCGAACTACTGTCGGACATGTTAATGAATTCACGGCATCTCCCCTTAACACTTGCCCTATGTAGCTTTCCTCCCTCCAGATGGCACTGGAATCACTCTGAACTCCCTTCCTTTCCTGTCCTTTTCTTTCTTTTCCATTCTTTTTCTTTCTTTCCTGCCTTTCACTTTCGGTCCTGTCATTGACCTAGACCCTGAATGCGGAGAGAACAGTCACAATTTTTTTGTTTTTCTTGCCAATTACAATTCCGTTTCTGTGGGGTCCGGCTGGGGATCGATGTTCATAGGCGTCATGGTTTAGGGAGGGGAGCTCACGAGCGACACAGCTACCATCTGGAGGGTGGAAATGTACATATAATAGATAAATCTGTACTTGTTACGTTATTTCGCTTGTCATTTTCGTTCTCAGCGTACCTGAGTTTGTAAAAAAACCCTAATTTCATCCATGTTGTCGGAAAAAAAAGGTTGAAAATTGTTGCCTAATGCTAATTAGCTAGTATTGATATCTGTAGGTGTTGTCAACGGATATAATTCCTCCAACTAGTAAACCTTATACAACTAACTTGTATTAGAACCCAAATGTTCAGCACCACCTAAGCTAAATCACCATTGGACACCATCTGGGCCATTTTTATCCAGCTCCCAACCTCTCGTCCCTCTTCTTTAAGTTCAGTATTGCTGGCATCTACCAACCTACTGCATATGTTATGTACCTCATCAAGTTACATGCCAAATGCACAGCGGCCTCCTTTGCTGATCATCCTAAACAATACTCTTTTAACAAAATTCATATCTGTTGTGTTTGTAGTAACTTATAATTACGACCATCTAAACTACTGTTAAAGCTTGTATTTTATTTGTACTGCCTTCGTGCCTATTCTCACTCAGTCATTTCTCCATAATAAAATTCCCATTTCCTTAACACATTTCGCTATCTTTCGAAGTCTTTGTAAACATTACATTATGTGTAAACATTATTTGTAAACATTACACTATTTGTAAACATTACACTATGTGATTTGTCAGCTAAATTTTCTGTCCACACGCTTTGTGTAGAATTTAATTTTATTCTGCTATTTTTAAATTCGCGCTGCATAATAAAATCCACACTAGGGAAAACTTAGTGAATTATTCGAAAACAGTAATGCTAGTGTAATATAAAGTTTTTTAAATCTGGTAAGGTGCACTGCTACAGATATCAGTCTTCACGTTTCCACAATAGTTGACACAGTACTGTAAAATACAAACAAAAGTTTTGTCTTCTCAATATTTATGTTTAAATTGTGCGATATTCAGTTTTCGATGCTTACCACTCACTATAAGCAATACGGTGTACTAAAACCTAATACTTGCACTCTCACGTGTAAGTACTTTTGCGACAAAGGCCTTTTTAACAAATGTTATTATTTCGATTTTGGCTTCATACAAGTTCGAGTTTGAGGGAATGAAGTGTTGAGGCAGATAAAGATTTATGCACTGTGGCATGTTAAGCTAAGTTGACGGCAAATAATCACCTACTTTCGACGAAGCGTGCTATCTCCATTTCCACGGTCCAACATTTGACCCTTTTCGGTCTTCTAAATGCTAAAGGCGAAGGCTGAACATTCATTCACAACTTTGGAAACTATTTAACAACAGACACGGCATAATATGTCAGGGGACTTAATATTCATCAACACCGCTCTGATAACCTCAAATCAGTGAGGGTTATAGTAATCAAAATCTGTCACAATTATTAGTGCAAATCTGTTTACCTAATGGAATTATACTGAACTGGATATAAAACAAATTGATGGAGAGAAAAGATCTTCGAAATGAGAGATCATTGAATGCACTTGTGCGGAGAACATCTTTGCCCAGGAACTCATTCCTCCATCAGCAGGGTAGATTTCAGTTGGTGACAGGAGCGGTTACCCGTGTAACGTCGGTATATATCAAGTAGTGTACTCAGCGTCTCCTTGAAATCTTTAAAATTAAATATGTCAATTGTCTAACGTGCATTAACCCATCCTGTTGTTCTGAATCACTTTTTGTCCTTCCATTTCCCTGCGATTCGTGAGAGATCCGAAACTGCCATTCATTGCATTTCCACGAGCGTGGGAATATATGAATCGTGTTTCTCAAAAAGCGAAATACAGTTCGGGACCCAATTTACGACTCAGGAATGCAACATAACCCTACTTATGTGACTCGTCTAAATTTCTCCAGTTTCTGTTGTCGCAGAGCTGATTCCATGGACTATAGCTGTGTTGTGAGGCGGTCACTTGTATTTGCAAGGTCGTTGTATAAAGTCATGTGAGTGGCTGCTAATGGCGTTTAGTTGTAACCTTCTGTGCACGATGTGTATGAAAAGAAGGCAAAATTCCAGGTTAGTTTTTGTGCCAGGTTTTAGACGTCCTTTACAAATAAGAAACAAAAACTTATGTAGAAACCACGTCCATCTATCTGTTACCTAATATCAACAACTAAACCGATCGTCGAATTTTCGTGAAATTCGGTAGTAGAGTTGTTTGTAAAAGTGACTGAAGAAGCACAAATTTCCTGTTAATAGGTTCAGTGACGGTCCTACTTTACATAAGGGCGTAAAGAATTTCTGCACATGGTAAGGTAAAGGGCACCCTTGTACAGGCACCGAGGCTCTGTACAGGCCGTACGGCCCATAGGGGGGAGTAGAGTTATAGCTCGACTCTTTCATGACCAACGGCACTAGAAGTGGCTGAGCGGTCAGGGTCACGCCCCGGCCGCTTTTTACCCCCGGCAAAGATCCGGTACCCATTTTACAGGAGGCTGGGTGGGCCCCAGGGCCGGTCTGGACAGGTGCGGAAAATCTCGTCCCCACCGGGATTCGATCCCCGGACCGTCCAGCCCATAGCCAGTCGCTATATACCGGTTACGTTACCAGGCCCACTTTCTGCCCATACTTCCCATAATTATTACCGATTTGGTTGAAATTCAGTACATGGGCTCTCATCTTAATGCTCTTGAGCAATAAAAGCTATGCTTTACTTAATGGCGAAAAGAAAATTCTGCCCGTCTGTTCTATATCTTTCAGTGATTTGGCGAAAATTCTTTAAAGATAATTTCTACAAAATTAAATTAATATTGGCGAGTTGATTTTACTTAGTTAGGGACGTAAATCAATTGTTATCTGTAATTTCCACATTTATTGTTTAACGTGGCTGAATTTCTGTGTCAGAAGTCTGCGCATAATGTTGTAGAACATTTGAGAATTTAATGAAAATCGGCGTAGGGAAGGCCGTACGTTTCTAGTTGGTGTAAAGAAATTTTATTGACCGGTCCACCATGAAACCTCATAACATTTTGAAAGTCAAGAACGCCGTGGCAGGCTCTGTAGCCTACGTCACGGAATCCACAGTTTGTAGTCTTGGTTTCTTCAAAAGCACCGTGCTGGTTTTAACAAAGTTTGTAACTGAATTTTGCTGGGAAATGCTAATTTGGTCAGTATCAGTAGATTACAACTTTTTCTTTCACGAAGCGCAAATGAAACTTTTATAATATTTCTCAAAAAGCGGATAAGCTTAAGAGAAATTTTTACAGTACAAAAAATATACAATATAGACTTTAATAACAGTCTGTGAAATTTTACTTAATGAGCTGCAAGGAAATAAAACGTAGGCTTATAAATGTTTGCAGTGTATTTACTAACTAGTGTACTAGCTTTGTCAGCTTAATCGTTTAAAAAATCATAAAGTCTATTAACTTTTTAAAGCTTAGCGTTTTCTTTACGTACCACCAGGTTTAACATTTAAAAATTCTACATGGTGCTCGCTTTGCGTTGAGTGTTTTGTATGGATGTCAGAACGGACAGCGGCCTTTGCTTTGTACATCATAAACTGGTTGGTTTTTATAACCGTGGTGGAAAGTGTTTACAGCGCGGTACGGACTGATTCCTTATATGCAGATTACGTTTCGTCTGTAAAAGGTTAAATCTGTTATATTTTAGCTCACATACACATAGATTTGTATCGGAAACAAATTAATACTCTATTGAGTTAGACGTGTCAACACAAATAACCACATACAAAGTTCATAGGATCGAAATCGGAGCAAGAATTTCTGCTAATTTTATTTATGCCCTTTATACATAGTCTGAAATATATTATTTTTTTGTATAATTTTCATTCCAGCTGATCTGCCTATCCGTTGTCGACAAGGCTGTCAACTCTGAATCTCTTAATCTAATGTGTAACAACAAGAACAAGAAAAACGAAACAAAACAACAACCCTCGTGAATAACAATAATACGAAAATTTTTTAAGTAGCACATAAAATCGAGTGCCCTGTTATCTCAGTGTTTTTATAGGTTTAAAAAATAAGCGATTTATATATAATATTTAGCATTTCTCGCCAGGTGTCCGGGAGAGAATTTCCAGCTCTAAGAAGTTCGGACAAATAAAAGCGCTGCAAAAGCATCCCCAGCATCATTTACACAGGTAAAACTGAAGCCGTAAAGTGGATTGGCATTAAAATTACGCTGAAATATTTCAATTTATTCGTGGAAGGCTGTAGAATGTTAAACATTGCGCCATGAACACAACTATGTTTCTAGATGTTTATTACAAAATGGCTACGATGTTTAAAAATATCGCTTACTTTGAAGACATTTATTTTAAAATACAAGGAATAGGCCTACCTAAAATTACGTTCGTCGTAAAATGTTAAAATATTAAAAGTCTATTAAGTGGATAAATACTTATAAGTTCTGGTGATAACTATTTAAATTTTTATATTGTGCCTTTTTACTGATGTCAGTCATTTTGTTAGTGAAAATCTATTTCGATTCGAGGAGCCAAAGGAAATTATTTCGTTCAACAAACTTTATTTCATTAAGAGGTAATATTATCTGCATATTTTGGCTTTCTCATGAAACCAATGTCACGCCAAACGTCAAGATTTTAAACTATACTGTTTGGAAATACTCAGTCTCTTCCTGGCTATATAGTTTCCTGCTTAGTGACAAAAACAAAGAAGTGGCCACGCTTATCTATTAATAAAATAAGTTGTGCCGACTGAAATATTCCCTGTTTGAATCAGTGAGCGTTGTATTTGCACACATAGTGACGCACAAGATAACATTTTGAAAAAGTTGTTATTGAATATGAATTGTTAAATTTTATATTATTGCATGGAGCAGGCAGCTGTCGACGTACAACAGACATAGATACACAGAGAATGAGCAAAACGGCATTTTATAAAAAAAAATTGTCTGACACCACAATGAAAGCAAACTACCGCACAACACAGGAAATAGCACAAGTAGCCCTGCTGTGAGAATGTTGTGCATTAAATTATTTTGAAAATGATCACAACCAACATCGGGCATTGAGTTGATTGAAAGGCAGAATCATGCCACTTATCTGTGTAATAAACAATCTAATGCTAAGCCAAAATATTTTGTTCAACTATGTAAATAAAGCGTAGTTTGGTTTCATTTTACTAGCTCATTTATCTTGGTTTATTAAGGAAGCCCACTCAAGAACCGAAATTTCAATTTATTTAAGTAAGTGAACAAAATTAATGCAAATTGTTATAAAACCTGCTGAAAATTCAACGAAGAAATGTGACAAATCCGATCTCTACTTTCGGCTTCCACCATTTTCTGAATCCACTGTTATGCGTTTCCACGTAAATGACTTAAGTGAAAATGCACTCTATGAACCTGCAATGTTCGGGAACGACAGCTTGAAAAACGAACTAGTGTTTCTATCTACGGACAGAATTTTTCGACGATAATCGGTGTTGTCATTCGGGGGTAAAATATCGGTGTTTTTTCCCGAAATAAAAATTTTAAATATATCGAAAATGCATAAAAGCCACGAGTTTAAATGCGGTTATTAAATGCCAAAATATGTGTCATGGCAAAATGTTAAAATATTTATTGTGATTAGATAAAACAAGTATATTTGAAAGTGGTATGAAGTCCTGGAATTTTAACGGCAAATCTTGGCATTTCCAGTTGCTAGCTGTGATATTCTCAGATAACCTTTCAACTGGATCCTTCGTCTATCACAGCCCTAGAGGGATAAAATTCAATCAGTTTTACTCAATACTCGGGCCTTGAACTTGATAAGTTCTAACATATAGCTCTAAAAGTGTTGTCGGCAAAGTAGGACAGTGCACTGCCGACTGAAATTACTCTAATTTTGATCGTCAATATCAAGGTACAGCACATCTCATAATCATATTAAAATTATTTTCAAAATATCAAGTTTATGTCTTTATTTTCTGGGGAGTTACGGCCGACGTACTCGGTGGCACAGACAGCTTCTCCAATTATATGGACGGCAAGGGTGGTAAAATGCCACCTGCACTAACAGGAAATCAGGAACGACTCAGGCTACACTGGAAAGACATTTTTAACTGGAACAGGGAATAATTTCCATACCGTATAACGAGGAAGCAGCGTATTGCTACCATCTTCTGTCCCTACCCTTGACTATAACCAACTATGGCTACTAATAAGCATACATAAAGACAGAACTCGAAGCCTTACTCTTTTGTGTATATGACTAACACATTTGTGACAATTACACTTAAATTTGGTCGTCTCGAGTAACATATGGGAGCTATGTTTTTTTAATTCTGAACAAATTTGTATTTTGGGATCATTAGACGTGAAACAGGTGCCCAAAAATACATTTGAACCAGGAACTACTATTTTCAATGTCAGGAATGTTGCTGCTATTATTATTATTATTATTATTATTAATATTAATATCCATGCTAGGTTGTTATTAATGTTTTTGGAAATAATGAAACAGTAAAAAGTTAACTTTTCCCCTAGAAGAGTCCACAAAGGCCAGAAGGGGGTTGAATTGCAACTCTACTGTTTCTTTGACTTCGACGTCAAATGAGAATGGGTGTTTAAAGCCACACCTCTGCCGCTTTACCGCCGGGTATAACCCGGAACCCATTACATAGCAGGCTGAATGGTCCCCAGAGCCGGTATGAATGGGTGCGGAAAATCTCTCCCTTCTCCGGGATTCGATCCCGGACCGTCCATCCCATAGCGAATCGCTATATCGACTACGCTATTTCGGCGTAGCAGTACTGAAGCAAATTTTATGCCAACATTAAAATAAAGTTATATTTTTTTTAAGTAGATAATGATTGCAGTAAAATATATCCTTGGAAGCAGCTTGTTTAATGTGTGGATCTTCTAGTGGTTCATTAATCTGAAATATTAAGTTAATTCTGAATTTAATGTAACAATAGTTTAACTTTTTTTAAACAGTTGCGGAACCTAACAATGAAACACGAAGGAATGGCATACAAATGGCAGTTTCTGTTGATGTACCATCGGCCGTCGATGATCTCAATAACTCTTCTCATCATGACGGGTTCGTGGGCAAATTTGGTTCTAGGTGTTGGGTGCCCGGAAAGTTGCCACTGTAGTACCTGGAATGGTTATGCCAACAGCACAGTTGTAAAATGCTCGTTCCTCGACTTGTCAGGTATACCCGAAATGTTGCATGCAGCCACGGTACACACTTTAGACCTTTCGAACAACGAAATAAGCATTTTGAAAAACGCTAGCTTTTCCAATTTCTCAGGGCTGTTGACACTTATACTGTCAAACAATGAAGTGGAGGAGATCGAAACAAACGCCTTTGCTGGACTTGGGATGATGATGGATGTTGACTTGTCGTACAACAATTTACAGTCTTTTAATCCGGAAATATTTTCTTCCAACCCAGTACTGGAAAATGTGTCTCTGAAAGGAAATCCTATAGCGTTTCTTTCTTCAAGTTTCCCCATCCTGATATCTGAATCAGTCAAGTCTCTGGACCTCAGTTCATGTTCTGTCACTACAATCCATCCAGTAACTTTTTCTCGCCTTCCTAAACTGTACTTCCTAGACCTTAGCTCCAACCTTCTCCGGACTATATCGATTAACACTTTCCAGAATCTTCCAGACTTAACGATACTGGAATTGAACAACAACCGCTGGACCTGTAACTGCGATGTTGTAGAAGTGATGCAGTGGGCAGAATCGAGAAGGAAGCAGCAACGATCCCACAAACCGGTCAAGTGTTTGGAAGGAAAACAATACAGGACATTATGGACGATGGCTAGGGGCAATAGGTCCTGCAGTGAGTCTAAAACTACTGAACTGCCTCGTGCTGTCAGGGATGATGGCGCTGCTGTGTGCCCGGCAGAGTGTAGCTGCAGCACGGCGGATGGTTTTGTCAACAGTCGTGCAGTACAATGCCTCTCTCTTGGCTTGTCAGACATACCTGCAATGTTAAACTCATCCACAGTACACACTTTAGACCTTTCAAACAATGAAATAACTATTCTTCAAAACTCCATTTTTTCCAATTACTCAAGACTGGCATCGCTTATACTGTCATACAACAAAGTGGAGGAGATCGAAATAAACGCCTTCGCTGGACTTCATATGATGAGGGATATTGACTTGTCCTATAATGAACTGAAGTCATTCAGTCCGACAATATTTTCGTCCAACCCGGTACTGGAAAAGGTGTATATGAAAGGTAACAGTTTAGTCAATTTTCCTTCAGATTCTCCCATCCTCATATCTAGCTCAGTCTCGTCTCTGGACCTCAGTTCGTGTTCTCTAACTACAATCTCTCCCGTAACTTTCTCTAGACTTCCTAGTTTATACGACCTAGACCTCAGCTCCAACAATCTCCAGACTATCTCTTTACGCACTTTGGAGAAAGTTCCCAACTTAAAAATACTGGAACTGAACAACAACCCCTGGAGGTGCAACTGCGATATTGTAGAAGTGATGCAGTGGGCAGAGTCGAGAAGGGAGCAGCAACCAGCCCACAAACCGGTCAAGTGTTTGGAAGGAGAAGAATACAGGACATTATGGACGATGGCTGGGGGCAATAGGTCCTGCAGTGAGTATAAGACTACTGAAATAGTTGTAGCGCGCGATCGTAAATTTACTACTGACATGACAGTAGATTTACCGATTAGGTCAAAGAGTACTAGCACACCCCTAAAAGCCTCACCGAGTAAGACATTCCAGCGATTCATAGAAAATGCAGTAACCAGTGAGGCTGAACTCGGACCTGCACCAAAACGCGAAACGGAAGGCTGGGCTAGCCTGTTGTCCTGGAACGTCACTACTCTGACGGTGTTTGTAATTCTGCCGATCACACTCGGTTTAGCTGTGTTTGTGTCCGTGATAGCTGTAAATTACATAACGAAGATTCAAAAATACCATCGAACCGAGCACGATAATCAAGGAAAGGGCAACAACGTCGCAGCTTTTTGTTCCACTGTGCCTCTCCTGAAAACTCAGCCAACTACAGAACTCATGACATCACAAGCAGGGAACGAGAACAGAAACAGTGACAGTTACAACGGTGCTGTGTATCACGTGTATGAACGAATTGA
>Ga0268261_10003615_pt1 | contig 11394 bp, 9 predicted proteins | sample TergutNc150P1_FD_190353 | JGI IMG/M metagenome (GOLD analysis project Ga0268261, IMG submission 190353) | Nasutitermes corniger P1 segment gut microbial community from laboratory colony in Florida, USA - Nc150 P1 (SPAdes) (version 2) | ecosystem: Host-associated > Arthropoda: Insects > Digestive... | reverse complement strand
CTTGCAACCTCGTACCTCGCCCGCTGCTGCCGCTGCCGCTTTTGAGGGTTCACCTGCCGAAAAAGATTATGTGGCCTTGGTTCTGGTAAACGATACTGCCCAAGATTTTGCGGGTTCTTTTACCGCCACGCGCCAACGTTTTGACGGCACCATTTTGGCTTCCGCTGATTTGCCCGTGCAAGTACCGGCCCGGGGTGCCACCACCGTGGCAGTTCCGCCAGAAGTGATGGCGTTTGGCAATCCAACCGCTGAGGTAGTTGTGGTGGCCCCCGATCAGCCGGAAACGGGCTTTGCCACGGCGTTCTGGGATGGCGCGGAGGTGGTGGACCAAAAACTTGACCCCAACCCGTTGGAGGTAACCACTAAAGCGGTGCCCGGCGGTTTTGAAGTTACCGCCCAGGCTCGCACCTACACGCGCGATGCATTTTTGCCGGTTGACCAAGTTGACCCGCAAGCCACAGTTGACCAAGGCCTTGTCACATTACCAGCCGGGGGTGTGGTCACTTTCCGGGTGGTGAGTTTGCTCCCGGATGACCGGGCTGGGGATTTCGCGGCCAAGCTGCGCACTGCCAACGGGCTGCTAGCCCCCCACGCTGCGGCATCGTTATAACGGATTCGCGAGGCACTTATGAACTCAATAGTTTCCGCCCCAATAAACCCACCGTTGCCTGGATCTAAAAATTTGGATGCGGAAGCCCGCCGTTTGCTGAATTTTGGCTTGGCCGCCAAAGGCCCCCGCGGCGCCGCTTACCTTGATGAGTACGGTAAACCTGACCCAACCCAAGGCACGGCCACCTGGATTACAGCACGGATGCTACATTCCCATGCCTTAGGTAAATTGCTGGGTGTGCCAGGAAGTGCTGAACTGGCCTCCGCTATGTTAGCTGGGTTAAGCAATTCACTGCACGATGGGGAAAACGGGGGTTGGTATCACGGGCTCGATGCTGCTGGTATTCCCGACCAAGCCGGCGGAAAAAGCGCCTACGACCACGCCTTTGTAATGCTAGCTGCTGCTTCGGCAGTTACCGCCGGTATCGAACCCTTGCCCGGGTATCCCACCGCGCAGGCTCTGTTGGCTGATGCTGTTCAGGTTTATCTCGCCATGTTTTGGGATGAGGCCCAAGGGCGCCCCGTTGATACTTGGGATGTTACATTCAGTTCACTTGACCCCTACCGCGGGCTTAACGCGACCATGCACGCGGTAGAGGCTATGTTAGCCGTGGCCGATGCCGGGCCACCAGCGCAGGCGGCGGCGTGGCTGGATCGTGCAGCCCGGGCCAGCGCGTTAGTAGTTGACCTTGCGGGCCAATATGATGGCCGGTTGCCAGAACACTTTGTAGCCGATAGCTGCGGGCGGTGGGCTGTTGATCTGGAACTGAATGCGGCCCACCCTGATGATCAATTCAAACCTTATGGCTCCACGCCCGGCCACGGTTTCGAGTGGGCGCGCCTGTTATTGCACTTGGAGGCCGCATTAGCGGCTTGTGATGATGCCGCCATCAGTATCGCCTTCCCACCCGGCCAGTTGCTCGCTACGGCCCAGCGGCTTTTTGAACGGGCCAAAGCTGATGCTTGGGCGGCCGATGGCGCCGCAGGTTTTGTTTACACAGTTGACTGGCAGGGAAAGCCCGTAGTGCGCACCCGCATGCACTGGGTAGTTGCCGAAGCATTGGCTGCTGCGGCTGCCCTATCCCGGCGCACCGGTTTGGCTTGTTACCGGGCTGATTATGGCCACTGGTTGGACTATGCCGAAACGTACTTAATTGACCGGGTTAATGGGTCGTGGCATCACGAGCTTGACGAGGGCAACCGGCCAGCTGCTTCAGTTTGGCCGGGAAAACCTGACATCTACCATGCCTTGCAAGCCTCGTTGATTCCGGGTTTGCCGCTATACCCTGCTCTAACAAAATCATTAAAGCTGGCAATGAGCGGTGACGGCGGGAACCGTTGCACGCCCACTGGGCGTACTGCCTCCCAAATCCCGAAATGTCGTTACCGGGCAAAATGAATTCTGGGGAACATCCCAGAATAAATTTCGCGCGGTGACGGCGGGATTTGAACCCGCGGAGGCTTTGACACCTCACAACATTTCGAGTGTTGCACCTTCGGCCGCTCGGACACGTCACCAATGTATTACGACGCACCATCGGGTGCGGCGCGCTCGAAGGGATTCGGGAATCGCTGCGCGATTACCTGGCCGCTCGGGCATAGCCCTCGCGTTCGGTCTAAAAACAATCCACTGGATTGTTTTCTTTACGGCCTCACCCTCACGGGTTCGAATTCCTCAGAATACAAAAGCCGATATGCGGGTGGCACTAGGCCACTCACATCTCGACTTGCGCGCTCGAAGGGATTCGAACCCCCAACCTTCTGATCCGTAGTCAGATGCTCTATCCGTTGAGCTACGAGCGCACTGCGTTTAACCGCAAGAGATGAGTTTACACAGTTTTTTTCAAGAGGCAAATTCCACGGGAAAATTGCGCTAAATTTAGTCCACGATGCCGTAGAGGCGATCGCCGGCATCGCCCAGACCAGGCACGATGTAAGCCTTTTCGTTCAAGCGCTCATCGACTGCCGCCACCACTACGTTCACATCGGCGCGGCCCTCGGTAGCTTGCTGCACAAACTCAATGCCCTCAGGCGCGGCCAGCAGGCAGATGCAGGTGATGTCCGATGCGCCGCGCTGGGTGGCGTAATTGATGGCAGCCACCAACGAGCCGCCGGTAGCCAGCATCGGGTCAAGCAAGAACACTTGGCGGCCCGTTAAATCCTCGGGCATGCGCTCGGCATACGTGACCGCCTCAAATGTGGTTTCATCCCGGCGCAAGCCCAAAAAGCCCACCTCCGCCTCGGGTAGCAGGCGCATTAGCCCATCCAGCATGCCCAAACCGGCCCGCAAAATCGGGATAACCACTGGGTGCGGCTGGGCAATGCGCACGCCGGTGGTGGTGGTAACCGGGGTGGTCACTTCGCGCGCCTCCACCCGGATATCCCGCGTGGCCTCATACGCGAGCAGCGTAACCAGCTCATCTACCAGCAAGCGGAACATCGGCGAGGGGGTATCTTGGTCCCGCAACACGGTAACTTTATGGCTGATGAGCGGATGGTGAGCCACATGTAAACGCATGGCGCTAAGTTTACCTTGTGGGGCAGACAAACTTGCGCGGGCGCCCGGCTCTTCCGCCTTTCCCGGCTGGCACTTTGGCGGAGCGCCAGGCGGCTTGGGAACGGATAATGGGCCTGGCTTTGAGTGAGGCGCGCATTGCCGCGCGGCACGATGATGTTCCGGTGGGGGCGGTTATCGTGGGGCCCGATGGGGTTCTGTTGGCTGCGGCTCATAACATGCGCGAACAACTGGGAGACCCAACCGCCCATGCCGAGATCCTGGCTATCCAAGCCGCTGCGGCGAGGCTAAATGAACCTTTCATCCTTCAGAACCCACCTCGTCATTCTGCGGGCCTCGCAGAGGCATCGCAGAATCTCGGAAGCCCTGACATTGGCGGGAAAGAGTGGCGCCTTAGTGGCTGCTCCATCGTGGTTACTTTAGAACCCTGCGCGATGTGCGCTGGGGCCATTTTGGCCGCCCGGCTAGACCGCGTAGTTTTTGGCGCTTGGGACCCGAAAGCCGGGGCTTGCGGATCGGTTTGGGATTTGGTGCGAGATGCGGCGGCCCTCCACCAAACCGAGGTTATCCCCGGAATACTTGCGCCCGATGCAGAACAACTACTAAAAAACTTCTTCCAACCCAAACGCTAATGATTAGGACTAGCGCAATGCACTTAAACGTCATGCTGCGCGCAGTCGCAGCATCTCAGGAACTTAGAGCAACGCCTGCGTATATTCTGCGATCTTCCTCGCTCTGCTCCTTGCCGCAGAATGACGGGTTGGTTGTGATTACTTCAGGGCGTCTTTGGCTAGTTGTTCTCTTGGGTTTTGGTCGCCTACGGCTTTTTCGAAGGCGGCTAGGGCCTCTTTGGCCTCATCATTTAGGTGCTCTGGCACTACCACGTTGACCGTTACCAGCATGTCGCCCGTAACCGTCGATGTCGCGACGCCTGCGCCCTTGACGCGCAGCGTACGGCCCGATGGGGTGCCCGCTGGGATGCGCACCTTAACCGAGCTGCCATCCAGTTTGGGCACATCAATGGTGGCACCGGCGGCGGCCTCCGGGAAGGTAACCGGTACTGTCAGTTTCAAGTTGCGGCCCGAGAGCGAGTACACCGGGTGTTTGCCCACATGTACGGTCAGCAACAAGTCGCCAGCCGGGCCGCTGCCCGCGCTGGGGTGGCCCTTGCCGCGCAACTTCAGCGTGGCGCCATCCTTGGTGCCCGCCGGGATGCGGGTTTTGACCGTGCGGCTGCCCACGGCAAACTCAACCGTGTCCCCCTCAACTGCCGTTCGGAACGGCAAAGTGATTTCGGCTTGGATGTCCTGACCGGGTTGGTCCAGGCGAGTATGCCCGCCCCGGTTGCCCGTGCGGATTTGATCTTCATACCGGTTGAACTGGCTATCAAAGCTGGAACCGCCAAACCCGAACAAATCATCCAGGTTAATGCCGGAATACGGGTTGCTAGCTCGGCGCCGGCTGGCCCCGCCAAAGTTCATGCCGCCAAACAGATCTTCATAGCTGGCCCCGGCGCCGCTACCGCCGCCCGCAAACCGAGCGCCGCCACCCGCGTATGACCGGATTTGGTCGTATTCTTCGCGCTGGGCTTTATCGGACAGCACCGAGTAAGCTTCCGAAATTGACTTGAATTTCGCTTCGGCTTTGGCATCACCCTGGTTTTGGTCCGGGTGGTATTTGCGCGCTAGTTTGCGGTAAGACTTCTTAATCTCAGCCTCATCGGCGGTTTTTTCCACGCCGAGCTCTTTGTAGAAGTCCTTCTCAATCCAATCCTGTGCCGCCACAGTTCAATCCTAACTGGATAATCTACTCGGGGCCTACTACGCCAACTTTGGCCGGGCGCACTACCTTTTCCCCGTTTAGGTAGCCGGGGTCAATTACGTGTTCCACAGTTTCTTTTTCGGCGTCGGCGCTGGTGCGGTGCATCAGGGCTTCGTGCTGATTGGGGTTGAATTCATCCCCCACGGCACCAAACCGCTTGAACCCCATACGGGCCAGGGCATCGTCGATTTGCTGCGCGATGGCCACCATCGGGCCTTGCAACTCATCATGGCTGCGGGCGCGTTCAATTTGGTCTAGCACGGGCATTAGGGCACGTAGCACATCTTCGCGGCCATCGGCCCGGGCGGTTTCCAACTGCTTGGTAGTACGGTTGCGCAGGTTGATGTAATCCGCCTGGCTGCGCTGGTAGCTTTCCAGGTGCTTCGCGGCTTCCGCCTTGGCTGCGGCCAAGGCTCCATCATCGGCGGCCAGGGCTGCCGCAGCGGCACCCTCAGCTGCCTCATCGGACTCGAAATCATCTGCCGTGGGCACGAAGTCGAGCCCCTGGATCCGAGCATTCACCTCAGCATCGGACATGTTGTTGGCCGCTTGGGCTTCGCCGGTGTTCGGATCGTCGGTCATTTCTTGTCCTTTATGTCTTGGTTTTCGAGATTCTGCGGCGGAGCCTGTGCTGCGCGCAGTCGCAGTGCGCAGAATGACGGAAAGGGGGCGACTAGTACCTAACTAGCCGCCCACGTCCCGCTTACGGATTAGTCGACTACCTCGGCGTCTACTACGTCGTCATCATCGCCACCGGAGTGTTCTTCAGAGCCACCGGACGGATCCGAGGCCGCAGCTTCGGCCTGGCTGGACTCATACAGCGCCTTGCCGATTTCTTGAGAGCTGGTTTGCAGCTTCTCAAAGGCGCTCTTAACGGCGGCGGCATCGGTGCCCTCTAGGGCATCCTTAACTGCTTTGATGTCAGCCTCAACAGTTTCGACTACGGAAGATGGCAGCTTGTCTTTGTTGTCTGCAATCTGCTTGTCCATTGCGTAAGCGAAGGCCTCAGCTTGGTTGCGAGTTTCGGCCTCTTCGCGGCGTTGCTTGTCTTCAGCGGCGTGAGCTTCGGCATCCTTGACCATGCGGTCAATTTCATCTTTGCTCAAGGCCGAACCGCCGGTGATCTTAACCGACTGCTCTTTACCAGTGCCCTTGTCTTTAGCGGTTACATGCACGATGCCGTTGGCATCGATGTCGAAAGTAACCTCAATTTGCGGCAGGCCACGGGGGGCTGGGGCAATACCGGTCAACTCAAAATTGCCGAGTAGCTTGTTGTCCCGGGTGAATTCGCGCTCGCCCTGGTAAACCTGAATTGCTACGGAAGGCTGGTTATCTTCTGCAGTTGAGAAGATTTCGGACTTCTTGGTGGGAATTGCGGTGTTGCGCTCAATCATCTTGGTCATCACGCCACCCTTGGTTTCAATACCAAGCGAAAGCGGAGTAACGTCAATCAGCAGCAGGTCATTGCGGTCACCCTTGAGCTGGCCAGCTTGGTGTGCGGCACCCACGGCCACAACCTCATCCGGGTTAACCGTCTTGTTGGGCTCCTTGCCGGTTAACTCTTTAACCAGGTCATAAACAGCTGGCATGCGGGTAGAGCCACCTACCAACACCACCTGATCCAGGTCCCCAACTTTAACGCCAGCATCCTTCAGCACGTTCTCAAACGGCTTGCGGGTGCGCTCTAGCAAGCCCTTGGTCAGCTCTTGGAACTTAGCGCGGGTCAGTTTCTCATCCAGGTGGATGGGGCCGTTTTCGCCCATTGAAACGTACTGCATGGTGATGTTGGCCTCGTTAGCCGTGGACAGCTCTTTCTTGGCCGTCTCAGCAGCTTCTTTCAAGCGCTGCAAGGCAATTTTGTCTTTAGACAAGTCAACGCCATCTTTGTTCTTAACCTGGCTAATCAGCCACTGCACAATGGCCTCGTCCCAGTCATCGCCACCCAAGCGGTTATCACCAGCGGTAGCAATAACTTGGATGGTGGTGTTGTCATCCTCTTTGTCAACCTCAAGCAGAGTTACGTCAAACGTACCACCGCCCAGGTCGAATACCAGGATTTTCTCATCTTGCTTACCTTTATCCAAGCCATAAGCCACAGCGGCGGCCGTCGGCTCATTGATGATGCGCAGCACATTCAAGCCAGCAATCTGACCTGCATCTTTAGTAGCTTGGCGCTCCGCATCGTTAAAGTAAGCGGGAACGGTAATAACTGCATCGGTAATCTTGTCCCCCAAGAACGCTTCCGCATCGGCCTTTAGCTTCTGCAGAATACGAGCGCTGATTTCTTGGGCGTTGTAAGACTTACCGTCTACGTCTTTAGTCCAGGTGGTGCCCATGTTGCGCTTTACCGAGCTGATGGTGCGATCCACGTTGGTCACAGCCTGGCGCTTGGCGACTTCACCTACCAGTACCTCGCCATTCTTGGAGAAAGCCACCACCGAAGGAGTAGTGCGAACGCCTTCCGCGTTAGCGATTACGTCAACCTGGCCATCAGGTTCTAGGTATGCCACGCACGAGTTGGTAGTGCCGAGGTCGATGCCGACAGCTTTTGCCATGTTAGTTTGCCTCCAAAGGTCACAAAAGGGTCACGGTGCAACTTACCCGGCTTCCAGCTTCTCGGCAAGACTTAGCTGGGCGTGTTCCCAAATAGTGAACAGACGTTCGCCAACAGCAATCAGCTTGCCTTTGCGTCTTCTTGCCAGGCACTGTAGTCACGGGCACATTCGGATATGTTTTGTTCCATCATCGCGAACATATCGTTAAGGGCAATAATTTCTGGCTCTGCTTTTGAAAAAACCCGACCTGCCATACTTTGTTCGACGAGCGATTGCACAAAATGAGAGATCCGGCGTTTTGACACTGCGTCAACCCACCACGGGTATGGTAGCCTTTCAAGGTCCTTGCTTTGAATGTTTCGAGTGTGATTAATTACTTTTTTAAGTATCGTTGAAGCAAGTTCAGTTTGCAACCAACCAATTATGAACCACAGTTCATATTCCGGAACATCGGGCCTTAGAAATCCACAGGGCGCACCACTGTCTAGAATGTATCCCGGAGGTAAGTATCTCACCCGGAGGCTTGGTGCAATAAGTTGCCAAGTAAAACCTTCTCGTTTGAAAAAAGGTTTGCCCCCCACTCCTCGCAGATACCAATTACCATTCTTTTTAAACGTGATTACCGCATCGCCGTCGTCTTTCCAAAAAATTGCCCACTTAGGGGGGCTATAAAGGATTCCTGAGTCGGACTTGTTATAAAACTGATAATCTTCGCTTGGGAGCGCCACCGTAATTGGTTCAGGGCGGGTTACGACTCTTACATTGCGTCGCGTCATTTGCGCCAATTCTTGAGTTCTTATACGCTCCACAGACGCCGGGGATAATTTCCCAAGACGGGCTTTAGCCAACTCATTACGTAGTGTGATGGGTTCATCAATGAACGAGAACGAATATGCTTCTGTAATTTTTCCATCTACTATTTCTCTTAGGAAATACTCATTCTTCCCTACCGTCATCCCACTACTACAGGTTACGTAACTAGCGAGAGTGGGGCCGTCAAAATAATGGGTCAGGTTCGAAGTCAGGCCCCATGAAAAGTTTTCAGTCGCAAATAATTTGGGTATGTCGAACGTAACACCGTTTATTACAATGGATTGAACGCCCAATTGTTTAATGCCACGCAACAAAACCATCGGCTGAACTGTCTCGTTGGAAAACTCTGCCAGATGTTCGACATCAACGCTACATTCATCCACCAATCGATGCCGCAATCCAATCATTGTATTGATAGTCAAGAAAGTGTCGCTAACAATAAAGGTTAGCTTGCCATTTGGCGCTATTAAGTCTAGAGATTTAGCAATGAAAAATGAGTAAGTTTCCTTTTTTACTTTATGTCCACGCCAACGTCCATACTGCTTATCCAGAGCGTCTTCAATTTCTGAGTCAAAAGTACCACCGAACGGAGGATTTCCAATAACGTGATTAAAAAAATTGACGGGAAAATCGGTCCGGAAAAAATCATCACATATCAAATGGTGATCAGCCGGTAATGTGCCCCAGCGTGATTCAATAGACGCTATTGTTTCTCTGAATAATTCGGGATCAATTTCGACACCATAAACTTGTTCTCGCATGATTTGCATGAACCGTTGCCGGTTGGACATTTCTCCGCCACCCATAAGGTGCTCAATAATCGATATTAGAAATGAGCCATCACCAAATGACGGTTCAAGTACCTTCGCATCAGGTTCTACATTCTGCATCCCAACAATTTTTGACGCCAAAGCGGGTGGAGTCATAAATTGACCATATTGACGTTTTTTATCTCTTAAAACTTTACGGGTTGACATGGAAGTGCAACTTCGATTGATCTAAGCCGCTAGATTTAAAGCCTGAAGCTTGCCCCAGCTTTTTTGTCATTTTCTTTCGGCGATCCAATATAAGCCTATCTAAGCCTTCTTGAAATATCGATGCGAGCTTGAGTACTCGTTCATCAACCGAGAGGTGCTTCGTCGTTTTTCCCGATTCCAGGGCTTTGTAAAATTCTTTCTCTTTTATCATCAGTTGCCCTGGGCCAGCGTTATAAGATACGTAATCTAAATAATCTAACATGTCAACGAAATATACATGAGGTATAAAGCGCATTTTATCTTTGACCGACACCTGGGAAATCTTAATTATTAACACATAATAACAGTCCACTTGTTCATGTAGCAAAAAACTCAGTAATCTGCTCAAGGAAACTAGGTTTGGCTGTCCGTTCTTGTCGAATTCTCCCGCTTTGATGTTAACCGGGTTATAAATCCCATTGGAGCGTATCCAAAAATCACCGAAAGAACGTTTAAGTGGTTTTCCACTCGCTTTGTTGGTTTGGATACCGATTTCAACGCCTTTTTCGGAAAGCTCTTCAATGGTATCTGCTTGAACAAAAGCTGCGATCGAGTGCCCGACTTCACCTGTTCCCGATAATAGGCGCTTGAAATCACCATCAACCTCGGCTTTTTTACTCCAAAATTCTTCAACAATTTTTTGAACTTTGAGTCGCGTAGCCTTATCTATCATCTCGCCTCCTACCGCCATTATCAGTCAGATGATAGCGAACGCCCAAACGGTTTGTTGCCGTCGCCACAACAAACCGCCAAAAAACATTCTGACCAGCATCCTTATGAATGGCCCGTGTCACCTGCCCATTCATGCGACCTTAGCAGTGACCCACCTTTGGTCTTGGTTGGTTATTTTGTGGGTGGGGCCAGTTAGGTTGATGGTGGCCCTGGGCGTGGTACTGCCTGGGATTTCTACCCGGGTATGCTCTTTTTTACTGGTGATTACGCCGCCGGTGGCTGCGGTTGCGTCTGCGCTTTCGGGCACCGCCGAGTGGCTGGCTACCCAAACTTGAACATCGCCGGGTTCAACTACCCGCGCCATCGTTCGGTCAGAGAACGCAAACCGGGTGGTGGGTACCGTAAAAGTGACGCGACGGGATTCGCCTGGTTGCAGGTTTACCCGTTGGTAGCCGAGCAATTGCGCCACTGGGCGGGTGATGGAGGCTACTACGTCGCGGCCATAAAGCTGCACGATGTCGGAGCCAGCCACTTTGCCAGTGTTGGTTACGGTAACTGATGCGGTAAAGGTCCCATCGGTGGCTGCCGTGGCATCGGCTTGCAGGTCAGAATATGCAAATTCGGTGTAGCTCAGGCCAAAGCCGAACGGGCGCACGGGTGTGGTATCCGTGCTGGTCACTGCCGATGGGCCGCCCAAAATTGGGTGCAAGTAGCTGTAGGGTTGCGCGCCGGTGGAGCGGGGCAGCGAGATTGGCAACCGCCCGGACGGGTTAACCGCGCCGGTCAATACCTCAACCAGGGCAGGGGCGCCTTCTTCACCAGGGAAAGCCGCAAACAACACCGCGTCCGGCTTCGCGGGCACGGTGCGACCGCTCGCCAGTTCCACGCCATCGAGCATCCAGTCAATTACGTAGGGGCGGCCCACGGTCAGAATCACGATAACCGGCTTGCCAGTGGCGAGCACAGACTCAATTAGTTGGCGTTGCACACCAGGCAGTTCCAAGGTTTCGGCATCGTTACCCTCGCCTACTGTGCCGCGCCCGAATAGACCGGCCCGGTCACCTACAACAACGACGGCAACGTCGGAGTTCTCAGCCACCTGAACTGCTTCAGCAAATCCGCTGGTGTCATAACCTTCCGCTTCGCAACCTTTCGCGTAATTGATGCTGAACGCTTTCGCAGCCGTGGTTTCGACCGTCGGCGCTGGCGCGCCTGGCTCAACCGACGGGTAATTCTCAAGGGCTTCTTTGATGGTGGGGAATTCAAATCCGCGCTCGGTATCGGGGAAGTGCGCCAAGATGTGGTTCTCAAAAGAATAACAACCTTGCAGCGCGGCGGTGCTATCGGCGTTGGGGCCAATTAGCGCGATCTTGGTGGTTCCGGCCGCTTCTTT
>Ga0268261_10003614_pt1 | contig 11394 bp, 8 predicted proteins | sample TergutNc150P1_FD_190353 | JGI IMG/M metagenome (GOLD analysis project Ga0268261, IMG submission 190353) | Nasutitermes corniger P1 segment gut microbial community from laboratory colony in Florida, USA - Nc150 P1 (SPAdes) (version 2) | ecosystem: Host-associated > Arthropoda: Insects > Digestive... | reverse complement strand
TATATATATATACATACACACACACACACACACACATATACAATATACACACACACATACACTCATGTATATATTGCATGGATCCAAATTTTGCCAAAATGACAGACACACAATAGACCAAGAATGTATAAAGTGTACAATATACATATAACATACAGCATTATTAAAATCCAAAATAAAGATTTAATATACTGTGTAGAGAGTCATTTTTATATGTAATGAATTCATCAATGCAGTAAATTGGGTGTGCCTGCAAGCATCTTTTTAACATTCCTTTAAATTGTGCTGTTTCATTCTTAAAACTTGTAAAAACTTTGTGGTAAACTGTTGAAAATTCTGCCGCCATGATATAATGTACTTTTCTGAAGACATAAAAGGTTGGCATGTTATTTATGAATATGGGGCTTATGCCTTGTATTAACCTTTAAGAACCGTGCGTCCTATATATAGGATGGGCATACCGCTACCCTCCAGATATTGCATTTTATATATTTTTTTCAACAAATATAAGTATTGAGTATTTTAAACATGCTGCACACTCTCCATTTTTCTCTTCAAAATGTCGTTTATTTCATAATGCTACCTTTTTTGGTTCCTGTATTATTCACATTTTAGATAAAGGGTGTGCTAAAATTTAAATGTAAAACTCCGGTGCCAAAAGGTTAATCCTGTGAATAGACATGTTTTTTAATTAAGACTTAACATGGCATTTGACATATTATGTGACACTGCGGTGCGAGATACAGTGCATGCTGTGTTCATATGTGACTCTATCAAACTGTGCACATTGACAAAGTGTAATGTAGCACACATGCTATGCATCCTGTGGAAATAGCTGGTTTCACTGTAATGCCTCAAAATGAAAATGAAATCCTCAAAAGTGAAAAGAGTTCCTAGTGTTACAGGAAATCCTTCAACTCTGCAGTCCTACTAGCAGTTCATTCTCATCTGGAAATTGATTCACACACACAAACTGGAGTGTTCACATGTGGTAACGCAACTGGTTAAGGCAATGTGTTACAATTGAAGGCCATGGCTTCAATTTCATACAGGGTCACTGGGATTCTGCAGTAACTTAATCCTTCCAGCTGCACAATAGCCATGGGATCAACTCATCCTCTAACAGAAAAGAGTACCAGGAATATTTGCTGTGGTAAAGGTGGCTGGTGCATGAGGCTGACAACCTTACCACCTTCATGTGCCGACTGTCTAAAAATTCTGGGAGCCTCAAACCCCAGGAGCACTAAGGGCCTGTCCAGGACTGTCATTGGATAGCTTTACATTACCGTACCCCAATTTCTGCACAACTAACACCAGAACCGCAGCCAAACCATCCTCCTTTCTCGAGCTTGTACAGCCCAAGAAAGGGCAACCAGACAGTACGTGTCTGCCTGACCACACGCAGCTCCAGAAATACAGTCACTCATATGCCTCAGTACAGTTCACAGACATTAGTAACAACTTTAATTTTAACTTCACATTCAGTTACAGGTGAGTGGGGGTCACAAAATGGCTGTTATATGTAAGACAACAGGATACTGAAAAGAATACTGCAAACTGGAGGGGAAGGAAGTTACAGCAGGGTGGAGAAAACTGCACAATGAGGAGCTTCATGACTTGTACCCCTTACAAATATCTATAAAAATGCACTTCAGTAAACAAATACAGTGGTTTTATGTTGCAAATCATATTCAGCACCTACTTTGTTACTACGGTTACATGACCACAGGCAATTCACAAATGGATCTGCAGTGTATCCAAAGCACAAAGAAACTTTATCTTACATGTAAGCGAGTGCCGATACTAAGCACAAATACCTAATACTGTATTCTGTCAGAACTGTTACATATTGCTCTAGCTTCAAGTTTCATTTCATTATGGGCCTGTTAAGTGAGCTATTTTCATTTTACATAATGCCAATTTGTGCTCACGTGAAAATATTTTGGAATGGTTTAATCTAGAATAAAAATATTCACAACAAGTATGTAATTGTTTTTAAAAAGTGTGAATTAGACAATACTTACTGAGATGGAAAAAAGAAATAAATTAATATATCCAGTGCTCAGGGGTTAAACAGGTTTTACTGGCTTCACAAAGCAAAGTGTTGAGGTAGCACCATTCTATATTACGTCAGTTCTAACCTAGGGTATTGGACAGCCATGCTGTTGTGGTGACATCACTGTCATGTCAAGTTGACAGCCATCTCGCATAATCATATCTGCATTGTATGCTACAGCAATTAAATATGGGCAGCATTCATGGCAACATGTAATGAATACTATGACAAACAGCTAGTGTATGAAGAAGTAAAGACTGACTCACATAATACTGCTTGGTTCTTGTAGGCTATGGATTTGTCTGTCCAATCTGCCCTAAGTATATTCCATGGTTTATGAAGGGAAATCCCTCAAATTCTTCTTGGTTCATAATACAAAATGCATCATCAGTCATAAGCAGATTGTTACAGTTCAGGTTACACTTTTCAGTTTTCTGTAACAAGAAAAATGAGTGTACAGTAATGCAAGCACATGTAATTTCATTTAATGATTCGCAAACATACACACAGAAACACTGAACTGCACAGTTTTGCCTCCATTCAGTGCTTAAATCTGAAAATGCCTCATCAAGGTTCAAGATGTGTTATGGTCAAGTAGCCTTCTCCGAGTTCTCTGGGTGCGTGGCAGGTGCTGCATGATCATGAGTTGCTGAGTCTTCTAGTGTATTCACATTGTGCAGCCTCGACCAGTTTCTAAAATTTACACTCCACTCTTACACCTCAAACCTTCACACATCATGCGGTGGCCAAACAACCTGGCCTACTACACAGCACAACTGACCAAAAAAAAAAAATTCCTGTGCCTCATCTTGCAGCCATACACATAACCTTCCCACCTTACTGGGAAAAGGGTCACATCTCACATGAGACCTTCACTATCAATGGAACACTGGCCTTAACACTTCCCCTGCTACAACAGGGTAGGTCTGCTGTAAAAAATGTGCACCAACAGGTACTTTAAAAAGCCCTAACATTGGCAACACTAGTGAGCTTGGCTGTGTGCCATATGACCCAACAAATCTCCCCAAAAAGCAGGCAGTTACATCTGTTCCACCCCACACAATTGCACAGCTTTGTTCTAACTGAACTTTACCCAAGCTTCATAACAAATGCAAGGGCTATAATACTATTTTTTTCTGGGGCACTTCAACCCAATTCCGGGTCTTGGCCTCCCCTTATGAGGCTTTGCTATCACACTCACAGGACACACCACACTTGGTAGGACTCCTCTAGACCAGTAATCAGCCCAATGCAGAGACCTTTACCTGACAACACAAAACACTCACAACAGACAAATACATATCCATGCTTCCTGCAGGATACAAACCCACAATCGCAGCGAGTGAGTGGCCAGAAAACCACGCCTTAGACTGCGCGGCCAGCTAGAACCCTACAGTTCTTACTGCTAGTAAGACCATATGCTAATAACATTTGGTTCAAACTTAGCACACTTTGTGGGAAAAAAGAGCAGTGTATTTGAACTGAAATTTACTCCAGAACTTCATTTACATGTATGAATATCACTGTGAGTGAACCTGAAAACCACCTGTAAAGGGCCAGAACAAATGGTCTGATGAGGGAGTAAAACAAAATTCGCTCTTGTAAAAGTACATGTACAAATAATTTATCAGTACATGTTTGGAGCAAGGTGTGTACATTAGGTTAGGTTGGGTCAGGTTAGCAGATAATTTATGACCGAGGAGCCATACAGTTGTGCATCAATTCTTAACAATATTGGGAGCTCGGTATTCCTCACATTTACAGGACCTGAAACTCAGACATGAGAGACAGCAGACACATATATAAGTAACTATACTCAAGCCAGCCAGTCTTCATTTTATGTGTGCAAGCGTGTTGGCCTTACCAGTATACCCACTGTCACGTTCACCTTCTTCGGTATTCTGTACCCATTCAGTAAACTTCTTCATCTGGTCCAAAAACATGATCTTTACCTTGACAGAATGACCCTTTTATACCACTTTGGCCATGACATCTTCTGATAGCACATCACCCATAACAAATAATTTTTCTGGAATATGGTATTGTGCCAATTAGTAAATAAGTACTGTTTTGATTGAGGCTGCCGCCTGAGTGTTCAGGGTTTTCAGCTGCAGGCACCACGAAGATGGAGGCAGAGAGGGCTCCGGCTGTCCTGGCTGACTTTGGTTGCAATGTGGATGAAAATATGCACCATATCTCGATACTGTCAATTTCACTTAAAGACCCTGAATATGAAATTAAGGAAGTATAGGTATATGAAAGACATGCCTGAGGTATTAATTCTTCTGGGATATGGTGATGCATGACTCGGTCATTGATGCCTGATTTTTTTAGATATCTAGGTAGACTCATCTTCAAGGGATGTTACGTCCATGACAAATAAACCGACTCAGTGTACATCAATGAGTGACGATAAAATGGGCTAGACTGCCTCAGAAGCAGCGAAATGAACCATACAAACAACTCCCATTTCAATTTATACAGTGTCACCATCATACTGTTTTTGGTTGTCTACAAATAACAAACATTCACCTTTCAACCACCTGACATAGGTGTTAGCCCGAGAGTTTTATTGCATTCAAAAACCATAAAAGTGTCACATTAAATAACATCTCTATTAATTGTATAATATGAATGTTACATTGAATAAAGTATGGCAAGTATGTGGTACATCAGGAATACAACTTTGAAAAAAATATAATTTTGTCGCAAATGAAAACTGAGACAGTATGATCTTTATCCTTTCTCCGTGCATGTTGTTACATTCACTTTTCATTACCAACTCATGCACTTATTAATTAAAACACTTTCACAGTTCGCATTTAAAACTACACGTTAAAAATGTCTGTGATGCGTACTTAAAATTAATTTAAAAAACAAATAAAAAAAGGGTTTTTTAAATTAATTTTAAGTACGCATCACAGACATTTTTAACGTGTATAGTTTTAAATGTGAACTGTGAAAGTGTTTTAATTAATAAGTGCATGAGTTGGTAATGAAAAGTGAATGAGATAGTATGAGCTCACAGGATACTAGGAGCAAAAGCAGCAGCATACACAACTCACTCTTGTAGAAATGCAAGATGATCTTCTGAAACACTTTCATGGAGTTCATTTTGTCATAAAATACCTACAGCTCTAAGCTGATTGTCGCGCTGAATGCCTCACACAGCAGTGCGTAGTTACCGCTTCACCTGTTTCAACACTTGTTCAGTAACCAGTTCTACTAGCTTGGTCCATTCCACTTGAGACATCTCATAAGGCACAGGCTACACTAGAGACTTGTTGCCTGCATACAGTTTTGTCTTAAGAGCAAGGGCTATGGTGTTAACGGGGGAGTGCACACTGTCAGACACGTCAGGGGAAAGACAATTGTGTCCTCGAGCTCAGCAGACAGCCGCCGATAATTATGTGTACAGACTGTCTGGCGTCTTGAAAAATAGATTAGAGCGCGCACACCGAGGCACAGACTCAAACGCAAAATTACGTCACTCCCCAGGTATGCCAGCTGCTCAGAAACATAAGCTTGTTTACGAGACACCAAACTACGTCACTTCCCATGCAGTGGAATTTGCGTTGTGCATATCAAGTATGCAATACCAGTGTCGAAGACCTACGTGATAAAGTGCCAGTACATAGAATCTGCTAGTGTCTCGTGTACTGTTCTGTGCTGTACGTGCTGTTAATGGAAACTGTACACAATTGGATAATGGATGAAAATATTGAAACTTTAATCGAAGAGGTTGAAAAGCGGCCGGCAATTTACAATAAAACTTTGAAAGAATATGCAAATATAAACATTAAGAAACAATTGTGGGAGGAGGTGTGTGCTGCTGTTATACCGAATTGGAGTGGTTTGGAAGGGGAAAATAAAACAAGAGCAGGTAAGTTCACTCAAACACTATTATGAATCTCTTGAAAAAGTAACACTTTCTTATATTTTATTCATTTGAACATTTAAACAATTTTGTATCAGTATTAGTTGGGTAGGTAGGTAGGTGTCATTTTCACTAATATTTACACATAATGGAATTTTTCAACGTCTAATTTATATTTTGTTGTATTGCCATGGTACAGCTCCTTCAGGGGTTGTGAAACAGCTCGATAAATACCGCCTAACATCAGCCCCTCTATGTTCAGATACACCGAAAGAAACGTTGTCCAGAGTGCACTCACAAAGTGTGTCAGGAAAATGTATGCCATCTTTCATTCGTACAAACTTGTGCAAAACACAACAGCACATTATTATACTATCACAAAACTGTTCACCGATGTCAAGAGGCCTGAGAAATATGCGCCATTTGTTCACTAGAATTCCAAATGTGCACTCAACAAGTCTGCGTGCTCTACTGTGTCGATAGTTGAAAATTCTTTTAGGAATTGCCAAGTTTTTTTTTGCGTATGGGCGCAAAACGTGTTTTGACAAACCAAACGCTTTGTCTGCCACAACATAAAATGGCATCATTCTACCATTTTCATCACCCGGTAAGGGCCATCCTTCTCGAATATTCAACTTGTTATTTTCCAACATTTGTCCCATTTTGGATTCTTTAAAAACAGTTGAATTGCTCATTCCCCCAAGAGACCCACCGTCTATGAACACAAACTTATAATCAGCGTCGACCCATGCCATCAACACTTGGGAGAAATATTTCTTGTAATTGAAATATTTTGAACCTGAATTGTCAGGCTTCACTACTCTAACATGTTTGCCGTCCACAGCTCCAATCACATTAGGAAAGTTGGTACGGTCATAAAATTTATCGGCTATATTTATCCAGTCTTCTTCATTCATTTTATCTGACCCCATGTACACTGGCTGCAGTCTTTCCCAAATCTTGTCACAGCAATCTTTCACAATCGCCCGAACAGTAGATGGTGCAATCAGATATTCGAAAGACAGACCACTAAAGCTGATTCCTGTAGAGAGGTATCTGTAAAAAGTGGAAACCATTAATTGAAATGAATCTGCTAGTCATCCAAAAACAAGCCAGGATGTACATATTGTGATGTAAGAATGCCTACTGGTTTCTCTGAGATGGATCAAAGCTACAATATGGATTATTTACAGTACTTCATATACGCTTTTGAATTTACTAAGCTACCATGATAACAAGAACTGTAAGTACTTTTTTTCTGTTCCAGGTATGGAAGTTCAAAAAAAATGGAACAGTCTCCGGAACTGCTTCGCCAGAGAGCTGAGATTACAAAAAGAAACGAAGTCGGGACAGGGCGCCAAGAAACGAAGAAAGTACATATACTTTGAAAAGCTGTTGTTCCTCCTCCCATCTGTGGAGAATAGGGAGCATAGAGGCAACCTGAACGTTCGGTCTTCATTGTCAGACACCGAGACAGAAAGCGAGGTAGCATGTGAAGAAGCAACAGCGGAGAGACGTCGTGAATATGGACGGTGACGTGAGCCAGCTACTCAAAAAGAAACGTATGAAGAGTCACTACTGAAAATATTGGAACAGAAAAAACCCGCTGACACCGACGAGGACGTAAATTTTGCTCTCTCCTTAGTCCCTATTCTACAATCCCTCGATGATTATAAGAAAACAGAAGCCAGAATTCAAATCATGAATTTACTGAAAAACTTGAAATGGCCTGGCGGCTATCAGCCCGCAGCACCATTCAACAGGCAAATTGAAGTAGCGTCTTCAGCAAGTGTGGGGACCATCCAGTCTTTCAGTAACAGTTTCACAGAAGATTCCACTCCTGACTTACTTGAATTGTAATGTGTGTGTGGAGGAAAGAATATTTGTATATGCACTATTTTTTCTTTTATTTCATGCCACAAACATCAATTATAAAGAAGGATGTGACATAGAAGGCTGGAATTTCATACAATTATAAAAGGTCATGTTCTCACATATTGTCTGTTTCGAATTGTGTTCTTTGCATAACGCAACAGTAGTACCCTTCCTACGCTCTGTGGCCATGTAAGATATTGTTTTAAACTGTAATGGAATAAAATTATTTTCTTTTTAAAACAGCTGCTGTGTTGACCTTCATTACTGTTTGCAACCCTCTGAATGCACCTAGTTCCTCTCCAGAATCAAAGTTTAATAAATATCTTGTATGATATAATTTAAATATTACAATAATTTATAAAATAATAAAATCTTACCTAATAGTTACTGCTATTCTCTCTTCTGGTGGTATACATAACCGAAAGTTGGTGTTTTGGTAGCTCACAGCTGGCCCATCTAATCTTAGTAACTCATCGAACGTTGATATATTCATACGGAAGTATGAAAAAAATTTAATGGGATATTCACGCAGATTTTCGTACAGGGTGTAGAATTTTCCTTTTAACAATCTGCAGCTGTAAATGGGATGTACCCAGTACCGTCTTCCGGTTTTCTTCTTCCGTGTCCGAAGAACAAGAGCACAAACCGCTGCAGTTTCCAGGAAATCCATTTCACAGCGCAACTGAACGTAAAACCAACACACCTAGTAGTCAGTCACCTGCTGACTAGTTCACGCTATGCTCACACGTGTTTCGACTCGTGATACTGAGTCATCAAACTGACATTTGAGAGCTGCACGATGGTACCGCTGTACCACAGTAAATTACCTTGACTCCGGTGTGCACGGGTATCACGACATAACAGTTATGCCTCGTGGTGTCTCGCCTTGCCTGTGCTCTTAAGACAAAACTGTTTGCGGGCAACCAGTCTTTAGTGTAGCCCGGGCCTAAACCACACCTGTTAAAGAAAAAATCTTCTTCACCACATCACTCATCCAAGTACACACACATTTATTCTTAACCCTCTAGCACAGACTGCATTCCACAATGTAAGATTTCATTTTAATTTATCTTCACATATAATTTATCAAAATAAAGGAACTGAGTTTTAATTCCAGAACCTAAACCACATAACCCACACCAAGAAAAGAGAAGAGAAATATGATTGTTCCAAACAGAAATTATATAACAACATATTGGAAATTATTTAAAGCTTTCAACTGGAATGGAGTGCTGCCTTCAATTTTAATCCTAACGTACAAATGTGGACTATAAATTTAACACAATTTTACAATGGAAAGCCAGCAAGGATCCCATCCGTAATAAGCATCTAACTGCAGTTATTACAATGTGCAGCAAAGAACGTATCAGAAACACCACACAGTTAGGAAATATAAATCATTTATCTGCCAAACCTAAAGCCCAATTAAAATGGTTTCATTGAAAGTAAGTTGTTTTCAACTACACGCAGAAAGGTGTTTACATAGTTGTCGCCTTCCTTTCCTGCTGTTATTCATGTGGACGATTTACAGAGTGATTTAGCAATATCCACAATCAAAACGTCGATTACAATATCCATTTCGCAACAACCCTTAATCTGCCAGGGCATCCCCATTATCAAGGCTTCATGATCACACTCATAAGAAATAGTACACTCGGGACTCCTAAGTTTTTTTTAGCATTCCTGGAGACGCAGTAAAGTCTATGCAACATATGCTTGAAAGCAATAGTTCTGCCCTGACTCTCACAATTGCATTAAGAAGATTCAGCTGCAGTCTGTTTCTTGCCTTCATTGTAACAGAGGATACAACAGAAAATATCCTCTCAACTACAGCATTGCTGACAGAGGTTATTAAGCAAGTAAGGGCAAAGGTGGTGAGCTCTTTAAATGCCTTATGCAGAAGTACACCAATCCAAAACTGTTCAGTGTCTACAGGAATGGAGCTTCTTATTTCCAATCGACAAAAGGCATTTGTCTGTATTGTTCTTCAATTTTGCTGAAACTGGTTCCTGCATGGTGTATAAAGGGTAACTTGGAAAACACAGGCCTTGAAATCTGATTTAACCCTTTGCCGGTCCTATTTAAAACACTACTGCACCGGGCATTTAAATTTACATACTATACCAGAACTAGGTCTCCCCTCCAGGAAAAAAAATCATAACAATTAAACTAAAAAAGGCAGTATGATAATTCTTCTTTTTATCTTATTCGTAATAAATTTATGCATGTAATAACCTACTCACCTAATTTTGCACCTCCACATTTCGCTGCTCGTGGTATTCCAAAAAAACACTCCACATGGCACAATGGAAGGTCACACTGCTTACATTTATATGTTGTCTGTTTACCCCTTCCGGATGGAGCTTCTTTCTTTTTCTCTATACACAAAGCACACACTTTTGCACGGCCTCATATTTTTTGTAAAGTATGGAAAAGGTTAGGAAATGCAGTTCCGATGGGCAAACCTCTCTTCCTGCCTGTACGCTTGCGAGACGTGAATGTATCAATCAGCTGATGCACCAAGTTTTGTCTGAAGGTCACATGCCTGTTTCCGTGTGCTGTAGAGGGGGGATGATTTGTCAGGTCATACAAGATGAAACAGTTCACAAGGCACACATTTAAGACAAAATGTAATATAAATTTCCACCATTTTTTTGAAGATCGGCCGACACCATAGTACTCCCGTTTCTGATCACTTACATCCACACCTCCCATATGTTTCGTGTAATTTATGACAGATTGAGGACATGCAATTTCAATTTCTTCATTGCCTTTTCCTGTTTTTCTTGTAACCGAACCATCAATCCGGGGATCGGAATTTGTGGAAAGGAGGAGAACAACACATTTGTCTTGCCACACTACCGCCGTCACATCTTTATGCTGCAATTTCCTGGACTCGCCCCCTTTCAATTTCAAGACAGTTGGTTTCCTAAATTCTGTTGGTCAGTTTTTTCTATTTGCCCTTGCAGAGCCACAGCTGTACGTTTTTTGTTCCAATAGCATTTTCATAAGATTTGTGAAGCTGAAAAAATTGTCGAAATAAATATGATGCCATTTTCCCCAGAAATTTTCTGTAAGTTGTAGTAGACGGTCTTGTTGTCGAATTTCTTTTTTTTCCCCCTTTATAAATGTCAAATTTTAGAAGACAACCATTGGCACTGTCAGCTAGACCCCAGGCCTTGATCCCCCATTTAGTTGACTTTCCAGGTAGATACTGTTTCTGAAAAAATATCCCCTTGAAACCGATCATCGCCTCGTCCACTGGAAGTTCGCATCCTGGTATGTATGCCTGTATGAATTTATCCACCAGATCTAGAGCTGGTCTTGCTTTATACAGGATGTCCAAATCTGCACTTTGCTGGCCAGGTCTTTCGTCTTCATCCTTCAGATTTAAATATTCTCATTTTTTAATCGTTTTAGTGTCATGGCTTGTCTCACTATAGGACAGATGCAGAAATCGCCTTGAAAATAATCCTCAATCTCTGGTAGGTCAACAAGGCCCATATAAATCAGAATTCCAATATAGGCTTGGATTTCTTCTGCATTTGTGTCTTCCCAGTTGTTATCCACTGTCCCAGCTTTTCTT
>Ga0268261_10003613_pt1 | contig 11395 bp, 3 predicted proteins | sample TergutNc150P1_FD_190353 | JGI IMG/M metagenome (GOLD analysis project Ga0268261, IMG submission 190353) | Nasutitermes corniger P1 segment gut microbial community from laboratory colony in Florida, USA - Nc150 P1 (SPAdes) (version 2) | ecosystem: Host-associated > Arthropoda: Insects > Digestive... | reverse complement strand
CGTGTGTGTGTGTGTGTGTGTGTGTGTGTGTGTGTGTTTGTGTGTGTGTGTGTGTGTGTGTGTGTGTGTGTGTGTGTGTGTGTGTGTAACATCTATCTATCAAGAGGCTGCAGAGCTAAATATAAGCGGAAATAATTTGTAAAAATTATTAAAATTGTAGTCAATTTCCCATATAACGCCACATTTATTATCGCCTTCACAAATCTGTAACCAGAAATTCCATTTTCAAAATTATCTAGATTTACCGCAGCTTATTGTAGTGAACAAAGAGAGGATATTGTGAACCTACCTGGTATCGTAGGCTCCTAGATTGACTAAGCTAAGATTTCCCTCGATAAGTCCGTATGTGGCTACTACACATTCTAAATCGTTTTCAAAGATGTTTCGAGTGTGGTAAAGCACGTACCAAGTACCCATACTCTGTAAGAACAAAAAATTTGTGCCACACTTCAGGTGAGTGTAACTTCTTAAATTTAACGCATTGTAAGATAACTGGCTTCTGATTTCTTTTTTGATGTCTAGACGTTTGAATCCAGAACAATAGAAAATGTAGTTGTTAGGAGGGAATGGGTTTAGCTGTTAACGTGAGCAGCTGGTAATGGAGTCTTGGTTCAAATCTCCATCAAGGCTATAAAAAGAATAAGCAATATGCTTATAAAAAAAAAGTTGAATTTATTTCGCCTTATTGTTGTTGTTCGCCTTGTCACCCTCTGCGTATCTTTTACAGTATTTCAAATACGGCATTTCTTTTCGAAAAAGTCAAACACAGAATTTACTTCTTGATTTGTAACACAGTTTGTTTTGAAAATTTTCTATATTTAAGAAAACCTGACGAGATATTATGATAAATGTTTGTAGGCATTTTATAAAATTCCCTACAAGCTTGACGGATTTCAAAAGAACATTTTTTCCCACATATTTTTCATAAATACAAAAATATTAATTTTAATGGCGGCTCGACGGGTGGAATCTAAATTGTTGCAATCAGAAAGACAGGCATGAAGGAGTAAATACCCCAAATTCATAATTTTGAGAACTCGTCTAATATCGTGATTAGGTCCTATAGTGTTTTTTCACACAACTTGCAAGAAACGACTGACGTTCAATTTCAATTAAAAAACATGAAATTATTTCCAAAACCTTAAGAAATATTTATTCATACACAATTCATTTAAAAGAAAATACCCAGTTTGATATGCTCTAATGAGAGTACATTATTGGAACCACAAATTAAATATAAACCCAAGCAGCAGTATTGAAAACTGATGATTCAGGAATCGTGTTATTCCACCAATACATACCTGATTCCAATTACTAATGGTCACATTCGAAGTTCCAACTTGGCAGCCGTCGCAAAACAACATTAAGTTGGCGATTAGACCCAAAAAAATAACCAGCAGCATTTTGGTTTTAATTCCTGTAATTCATGAAAACAAGTGATATGTGAATTGTCTTTCTTCTTTTTTCCCTTTGCAAGGTGAACACAGTGGCGCACAGTTATAATACATCGACTGTTCTCTCATAGCATTTACTGACCAGAAACAGACAGAAGCCTGGTCAATATTTTTAATTCAGTACAATTTTTCTTATCTTCATTTTGTGCCAAATTTCACAATCAAAATTCTGGCTGGACAGAAGGTTCCAAACAAGTGCACAGACACTTTATGATGTTATATTCAGAACAAATCCTCTAAAATTCCCTGCTTCCTTTCACTTTTGATAACCTAACATTCGCACATCAAATATTTTTGCTGTGGTACAGACAATAAGCAGAATGCACTAACACAAATTTTTCTGATTTAGGAAAAAATGTGATTCAGCATCAAACAAGCCACATGCTTCAGTGCAAAATTAAATTGTTACATGCAGTGCACACATCAAGTGGGTATCGGGATTTATTTCATGCACACTGTACTCATCATATCACTGGGCGTTCCGTAGCTTGTAATAATCTGAAAGTGTCAGTTTGGCGGTTGTAGTGACGTAATAAGAAGTGTAACCAGACAATGCAGAAACGAAATTAAGAATAAGTGATATTCTGCGTACTTTTTGAAATCGGGACTTCCCGAATTCAGAGCATTTGTGTCAACCAATGGACTGGGTGTGTAGCTGTGTTGACTTGACAAAGAGTAATGTGATATTGGCTCAACTGTTTGTATGAACGCCAGAATTTTCGCTGGTCTTCTGTAGAAGTGCAGCGCATTTTTAATGGTGTAACGAAATTGTTAAATTCGGTTGATAATGACCGTCCCTCTCTCTGTCTGTCCCTCTGCATTTAACAGCCTATGAAGTTATGATTAGGCAATTTTTTTAAATGGCTCCATAAAATTAATTTTTCATTAAATTCTAAAAAAGATTTCGAAAAACAGACTGTTAGCTTCGTTATACCTGTTTGTTCGTCCGTCCGCCTGTGTGTCAGAATAAAACAACTCTTCTGCCAACGGATGGGATTTTATGAAATTTCTTTGAAGATGTTTTCGAAGATCAGTTGAGAAAATTCATTAAACACTAAAATCTGACAAAAGCAACAGGTATTTTAAATTAAACCGCTGTACATTTATGATACAATGTCATTACATAAATTTTGAAACGAAATTTTTATATACAACTTTCAGATTTTCTCAAGATATTTATCTCATATTCACTACATTTTTTCTGAAGCTGCTATATTGTAAGGTATAATGTGGCAAGGTTTGAAGCGCTAGACAAAGACAGAGACTTCATTCTACACGTATTGCGTCACATGGTTTTACTGTGTTTGGTAATTAAGTCTACACACAAACACACTGAGAAAACATGCTGCTGAATCTATTTTTACCCAAGAATAATCACACGAACGCTTCTCAATGTTACGTTACACGTAAATTTTTATCGTCTTGGAATTTTGATTTGTTTTGTGCGTGGTGGATCCGTGTTTTAATATTAAGTATTTTAATAGTTGCTTAATGCTGGTAATTATGTCGTGTGTTGAAAAATATTGTGACATGCCTCAGTAAACTTGTTTAGTTGTGTGACGTACCGCGAAGAATAATATTAAATTTTAGTTCCATGAAATACTCGACACAAGAAATGTACTATATATTGGACCTAATATCAGGTTATTTCCAACGCGGACTGTAATCCCTCAGAAGATTATTATCTAGAATATAAAATATCCAATTTATAATTCTCTTTGAAAGCTGCTATTTATTATAGGCTAATATAAATATTTTATTTGTTCCTTAAATTCATTATTAACCCCTCTATTATTACATTACTTTTTGCCTTTCCGAGATATTTATTTTAAGACCTTCATCGTCTAATGTAACAAACATAACCAACACTCACTGTCACAAAAATAACTACTTGTGCTCTTCTAACAAAACTCAATCACTTTCATTATTTTTCAGCAAGACTGTGGACTTTCATTATTTAAATACTTAACCTCACACTGGATAATTGATGCGAATGACGTTTAGTCATTGTGATCCATTTTATCTCAGAGATCATTAGGGAATGATTTCTGTCAAATGACACCAAATTCTATCTGTCTGTAAGTGTTAGTCTTAAATTATTTCGACATATCTAAACTCGATTTCATAAGTACGTCAGCACAAAGGCAGTGACAGAATACTATGTAGCTACATCGAACCTGCTGGCTGTGCGATCAGTGTGGTAGATCTGCAGCGGTTTCTTTCGTAGGAATGAGGTATCAGACACCGACAATAGCATGGACATTGGTCTTTTGTGTTTGTTGTGTGTTGTATAAGTAGCGGCTTCTACGACATTCTGGTCACCCGTTGGGAGGAGTCCTACCGAATGTGTCTGTGCCTAACTGCGTGTGCTCTATAAACCTCAACAAATAGTCACACTTGCCCTCAGTTTGTCTGCAACACAACAGAAAGGAAGTAATAGAAGTTTACTTACAGATACTCGAGTTGCAGTTAGCGTCTTCTACCAGGTCCTCTACAGTGCGGTATTGTCAGTCGTGTGCACCCTTTTATAGAGCACAATTCAGAGTAATTTTTGCTTGTCGAAGGCAAACAGGTCTTCAGGGGAATGCCTAAGTGGAGCGATATTACGTTGTTTGCTTCGTCATAACTTAAAGGTAGTTGAGACATAAGAATAGGGAACGGCTTTTTACCGTCCCACGCTACATTGGCTACAAAATATCAATGTGAAAACATTATAATTAAACTTTGAAATTGTTTGTTATCTTCGTCTTTTAACAAAGAATTTTGGTTGGATGTTTAAAGCAGTCTGTAGCGTTGCAATGTTTTTGTTGTCATTTTTATTAATCCGAAACAACGTAAGAGTTGGAGTCTCTCCCGTAGGGCTAAGAGAACGACTGAATTCCGGGAATACTCACTGGTAGCCCCACCAGACGTTAATAAATATATGCTCTAATAATAACTACAAGTGTGTCACAGGTGTAACACACCTGTGACACACAGGTGTGTCAAGATTCTGTTGTTTCAAATGTGTTTTTCCATTCTGATATTTTATATGGACCGTGGTTCTTTTTTTATTCCGGAATGTGGTTTTGACAATACAGATATGGAGTGAACTTCTTCTTTCGAATTATGGCACGTATCAGGTGTTCGCACACATCGATCAGTGAAATGGAGCCTAAATCCACTTAACCATCAATTCTGCAGCTGTTGTTCTCCCAGCACTGCTGGTATTACGGCATTGTTTACAGTTACGCAGCCATATTCCAAAATCGATTAAAAAAACATACAATTAAAAAAAATAAGATTTTTTTTTAAATATTCTGATTTACTTTTCAAAATATATGCTTCATTCCTGTGGTCAGCGGGTTTTTCCAAATTCAGTTATCGTTTTTTAATAAAAATACTTCTTCTTTTCTATGTTTAAATTCACTTTAGCTGTGTAAATATTTACATTGTTTTGCGGAAATTCGTCTACAGTTTTAGATACCCTACGTTACCAAACAATTTTTCACTGTTATCCGCCACATTTTACCTTAGAGTTCAAACAACTCTTGCATACATGACACAAAACACACAAAAGTTTTCGTGACTTTATATATATGATCAGATACTCAGCATTATGTGGGTTTTAAATCTTGACATTCATGAAAACAAGCGTTATGTAAATTCTGTTTGAGCGTTCTTTCCCTTTGCACAGTGATCACATTGCACGAAAAGTCAACATACATCGGCTGTTTTATAGTTCAAAGGAGACATGCTAAATGTAGTGCGTACAGGATGTGATCCAAAGCAATGTAGATAGTCTAAACATTGTAAGATGTGAAGCTATAAGTCATTAAGGAAAAAAGTAATATCTGAAAGCTAAAATTGAGGAAATTTAAACTAACCGTAAGATCAAAAATGTTAGAGTCTTGTATTGGGGCATCATAGAAATTAAGAAGAGTTGCCAGTTTAGAACAAATATAGTAAAGAATAGGAAGGTTAATTTGGTTGCACATTCCCACAGTATTTTGGCAAGTTGGAGGAAACATTTCTTTCAGCTTTTGAATATATATATATATGGTTAATAATATTAGGCAGAGAGAAATACACACAGAAGATCAACTTGAATCGAGTGCCTTATATATTGATTTGTTTACTGTAATTTATTTACTGAGAAGCTAAAAAGGCACAATCACAATATATTAATCAAATCCAGAAGACTTTATTAAGACAGCTGATAGTACAATTCGCTATGAGAACCATAAATTTATTATGTCTATTCCGAATATGAAGGAACTGCCTGAGAAGTGGAAGGAGTCGACCAGTGTACCTGTCTATAAGAAGGGCTATAAAACCGGTTGTAGTAATTGTAAAGGCATATCACGTTCGCTAATTACGTACAAAACTTTAACCTACATCCTGCTGTCCACGTTAACTCAGTACGCACAGGAAATTATTGTAGATCATCAATGAGGATTTAAACGGAAAATTCAATTATTGATCATGTATTCTGCATTCGTGAAATACGTGGGATAAAGGGGATTAAACGAAACATTGCTTCACCTCTTTATACACTTCAAAAAAGCTTGTGATTCATTTAGAAGGGAGGTTTTGTAAAATATTTTTATTGAGTTTAGTATCCACATGAGAATGGTAAGTCTAATAAATATGTGTCGGAATGCAACGTATAGCAGAGCCCGGGTAGGTCAGATTTTGTGTGAAATGTTTCTTTTAGGTATGGCTTGAAACAAGGAGATGCAGCATCGCCATTGCTTATAACTTTGCTTTACAGAACACAATTAGGAATATTCTGGTAAACCAGCACAGCTTGAAATTAAATAGCACACATCAGGTTCTGGTTTACGGTCATGATGTTAATATACTGGATAAGCGTACATACTATAAAAACCAGAAGGTTTGATAGTGGCTAGTGAGGAGACTGAAGTAGAATTATATGCTGATAAAAATAAGTACGTGTTCATGTATCGAGACCAAAATGCAGGATGGATTCACAGTATAAAGACTGATAATAGATCCTTTGAAAATTTGGAAGTGTTAAAATATTTGGGAACAACCTTGACACTTCAAAATCCTATTCATGAAGAGACTGAATGCAGTTCGAATTCAGGGAATGCTTGCTATCATTACGTGCAGAATCTTTTGCCTTCTAGTGTGCTTTCCAAAAAATTAAAGTTTATAATATACAGATATATAATTTTACCTGTTGTTTTGTATTGGTATAAAATTTGGTCGCTCACATTAAGGGAGGTTGTTTGAGAACAGGCTTTGAGAAGAATATTTGGGTCTAAGAGGGACGAGATAACAATTATTTTGTAGAAAGTTACATAATGAGGAGATTAATAATATGTACTGTTCACCCAAAATTTTCAAGTAGTCAAATCAAGAAGAATGAGATGGGCGGGGCATGTAGCGCGTATGGGGGAAAGGAGAGGTGCCTAGAGGGTTTTGGTGGGGAAATATTAGAAAATGAGCTCCCTTGGGAGACCCAGGCTTAGATGGTATGTTATTATTAAGATGGATCTTCTGAATATGAGACGTAGGACTACTGACCGGATCAAGCTGTCTCAGGATAGGAACAGGTGGCGGGCACTTGTGATTGTGGTAATGAAATTATGGGTTCCATAAAATGAGAGGTATTTCTTGGCTAGGTGAAAACAAGTTACAAAGGAGTCTGATCCATGGAGTAAGAAATTTTGTAAGTAAATTGATTAATTCCCTTTGATCTCGTAAAATAATTCACGGCAACACTGACAGAGACAGAGACACTACGCAACGACCGTTGTATCTTTATAATCGCTATATCGAAATTGTGAGCCCAAAGAACTTCATGACCAGAAGAAAATTTCTTGTTTTAATGTAGCATCGAGGAATATAAATGAATCCAACATTAGGCTTCTCAACAGCGACGTACATTTGCCACAAGATTATTGTTGTGCAACACTCATTGTTTATGTACAGCTGACAGTGACATGTAGCTCAAGAACACACAAGGAATTTATTGTTTCTTTGCCACTGCAACAATGATTAGGCGAACGTGCCAGAAAGGTTATACGTACATACGTGGTAGCCTATCTTCTTAATTTGTATCGAACCGTGTGGAAGTGGCTAAGAAAATCGACAGAGAGAACCTGTACAGATCCACTGCAAGCAACTGCACTCACACACATCATACGTCTGGAAGTTAGCAACAGTTTGCTATATAGTGCAATCTAGAGTTAGGTTTAAGATTTGATTTGTGTTTTGAGTTTCAATAAACTGTTTTAGTACCATTAAGTTTGAATATACATTCAAAATTATTTAGTTTCTTTTGAGGGTAATAAATATAATACAGTCATGCGAATGTTACAGTCTTCTAGCATTTGACGTCGTGTAATTTCGTTAGACAGGGAGTATCTTAGTGCAGTTTCATAGATATTTGTACGAAGCTGCATGGCGCCTCACATTTCTCAAGGCATAGAAGTGTAAAGCTTGTTTTTCTTTAACCTTTGTACACAGTTTGGTGAATGAAAAAGGCACTCTACCACCCAGTATTTCCCCACGAAGTGACTCTGTACCCATTCTACAGAAGGCTTGGTGCGCCCCGTACCAGTCTCTTGTTGTTGATAGACTGCTATATATTCTTCGAAAAACTGAATAAAATGAATTTCACCATGCGTGCCAAATGAATTTAATTAGTGTTTTCGTACTCAGAATTCATGACACCGTGTCTAACTGTCGGTCTATCTGTAAGCTTTCCTCAAATTTTAAAATTAATTAAATGGGTTCCTAATAACCTTGAGTGTTACTGACGCAGTTTTTAGTTGCTACTATGGTATTAAAACAAATCGACGTCACTTGCTCGACACTCACAAAACAAGCTGCATTTATCGATTTCGAAATACGAAATACCTCTTTTCCTAATAGTTTTTAGAGTACCTTGCAAACTCTCGAAAATTACACTAAGCAGTCAAAAGCCTGCATTAAAAAATAGATTAATACATGAAACTTAACTCTGCCATCCTCCTCTGCCTTCGTGATAATATTTGAAGTTATATGAAAAACAAGTGTCATAAAACACATCCCCGCCATTACCACAATTGTAATGATAAACCTGAAATTTTGATTATCGAAAGAGCAAGGTTTTCAAAACGCTTCCTTGTAAAACTGAAAGTAAGTACGTTACCTACTGCAGAGAATTCTAGTAGATGAAAAACGCCACCTTAGCTCGGAGTTCTGTAAGTAAACTGTGTGAATACTGAGATGTATAGAGTTCTGTTGACATGTCAGAGTCGCCACAATAATATGATCGAGTTCAGTTGAGTCGAATTAATTTCTTAAGAAACTACAAAACTACCTTGACTTCTCTCCGGTGAACTCGCCCAGTGCAACAGACAAAGGATGGATGTAGGTGTTAATCTCTACAGTCACTGGAAATCCGTATCACTGCACTGGACTGGATTTTGTTACTGCGTAATATGGGTAGAGAGAGGATTTTGACAGAGTGTGAAGGTAACTTTCTTAGATGACGTGACTCCGTGCAGTTTGTTATGTCTACGTCACTGTACCAACTTGATACATGTCTAACAATAGTAAACGGCGTCACATTCCATAAGACAGTAACCTTCACAGTCACTCTATTGTCCTTCGTTATGCTACACACCGCTAAATGTGTCTGAACGTTCATTCCTGCTTCACAGTATTCAAACGTGGTTTTGGAAATCGCAAAGCGCAATCAAAATCTGAATTCTAACTCTAGATTGCAGGATATTGCAAATTGATTTGTGTCAGTGCAGTTTTATGACGCACGGAGAAGAATAAATTTATATTTTAATTTCATAAAATATTCTACACAAGAATTGTACTATATTCTTGATCTGAAATAAGGTTAATTCCACTGCGATATACAAACCCTCAGAAGTTTATTATCTACAATATAAAATATCCAATTTATATTTCTCTTTGAAAACTTATATTTATTATACGCTTATATTAATGTTTTATTTCTTCTTTACATTCATTATTAAACCCTCCATTAATACATTATTTTTTGCCTTTCCGAAATATTTATTGTCAGACCTTCATCATCTAATGTAACAAACATAACTAACACTCACTGTCACAACAATAACCACCTGTGCTGTTCTAACAACACTCAATCACATTTATTATTTTTCAGCAAGTCTGTGGACTTTCATTATTTAATTGCTTAACATGACACTGGATAATTGATTCGAATAAATTTCAGTCATTGTGGTCCTTTTTATTTCAAAGATAATTAGTGAATAATTTCTGTCAAGTGACACTAAATTCTATCTGTCTGTAAGTGTTAGTGTTTAATTATTTCGACATATCTAAACTCGATTACGTCGGTGTGTCAGCACAGATGCAGTGACAGAATGTTATGCGACTACGTCGAACCCGTTGGCTGTGCGGTCTGAGGTGTAGTTCTGCAGAGGTTTCGTTCCTGGGATATCGTGTTTGAATCACCATAACCGCACGGCAATTCGTTTTCATTTTTTGGGGGGGGATATTATGTATTTCGTGTAGTTTGCGACCTAAGCAACGAGCTGGTCACTGCGGAGGAGGGTTCTTACTAAGTGTTTGTCTGTGTCTGACTGTTTGTGGTCAGGAAACCGCAACAAACAGTCACCCTAGCCCTGAGTTTGAATGCAGCACCACAGAAAGAAAGGAACATAAAGTTTACTTACAGACACTCGAATTGCAGTCGCCGTCTTCTTCCAGGTCCTCGACAGTGCGGTTGTTTCAGTCGTGTGGACTTTTATAAGGCATATTTCAGAATAAACTTTGCGTGTCGAAGGCTAACGTACCGTCACAGAAACACCTGACAGTTGCGATGTTTGTTTCGTCGTAGCTTTAAACAAGTTGTGACTTAATACAACTGAACCACTTTAGACGTCATATGCTCCACACATTGAACAAAGTCATTGTGAATTCATTATTTTAGCCTTACAAATTGTTAGTTTATTTCGTCGTTAACAAAATATTTCTGGCCAAATTTGTGTAGTCTGTAGATTTTCACTGTTTTCTCTGACATGATAACTAAATCACGACAACGTAAGATTTCTAATTTTGTCTGTAGGTCTAAGAGAAGAGGTTGAATTCCGCGATTACACTTTGGTAGCCCTATCAGACTGTTATAAATATATGTTCTAATACAAGTCACCAGGACACAAGTGTGTCAAGATTCTCTTGTTTTAAACGTGTTTTTCCATTCTGATATTTTACATAGACCGTGGTTCTTTTTTATTCCGGAATGCGATTTTGACAATACAGAAATGGAGTGGACTCCTTCTTTTGTATGATGGCATGTATCAGGCGTTCGTACACATCGATCAGTGAAATGTGGTCTAAATAGTCTAAACCATCAATTCTGCAGCTGTCGTTCTCACAGTACTACTGGTATTACAGCCATTGTTTACAGTTACGCAACCACATTTAAAAAATCGATAAAAAAGGAAGATAAAATGTAAAAAAATTAAACATTTTTTTTAAATAACCTGATTTACTTTTCAAATTATATTCTTCATGCCTGACTTCAACGGGTTTTTTCCAAATTCAGTTATCGTTTTGTAATAAAAATACTTCTTTTATTAAAAGCCAACTAATGCACATTACTTGTTGCGTCAACTCTAAATAAAATTAAAGTAACAATAAACACTCCAACATGTTTCGGTTCACGCAGGAACCATCTTCAGGGAGTCCCCAGTACTTGGCTAAAGCTATATATATGGTTTTTTTGTGTGAACGTCGATGGTGACGTAGTCAATAGTATGGCGGCATATCAGCTGTAATCATAATAAGCTTCCATTTAAACTATGCTATAAATACAGGGAATTACATTAGTTGGATTTTAATCAAAGAGTTTTAATATTATAAATGCACGGTACAAACATAAAAATTATTGGTGCCCAACAAGCTAAGATCTGTAACATCTACAAGAACACTAGGCTAAAACTACT
>Ga0268261_10003612_pt1 | contig 11395 bp, 6 predicted proteins | sample TergutNc150P1_FD_190353 | JGI IMG/M metagenome (GOLD analysis project Ga0268261, IMG submission 190353) | Nasutitermes corniger P1 segment gut microbial community from laboratory colony in Florida, USA - Nc150 P1 (SPAdes) (version 2) | ecosystem: Host-associated > Arthropoda: Insects > Digestive... | reverse complement strand
AGGGTCTTGGCATAAGCATAAAGTGATGTTTCTGTTAAGTCTGTTGGCAGTAAGTGTTATCTTCAGAAACAGCTAACACTGTGTAATCTAAAAGAAGCCTGCTTGAGTCTTGAGGAACAGAATCCTGAGAAGCTGCTAGTAGTTGCCTACCACAAGTCACATGTAACTGGCCTGGGATCAAACCCAGGCTGCCGTGATTAGAGGCTTGCAAATAACTGCGTGAACTGTGGCATGTCCAACATGATGTTCAAAGAGAGGTTCACTAAACTCTGAAAACTACAAGGTTTAAACAGATTCATTTTGTGTCATTCCTGCTTCAAGAAACCAAGTTCAGACAATAGCATTTTGAGAAGCAAATTTTTTCATATTATGTATATAGTACACTTGCAAGGTGATGAGTGTCTTGTGTAAGACAGAGGATTTCTAAGTTCTGAATGAAAAAAGCTTTGCTTGTTTATGTGTTGCAAAAGGCAGTGACAGTGAAATTCAACTAACATTTTTGCGTCTTTCTAGCTCCAATAATTTGTTTAGTTTTGATTGTTTTAACTTGAAAATTACTTTGAAAAGTTTATCCATAAACCGCAGTGTGTTGCAGATATATTACCAGTGAGAAGGATACCTTTTGTACCACTGAGAAACTGGAAACCAGGTGTTGCTGACCGTAAATTGCTACTGCTACAGTTAATATTTCTGAAGTCATAAATGGACGATTCTGCCAAGTTTATTTTATGCATTTCTTCTTACACTTTGGAGCATAGTGTAATCTTTAAACAGTCGACCAAAAAAAAAAAAAAAAAAAAGTACAAATGATGACTGAGTATGCATCCCATAAGCCCATTCATGTCCCAACACAAACTTTTTGAAACATGTATTTAAAGTAACGTGTACATATTTGACAATGGATTTACATGAGTATGGACTTCTTTTCATCGTCACCAGTATTCAAAACTAACCGTACATTTTCAAAGCTACCTGAGGATGGAAGCAGGTAGCTTCTGAAACATAGTATTTGTTTTTGAATATTGGTGACACTGGAAAAAGTCCTTGTGAATGTTTGTGATATTACATATGTAAAGAATCAGAAAATGTGTTGGGAATGTCATAATTACACCTTGCTCCTCACTTCTTTCATAAAGTAAGGTCAAATGTGAAAATGTTAGTGTGCTTTAAAACATTTGAGAGCATACCGAATGAAAGCCCTGCGTAAGAGCTTTCAGTTGGTACAAGGGTGAGCTGTCTGTCCTAATTAGGGCCATACTTGTAAGCATTTAGTTAATCAGAACATGGCCAAATTTAGGGAACAATTAAAACTTCAGCATGTACTGGCTTGAAAATAACTGACCCAGGAAGGAACCACTTCATATTTATGGCTTACATACAAATTTCACCAAATTCCAATGTAGTCATGTCAATGGCTGTAATAAGGGAATGATGCAGAATGTATCTGTAAATGTATGTACCTGAATATGAATATATTGTTAATAACTATATAGGAGTTTGTGCCATATGGCCGGCAGCAAATAAAGAGACATCCCGGGGAGGTGGTGTTGCCATCCACACAACCACAGCTGCATCCAGAGTCATTTCTACTTCACCGTCTTAGTCAAGTGGCTATATCAGACACTGCGAAGGTATGGGCAGCTGAAATACAGTTTCATTACTTAAGTTCTATATGGTATTCCCTGCAGTGAGAATGCCAAATGCAATGTTATCTGTAATATTTGTTTTTGAATTTTCTGGTTTTGATTCCTGTTTGACAACTTCCCCACTCACCACTATATGTGATAATGTAGTGGGGCTGTGTTTTAGGAATCAGAATGGTGGCACATCTGTGCTAGTAAGGGAGATGAGCCTGAATGCGAGGAGGAGCTGTATGTAAAGGGAAAGACAGCAGTCTGGAGCCGGGGTGTAGATGGCAGTTGGGTGGTCGTCTGTAGCTACACATGTGAGACACCAGTTAAACATGCTCTGTGGTGCACCTTTCACACTTCTGCATCTGACAAACCTGTCCTTGAGAGCAGTGGGTCCACATTTTCAGAGGAACCTAAAGGTGTTGTAGAACCTAGGCTAGGCAACATTTTTCCACATTCTTAATGTTTAGTGCACAGCATTTATGTTATGCATGGCAAACCTTGTCCCATGCAACATTGAGTGGGTAACTGTATCTGTTGTAGTGCTAATCTGTTAGAAATTCTTCAGATCTGTTGCATTTGGGTTGCTATGTGCCACTTTCCTCTGGTGACAGTGGCTGAGAAACATTGCTTTCATGCAGTGCTCCCTGTTTCCATTGATGTTCTGGTAATCAAATTGTGTTGTGGTATAGCGGCCTGTAGTATTGGAAATGCCACTAGTGATCCATCAATCTGCAGCTTACTTTTTGTTTACCATGCATTCTTGGGAATGAAATAATCTGTTTCAAATGAGTTTAATGTTTATCTCTTCTCATGTTTAAAGTCTTAGATTATATTTAGCTCACATACCATGTATGGATCAGAGTGGGGAATATAAATGTCCAACAAGAATGGATGAAAAAAGAAAACTGAAAGGAAAAACACAAGAAAAGTTGCTAACAGCACAAAAGCCAGTCATAAGAGCTTAGTCTGAGGATAGAACAACTGAAGAAGGTTTAACTTAGCCCATTGGTGAGGCTACAATACGGGAAGTGGTTTTCACCTTGTGTTCCATTTACAGTGTTCTAACTATGTGATGTTAGTATATAATTTACATGTAATCTGAGGTTGTGACCAATGTGAATGCACCAGGAATTCAAAAACATGTAGGTTTTAATTTAATATAGATTTTAAATGGCTGGGTTTGATGTTCTACTTATTTATGAACTGACAATGAAAACATGACCATTGAAAATATTAATTGTGATTCTTCCATTATCCAGGTACACCAATGTCATGTGTCTGTATTATTGACTCTAATAATGTGAAGGTATTCACCAGTGAGGGTGAAGACTATGTATCATCCCTGCAGTTCCAGGTAACATTTATGTTTTAATGCTTATTCATGAATCTGAGTTTGGTTTTTTTATTGATAGTGCTTTGTGAAGTCTGTGTTATCTGACCAAGGTTTTATAGTAATGCATCATGACAATAAAAATATTTCTTTTTCAGAATACACATTGAGGACATTGTTTTTTCTTTGCTTGCTTGGTGGTATATTTTTGACCCTTTGGACATGTTGTACATTTTCTGTTGCTCACTGTCTGCCCTGAATTACTGCAAAGAGTTGGTGCGTTGGGAGACAAGCCAGCCGCAGATTTGCTAGGGGGTGAAAGTGTTAAGAGATATATTTTAAGGAGAGAGATGCACATTTTTCTGTATATTAGGTGAATGGTTTTTGAAATGTTCCTTTATGCAAAATAACAGTTCTAAATAAATGTGAATGTAAGGCAAGATTGGAGGTTCTCACAGTAGTGGTTGAAAATTCAAATTGTCTGGGATGTGATGCCATGTCAATAAATAGTTACCAGTATTATGAAGAAGCTAGTTGCTTCCATTTTCGGGATATAAGCAGCATGTAGCCATGTCAGGAAAAAAAAAGGGTGTATTGTATGGGTATATGATGGGGTAGCCAACCAGTAGGAGTGGTGGTATTATGCAGTGAGCACTGCTGTAGGTGGAACAGCAAGGAAAGTTAAGGGGAGCTTATGGTATGGAAAGGAAGTGATGGAGTTGAGAATATAATGAGTAGGGATTATCTGCCTCGTCCCTTTTCGGTAAGTTATACTTAACTTCCTATGGCTTCAGTTACAAACTACAACCCAGACAAACTTTGAGTTTCTAGCTACCCATTCCATACATTTTTTTTACCATCAGCATCTCTTAACTTTCCTGCCTTTTTTACCTGTGACTCTGCCCACTGAATTATGCCACCATTGTCATTGCCTTGCTTCTGCCATGACCCTCACCAATATAATATTACCCATTTTAACTGGCGTGGTTGCTGTCCTTGGACTGCTTATACTCGAAAGATGGAGATATCAAGTTGCTCTGAAACATCAGTAACTACTTATTGATCAACGTAGCTACATGTTCCATAAGACTTGGAAACTTGTCATTTGTATTGTTTATAATTCACCATCCATGCAACTAGAATTTTTTGCTAAATGTAATTAATTGTCATTTGATTATTTATTTAGAGGTTCAGGCCTGTTCTTCATTCTGAAACTAATGTGAATGGAATGTTTTTCCAAACAAAATTTAGGCAAGAGATGAAAACAAAATTTATCTTAAGCGTTGTATTTGTAGTTGTTTTATCAGTTATAGAAAGCCACTTTTCTGGCTTTGCTTATTGCTGTCCTGAAAATGGAGGCAATATATTCATCTGAAACAGTGGGAGTTCCCTACCAGAATACACGGTGTCATAACCCAGAGCACCACACTGCAAAAATGTAAAATAGTTGATGTTAAAGGCATTTGCTCTACCTGTTCAGGTGGCTAATGTTTGGCGTACCAAATTTGGCATCATGTTGGAGCGAGTCATAGAAACAGTGCCACAGAAGGTGTCCAGCAACTCTGTGTCTGATGTACATAGTAGTGTGGGGCATGTACCCCAGCTACCCATTGTTTTTGCACTCCTTCATCCCCTAGATGAGGTTTCGCCAGTTCTGGCCAAACATGGTAGGTATAATGTGTGAAGATACAATACATGTTGGTTTGTGCAGGCACTGTGTTGCATAGAACCATATAAGTTATCCCATGTACTGGTAGTAGTGCTATAACAGTTGTAGTGAATGGGTTCCCACTCTGATAATGTATTTGAGCAGTAGCTAGGTGGTCTGAGTCTTGGCTGCAGACTGGCTCTTCTGTTAATGTGCCATTTGAAAATCAGTTTAAATAAATACTCATTAGTTTTATCAAGGTTTTTATATGTGCAACTAATGGTGTCCAGAGTGCAACACTTGCTTGTGTGAAGGCTTTGTAGTGGCTGTGTGTTTTTTGACTTTGGGAACATAAGAAGTTGCTTGCCCATCCTTGGATAAGGAACTGGAAGCACTGGCAGTTCCCAGAAACAAGTTGGTTGTGGTGTGAAGAGAATTTGAAGTTTTACTGCTATAAGTAAAACACTGGGCCACCCAGAACATAGCCAATTTATTTACTAATTGGGCTGTGATGGCTTTTTTAAATTGTGTTTATATTTGATAAAAAATTACAGTGTGTTAAATATTGTCTTGTAGTTTTGACATGGTGGTATAGACTACAACATTGTGTCATAGCCCATAAAACTACAGTAGGAATCTTAGTTGCCATGAGAATCTCACATCTTACAACCTTTCATGTGGATTCATTTGTTGTCATGAAGCAAGTGCACTGCATATGTAAAATATTGATAGTATCCTTTTCCTAGCGTATATTTATGTGGGGCTGTGACTCATACATGTAACTTCTATTTCTGTACATTATTATATCTGTTTTTACATGCTATTAGCTTTGCCTTACTGTCGGCATGGAACAGCTGTGCTCCCACGTTGGTGAAGTTCCATGAAATTTTGTATTGGGGATTGTTACTAAAATTTGTCTTTTTCACATTTCACTCTTGGATAAAAATGGACAAAAATAACACTGCACATGAAGTCCTACATACATTGATGTTAATATCCCACTGCATATTAGATATGTACAAGAAATTTTAAATCTTGCTGTTGATGAGGTAGGGCCAGAGGAACAGTTGATGACCTAAGTGTAACATTCTGTAACATTTGAAAAACAAAATAAAGTCATGATTGTGTTTATACTGCTTTGAAGGGTGGTCTGATTCATTATTTCAATATAGCACTTTATTGAAACAGGACTTTGTAGCTTCACTCTGCTATTACTACACTCAGCCCTACTCTGAATTTTCTCCATTTTGTAGCAACAGCTTCACAAATATGCATGATCAGTTGTTAATCTGTTGCTGAGACAAAGAGAAAACTTACAGTGTGTGGTGTGTAAGACATGGAAAGGCACATTTAAAATAATGAATTTTCAGTCTTTTTTAAATTATGTACATATTTAAAATCTAGAGACAGCAACAGAGCTAATGTGCCAGAAGTGTCATGCTCTGCAGATGTTTTGCCAGCTTGTCTTTATTACACTGTATTCTGTATACTGCAGGGGACCTGTCCTATGTGTCAGACTCATGTCAAAAGATTGTGTTCACAAGTGAGGAACCTTCAATCTGCATGTTGTATGACTCCAGAACAGGCCTGCACAGTGTGTGGAAGATTCGCAAAGCACTACCAGAGGTATGTACATTGCATCAAGTACCTTTAAGAATGATGCTTGGTGTGGGTTCAGTTCCGTAAATTATTGTCAACAGGACAAACTGTGGACAGAATTTTAATGCATTGAACAACGTTTTTGTCAGAGTTTGGTTAGACTAACACATTGTCTTTGTGGAAAGTATGAAGGTTTAACACTCATGATACTAAAAAGCCTCTCAATGGACACAATCGTGCCTCCTCATATTCACATGATAAAATTTCCTTACACCCATCTTAACATTATTATCCCATCTCCTTGGTCTTCCAAGTGGCCACTCTGTAAGTGGTTTCCCAACAACCTCTGAAGTTTTTTGAAAGGGTCAGTCCCATTACTGTGAACCTGTTATATATATTTACACTTCCATAATATTTGATATGAAAACATTTTTTGTTAAAAGGCTTTATATATTAAGGTCTCAGCTTTGTGAAAATTGTGTGTAGGAGTTAACATTTTTTTTTTAACAGTAAAGAGGGAATCCTATTTTCACAATGGTGCCACTGTTATTTATTTTGTTTTATGGCCTTGGCATGGGAAAAAATGCATGGAATACAAGTTATTTTCATCTCTCTGCAAATATTTCAATGGTATACACAGCGTAGAAACTTAAGTGTGAGGGGCTGATAGTTTGATTCTCTCACTGTGGTTTTGTTGCCCAAATCCAACAGAGTGCTTGACCTCAGAAGTGGGTTTGTAGAATTCCTTTACTATCATCCTTCTGTTTGAGGTTATATAATTAGTTTAACTTTATTAGTCCCGATGTGTTCCATATTAAAATAAAGTATACACATTCATCTAACACATCTATATAGATGTGTTAGATGAATGTGTATACTTTACTTAATATAATTAGTGTTTACTCATGGCCAGCTGCAGTAAGTAACATGTACACTTGGTACTTCCATGTATGTACCCATGGTAGTTTGAACACTGACATATAGACTCTTACAAATATTTGTGCAAACTGTCATTTGATGAATTTTAAGATTAGAATATGTAATGTAGTGCAACAACGAATGGAACCCTACTTAAAAGTTTAGTCATTGGTTGCAGGGAGACAGCACATGTGTACTTATCCAGGCAATATATGGATTTGTTTATGTTTCTGTGTCTATCATGGTGTTCCCAATTGGTGGGACTGTCAGTCTAATAGATTGATGTAATTATATACACAGGAATGTCAAGCCATGTGTAGCTGTGTGGAGACTTCACTGAACCACTCGTCTGCATCAATTATGGCAGTAGGCAGTAGTGGGAGCAGCAGGGCACATTCTGCATTTGCCAGCACAACAGTTGATGGCAATAAGAGCAGCTTCACTTCGTCACCCCAGTTGTCGCGTTCACACAGTCCCATGGCTGCCATCAGGTGAGTATTTAGTATATATGACATAATAGACAGAACCTGAATCATGGACTAGTTTGGATTATGTGGAAGAATCTTGATCTGGTTAATAGTAAATTGTATAATTGGAGGACAACTCCGGTAAATCAGACTCTTTTGGTGGTGTACAATGATATGGTGAAAGTAATGTTAAAGTAAATTCTGTAGAAGCAGTGGGTGAAGTTACTGTATGTATCAGTATATTAGGCAAGAATCTTTTCCTAATTGATCATCTGAAAAAGGGCATTGCATTTATTGTACACATAGTTAAGCACATTCTCTATGGCCATTTTTCTGAAAATTGGTGGAGGAAGGAAAGAATAAAGGAAAAAAGTGAAGGGGGTTCGTTTGTGTGTAGGGATGTAGAGAATAATGAAGCACATATTTTGTGTCTGGTAGACGTTGCCCCTAAGTTATGTGGTTTTGGAGGTAATAACACAAAAGGAGTGAATTTCTCAGCATATTACACTGTGCATTCACTGCTGAACTTGCAGGCAGTAAGGTCATTGAACACATGAAGATATCTGAAGCCTCTTATTGATGGCAGTCAACTGAAGCTTCATCCACATGAATTTACAGATTGACATGTATATTAATATTTATTTAATTGAAATGTGATTGTACAGGGTCCGGCAGAAAAACCTGACAATTTTTAAGTTAAAATAAAATGAAAAGTATGCTATCTTTTTACGCAAATTTATTACTAAAATTATCTTTAACTCAAAGCATTTTAATTACAACATTCACTTCCTGAATACAGAGTCTGTGAGGTGGTGTTCCTTGTCAACACATTCCCCAAAGCTTTTCTGGAAGTTCTGCTTCACTCGTTACAGCATGTTGGGAGAAATCGCTGCCACTTCTTCCCTGATGTTCTGTTTCAAATCCACCGTTGTCCTTGGTTTCTTTTCATACACCTTGCTCTTGAGATATCCTCAGAGGAAGAAGTGTTGCAACTAGGGACACTCATTCCAATGAATATTGAAGTGCCGATGAAATATCTTCTGAGTCATGACAGAATCGTTGTTTTTGAAATACGTCTGCGCAGCAAAAGCCCAATGCTGTACAGACCAGCGCTCCACGGCAACTGAAATGCTTTGAGTTTCGCTACAAGGGCGCTCATGGACAAATTCCCCACGCCAGCAGTCCCACTCACAACTGTTTTGCAGAATCGTCAGGTATTTCTGCTGGACCCTGTACTTGCTGCTTAACTATTACTTCATTGGAACTTAAACCTAAAAGGGATAAATGTGCCAGAATTATTATGCCATGTTTAGATTTAAAAACTTGTTAATTTTGGTGTCTGCAGTTACACTGTGTGGTTGTTTACGTGTTACAGCCGGTGCCAGTCCTCCAATGTTTCTGTTAGTAACTTGACACGTGTCACTCTCACGCCATCTCCTCTTGGATGGCGGTCCTTGTGCCACAATCAACTATCCTCATGGTCTCCTGGTTCTGGCACTCCACCACCTGATGCCAGGATGATGACAAGTCTAACTCTGGTGGATAATCAAGTGGAGGCAAAACCTGTGTTTCCAGAACTGTGTTTAGAACACATATGGACTGAGAACCTCGGTATACCTCGGTGAGATTGCATGCACTTCAGTGTTTAAGGTTCTTTATCACATGTCAGTAAAGTGTTCCTGTATGATACTGCTTCTTTTGAACTAAAATGATTTGTACAAAGTAATATTTCACAAAATGTGGTGGTTTCATTCAGTTCCTCTTCAGCTCTGTTTTGTCATCTCATTAGCATCTTTGGTTTTATCTTTGTTACCATCTCAATATTTTTCATGATTCTTTGTTTCTCACATTCAGTGCTTTTCTAAATAAATACTGGCCGCATGTGTATGTCATCTGTGCGTGTTTGGTGTTCTTGTCTGTTGGTGATCTGACAAGAACACCAAACACGCACAGGTGACATACACATGTGGCCACATACTGCGTAATAATACAAACTCAACGAACGCAAATCAGCGGGAGGAATAGTAACGGCACATAGCACAGCGGAGGACCCCCTGAAGATGGTCGAGAAAAAAGACGGAAACATGTAGGGGTTTTATACTTACAAACACGTTTTTAACATTTTATTTGTTTTAAATGTTGAAGTGAGTGTGTTTTAAAGTGTGAATAGTGCATGAGTTGGATTGTATAACAAGTGTGGCAACATGCATGGTGCAACATTAAAATAAAATACTTTCATCTTAACATTTTATATTCCGTCACCTTCTATCATTTATTATGCATTCCTACTGCCTCAATGAGTTGTTAAAGTTTTCTTTGGACTTCTAACTCTGATCACATATATGTGTGTGTGTGTGTGTGTGTGTGCATGTGTGCGTGTGTGTGCGTGTGTGTGCGTGTGTGCGCGCGCGCGCGCGCGTGCGTGTTTTGTGTGCATGTGCGCGCGTGCGTGCGAGAGAGAGAGTGTGTGTGTGCGCGTGCGTGTGCGTGCGCACGCACCTTCCACCTGACTAAGTACTGCATTTTTTGTAATGTTAATTCCACTATCCTAAGTTAGTGTGTTCATCTAGGTGAATCAAAGAGTAAAGTGAATTTGCCTGTACAGGCTGTGAAGTTGATGCACTGTGAAATCTAGCTGTTGTCTCTAACTACATACTTTGCATTGTTGTGATGAGTAGGTATCAGGTTTAGTTGGTGTTGTATCTGTTTATATGTCTTCTTTAAAGATGGCTGCACCACTTTTGAATTGCACCATTGTAGGAGAGCGAACTGTGTACTCTTTTATTTTGTGGAAAGAAGGCATTAGAGCATCTGAAATTTATAAGAGGCCGGCAATTTGCAACAAGCACAGAGGTTTGCTCCTTAATAATGTGCATCCACATTCCACAGCAGCTATAGTCGAAGCAGTCAGATAGCTGAAATTTGAACTTCTGCCACATCCCACCATATAGTCCAGATGTAGCTGCATCAGATTATCACATGTTTGGGCCACTGAAAGAAACCTTGTGTGGATGAAGGTTTGCCAGTGATGATGAAGTTAAAGATGTGGTGCATACGTGGCTTCGATTACAGCCAAAAACCTTCTTTGCAGATGGGATCAGAAAGCTTGTGAACTGCTACACAGTATGCAGTAAAAAAGTGGGTGTTTATGTTGAGAAGTGATTCATTTTGCATTTGTCACAGATTGTTGTACATGAAGTAATTAATCAATTCACTCTACTGTTTAACTCTGCCTTGTAATATCCTGAGGCTGTCAGTTTGTTGCATGAATGTTTGTGAAATGTCTGGCAGGTACAATTTTCCTAACAGTATTCTTTACCTAGTGTCTTACAGATCACATAAAATAGTAACTAATGCGAAATCTACAGTTCAGCAGTTTCAACATACTGCAGCAACTGGCTGTACCAAACATTGAAAAAAAATGCCATTATTTTACAGATTTGAGACTGTATAATCAGTCACACCAAATTATGCAGCATCACTTCCATGAAGACAGTAACTGTGTCATTCTTTTCAATGTTGAAGCCATGTTAACTGAATTTGTGTTAAACACAGAGAGACTGAATTGTACAGGAATTATTCTTGTCTTTGTAGAGTTTAACCCTTTAAACGCTGAATTAAATCCCATCTACTATTTGCTGGCATTATTAGGAGCTCACCATTTTCTCCACATTAGCAGGATAAGGGTTAAATCATTAATCCTTAGGCTACTAATGTCATATATATATGGAGCACCTATTCTTGATGTTTCTAGATCACACACAACGACGCACCACATTCGGTAGGACTCCTCTGGACG
>Ga0268261_10003611_pt1 | contig 11396 bp, 12 predicted proteins | sample TergutNc150P1_FD_190353 | JGI IMG/M metagenome (GOLD analysis project Ga0268261, IMG submission 190353) | Nasutitermes corniger P1 segment gut microbial community from laboratory colony in Florida, USA - Nc150 P1 (SPAdes) (version 2) | ecosystem: Host-associated > Arthropoda: Insects >... | reverse complement strand
CACACACACACACACACACACACACGTTGACTGCAAGAAATGGGATATGTGTGCTGCCTGTTTGTTTTCCCGAAACATTATACAGGACTAACTCATGACATGAGATGTAATGGTAATATTACTATTGAAGTGATGTACTGATGTTGCAGGTTTGATTTTCTTGGCAACATTAATGGCTGTGGTCAGGGTTCGGCAGTTACAAAAACGCCATTCAAATGGTGAACCACTTTCCTGTCCTCATGTAATGTTTCCCAACATCCAGCGTTGCCATGCAGATCAGGATCTCCGGACCTGTTTCAAGTATCTCCTCAATTATGGGTTCTACAAATTTGGTGTTGAGGTAGGTAAATCAGGTTTTGCAAACAAATGTACTGTTGTTTTACGGTATGGGTAGTCCTTGACTGAGACTGTTGTTGCCCTGCCATCAAATTTTACTTAATGCTGTGCAGAGTGTTTTTCTTACATTTTGTTAATGCGTATGTCAGACTTATTCTGGTTGGTTATTTTCCTTCCTATCTCAGCTAGTCTGCATTTCTAACACCAAGCAGAAAATGCTAATACCTTCAGTACCATTAAATGTCCATGCCCTCTGTATATGTTTATGAAAAAGTGCTTAGCACAGGAATGTCTTTGTTACTTATCTTTTTGACTGTGATTTTGTAACAAAATATCCTCTAGGCTCTCTGATATTGGAGTGATATACTCAATACTTATTGGTAATGCCCGTCTAAGTGGCACCAAGTCGTTCTGTAGGATGTTTACCTCCAACCCTTCTGAATGTTTGTACCTGTCTACCAAACTGAATTATATCATGTCTGTGAACACTGAGTTTAATACTAACTGCCACACAAGCCCCATATTTCAGAAAGGATGTGTCTAATACAAGCTTATTCCTTCCACTTTATCCATTGCTTTATTATTTGTATTCATTGTAGTATACCACAGTTTAAATGCCTTTGGCATTATATTTTAACATGAAAAATGCTGCAGGGAAGCATTGATTTTATTGAATTTTGTTGTGTGTGACATGGCAGTGGATTATCACTGCATACCATTTAGTGATAAAATTATTTTTAAGTGTTTAGAAAATGTCCTCCAACCTGATGAGCAGTTGTGGTTTGGAGACAATAGTATGATCAACAAATAGCATGCTAAGGATTAATTACCATTTTAACAATGCACTTTACAGCCTATATGGTGTGTTATAATACACATCTTAAAATGAATGTCTTTTGTTTCAGATCTGTCTGATGGCAACTGTGGCTTTGATTGGCACTCGCATGGATGTGTTTGCTGTCCTATATGGCATATGGCTGTGTGTGCTGGTCATTATGAAGCGAGAGAGACTTGCTAAGATTTGGGGCATATATCAGGTGTTTATTGTAATGCTGGTACCCATTCAGTATGCCATGGCAGTAGGTTTGCCACCTGCACTATGCATTGGTAAGCAATTGATGTACTAACCATGAAGGATGGATCTAGGATGAAATATAACACTGACATACTTATGCTTTTAATATTCTTTTGTTTTTGTTTCAAAAGAAGAGTGGAAATTTACTTTTTTATTTAGCCCAAGAAGTTAAAGAGTATATGTCAAGGGACCATGAACCAAGTTATTACTTGAAGAAGGTATTCGAACGTACTTCTTGATTAATTAAATTTCAGTTTCAATTTCAATTTATTTTGCGTTCATTTGATCCATAGTTGTTATGACCCGTCAGATGTGGAACTTGTCAATACAGAAATAAGGTTACAAATATCATACATGATGTAAATACAATACAATTAATTTTAGAATACATCTGAATAGGCGACATGCTGATTATAATGTAATTACAGAAAGGTTATATTAGCTATGGTGTATAATACGAGATCTGAATAGTATGTTAAAAGACAATGAAACAGTAACTCAATATAAGTACAAAATACTGAAAATTATTGGATACTAATACAATGCTGTATTGATGAGAGTTAAAACTTACATAATTGTTATCATAATATTTATTTAATGAGTAAAAGGAGTTTGTATATAAAAATTTTGTTACTGCCTTTTTAAATGTTCTTGGATTATCAATGTATGTTTTGATGTCCCGTGGAGGAGTGTTGAAAATCTTAATACCTGAATAATAAACTCCTTTTTGATAAATGTTCAAATGTGCCCTAGGTAAATGTAGGTTAGAAGTGTGCCTGGTATTTATGTTACATATTTCAGAATTTGCAAAATGCTGTTGCCTATTATTTGACACAAATGTAAGTAAAGAAAGTATATATTACGACATCATTGGTAAAATGTTTAATTCTTTGAACAAGTTCCTACAGTATTCTCTGTTACCACACCCCTTTATAATCCTAAGCCTTTTTTTGCATTTTAAATACCTGAGTACTATGGGAGAACTTCCCCCAGAATATTATTTCATAGGTCATTACAGCGTGGAAAAGGAAATGATAAATCATAATAATAGCATTTGTATTTACATAGGGCTTAACAGGTCTAATTACACAGCAAGCGGTACTCAGTTTATTTATTAAGTGGTCTGTGTGTGGTTTCCAGGAAAGTGTATTGTCAACTATTAGGCCAAGAAATTTAGTGTATGAGTTGTTATAAATTCTGTTATTATCTAAACAGATACTTATGTCAATGGGTTGGCTGTTCTTTGTCTTAAAGTGTATGTAATGAGTTTTCTCAGTGTTTAATGAAAGGCAGTTTTTTTTAAACCATGTGTTTACATTTCCAAAAACTGTTCCAATATTCTCATGGAATTCTGTAAAGTTACAACGAGTGCAAAGTATGCTTGTATCATCGGCAAACAAAACTAGTATTGCCTTTTTGTTTATGACTGCCGGTAAATTATTTACGTATAAAAGAAATGGCGTGGGGCCTAATGCAGAGCCTTGTGGTACTCCATGTTTAATCCTTGGCCAATTTGAAACCGCAGTATTGTGATTTGTTTTATTATCTGTTACGACTCGTTGGTATCTACCTTTGAGGTATGATTGAAAAAGCTCTTTACCCTTACCAATGACTCCATTATTAACTTTTCATGGAGGTTTGATATACTTCCATATATGCTGTAATATTGCTGGTTGTATGTTAAAATAATGCAATATGATATAATTTTAGAATATCCATGGAACCAGACACATTTATTGAGGAATCTACAAGAGTGGATGTTCTTGCCTGATCCGGTATATCCCCCAGCAGCATACAAACTTGTTTGTAAGTACACATGTTTCTGAAGAAAGTTCTGGTATTTATTGGAGAGCCGTATGTGTGTCACACCACATGAAAATGACTGACAATACAAGCATTTTAATGAGTGTAAACATGGTGCATTGATTTATAAATGAAGGTGTGAAGTAGATGTGCTGTTCAAAAATGTGTTATATGCAGGTGGTGTGGAGGTGGTTGTCTGGAATTGACTTGATAATTCTAATTTTAGCAGAAACATGTAGTCAGAGTTCATATCAGTTATTGCATGTTACATATATTGTATTTATTAATATAATAGCTGTGGATATTGGATTTTAGATTTATTCATATGAAGTTGGTTGTGGTCTGACTTAAATTTCTGATTATTCTTTATCATCTTCTACCACAGTTATATTTACATTGTGCTGTCCATTCACAGTTTGTGACTGTTTGTTTCCTTCCTGACCAGTCACATATTATGGCAGTCTGTTTTTCTAACCACTTAAACTTGAAGAATTATGCCAGGGATGGTTTTCTGTCTTCAGGTTTGTGACAACATGCATCCTGGCACATCTTTGTAACTACAGGCATGTTAGGAAGACTGTGTGAAGCGGTTACCAGGCAGTCAGCTGCAGTAGGGGTTTTGTTATATGGGATGTTTATTTTCTTACTAAAAGAATGTGTTTACTGTGTTTTGTTTAACAGGTGACTTCATATTGCTGATGCTGGTGTGTCGACAGAGTCTCGTATTTCGAATAGAGAGACGTTACGCTGGGCAACTCTATGCTGGTGGTAGTAACAAGAGCATCCTTAAAGAAGCAGAACAGCCAGGTTTTGTTAATCCTGTGCCTGACCACATTTCTTACGTTAGGTAAGAAATGGCGTCCTCTTAATGTAGTGACAGTGTTGCCAAATTAAAACTGTGAAAGAAAATTAATGCTTTAGAATTACACTTCCTGTTTGAATATTTTATTCTCAGGCCATACATTTAAAGTCTGTCTCTCATAGGAATTAGAATTTGCAGATCATAAGTAGTCTGCCAGTTTGTGTGCGTGTGTAACATGGTTATGAAACTTCTCTTATTGACCTCTCACCTCTCTAGATCATGGCTGGATATTGCAAAGCGCTGTTGCCTGTCATCCTTCCTTTGGGTGACACTGGCCATTGTCTTCTTAGCTGGTGCAAACCGGGTGAACATATTTTCACTTGGTTACATTATTGGTGCCTTTATATTCCTGTGGCAAGGGGAGGAGATTTACCTGCGGCCTGTGCCGTACATCCTTAAGCGGTGGAACGTGCTGTTGGGCTACAATGTGGGTGTCATCATGGTCAAAGCTTTACTGCAGATCATCGGTTGCATGTTCCTCATGGAAGTGAAGAATAATGCTTGTTGGGCTGCACAGTTGTTTGGAATAACATGTATCAGGAAGTTTCCTGCTGCAGTTGGAACAGTATCTGGGGTTGATGGTGAGTATTGACATTGCTTTGAATTCAGGTATGCACACACAGTAACATAACAATGTGGCATCACAGGGAAAGTTGGCATACCCATCACATGACGATAATAGTTGTACCAAAGTTTTTCTACTACTAGAGTAAAATTTTCTCATGAATATTATGAGGAATCGTTATGTGGATCATCAAAGTGTGTAGAACTTGAAGGGACTAAAAAGGGATATAATGGAATTGACTCACATGCTACGCATCGCTGAGTGGCCGACCATAAAAGAGGTTATTCAAATGGATATTGATCTTCTTCTAGCAAAGATAGAAATTGAGATATCAATACAAGGTACAACTCTAATTTAAGTTTACCTTTAGCAAATTAACATATCAGAAAGGTGTTTTTTTACACAGGAATTAGGATTTATAACCACTGCCTGTCAGTTATCAAGTACTTACAGAATGATGGGAAACATTTTATCCTTTTAAAGCCTACTGTTTACGTGATGCACAAACAGGTTTAACATTCAATAATTGTACTTTCTGCCCACACTGTATTTAAGTGTTTTGTATTTATCTGAGAATAAACAGCGACTTGTGCTCTTACAGCATAAACTGATTGGTTTTTATAACCGAGATGAAAAGTGTTTACTGCGCGGTATGGACTGGGTCTTTAAATAAAGCGGTCTGCGCTCCATCTTTAAATGGTTAAAACGGCTGTCAATAGATGTGTTTTAGATAATTCCTTCTATAGATTTGAGGAATACTTTAATCAAAACTTTCAATGATCTTGGTTCTTTTCACTTAGTAATTAATATGAAGTTAGCAGAATTATAATTGCCATTATTTTTGTTCAGTTGTTTAGGTTATTACATTTTTAGTCATTACAACCTCGTTGGTAATATTGTACAGTTATTGTTGTTAAGTGTCACCTGGACAAATGCTCTTGCTGCACTCTTTAACCTTTATCATACGGCATTTAAATTCCCTTTTCGTGCTGAGGGTATGGAATTTTCTCTGCGATGGCCCTTTAAATCGTTGCACGCGTTTGACAATAAACGTTCATAAATCATGTACCGAAGGTGATGAAATAATGAAATAATCTGCACTGTGTCGCGAATAAATCAGAAATATTTTAGTTCCAAAAAAAGATTCAGTAGAAATTTTTAATGCCTACATGCAGGAAGTTAATTTAAAAGTTTTATAATTTTCAATTTATTTTACTTACATTTCTGTTTCTGGCCCGATGTCTGTGCAGGAATTATCAGCTTCAAGAGTTGTGGAGTTGTGCCTTGGCATGGTGGTGTCAGAAATATCATCTTGCTTCACACACACATTATACTTTCTCAACACTTTACTAACAACTTTTCTCTTCACACAACCCTCACACTCGACACCGTTATGATCCGAGAATGACTACGTTTGTTGGGTTTTGCTCCAGTATACCAACATGCGTTATTGTTTCCAGTACGTTTTTCACGATGGGGAATCGAGAATTTCTGCATAGTCTTTCCTTACTCCCTCAAGGAAAGAGTAAAACAGGTATATTTCAGCGGTTGTCTAAAATGTATAAAATGCTATTGCCCAAATAAATAATGGTGTCGCTCGATGCCCCTGCTCCTTCACTCTCGCTGTCCCAAACCACAGGAACCCAGCTCTGTTACGCATAGACATCGCAGACTGCTGACTCAGAAAGGAATATTCAGCCCGGGTTATTATTACGAAGGTGGAACAAGTGGTAATGCATCAAATTGCCATATTATTTCAGCTGGTTTATAGCCTACTATTTACAGATAAGTCTGTTTATTGCTCTTTATCAAACTGCAGTTGGAATTATAAAGCCAGTGGAGTTTGCGAATGAAGCTTCTCACTATCAGTAATAAGTTATGGAAAAATCATGACCTCACATTGCAGCTAGTAATTACCTATATTTATTTGTGTGGGCGAATTTCTGCATTCTGTTTATCTTCTTTTTCAAACCGTCCTTCTGTAATGGACCAGAAACTGAACTGAAATGTAACACAGGCTTTAGAGAAACCATTTACAATTGGCATTTTATAATATACGGACAGTTAGTGCTTTGTCCCTTTAGCAGTAATGTATCTTGGGATCATTCTCAAAGCCTTTCTCTGTTTTGACTAAGAGAATGAGTGTTTGTAATATAACTATAACCAAGTGACGTAATTCTTCGCCACGTGGGTTTTGGAGCGGGATTCACAGCAAGAATATTCCTATACGAAGCTTGCGTCACAAATATATTTCCTGTAACAGCAACCCAAGGACAGAGTGAAACAGGCTCCACACTGGTATGTGCGGTCAATACAGCTCGTTCCTTGAGAAAGAAATGAGTCCCTTGCTCGGCATAAAAACAAACTGACGAGGTTCCTAAGATTACAGGGTGCCTAAAAAATTGCTATTCATGAGGTGCTTGAGTACATAATTTGGTAAAGTGGCCGGAGCGTGAATCTGACCACAAACCATTATATAATGTGGAGATAACGAGTGGGGCTATGCTCCTAATCCTATACATGAGTGTATTGAGCATTTAAATGGCCGTTTTGGTGCGCTCGTACAATGGGTAGTTTAAAGGGCCACAACACAGACAGCATGCCATCGGATAAAGGTTAATATGTATACTGTGTATTTTTATATATATTTATACATGTTGTGTTGTATGTTTATGACAATTTCCATATCTTTAGATCGATGGAATGTGAAAAAAAAAATTTTTTGTAATATTACCAGGATGTCAAATGATCCTTGCCGGCAGTCAAATGCATTTTTGTGGATTTCCAGATGTACATAATTACTAATGTGTTTGACTCATTTCTTACAGATATGACACAGTGCAATGTACCAAAAGAAAACAGTGGCCTAGTATGGGATGGTGTTTGTTTTGGGTGTCTGATTATGATGAGGAGGTTGTTGAAGAGTTATTATTTCATCCACCAGGTTAATGAGAACAAGGCCATGACTGTTCTTGCATCCAGGTACATTCTTTTTTTCTTATGGTCTCAATGACTTATCAGGCCAGCTGTGGCTTTTGTTAAGTTTCAGATTCAAATACGCCCAAGATCATGAATATGTGTAGCTTTCCCACTATGTTTTATGTTATTATCTTTGACAGAACTGTAGTTCATCAATGAAGTTTCGCAGAAAGCAGTTACCATATTTTCCCAGATTCAAGATGAGAGAATCTAAGATGACCTCCCCAAATAAAACACCTTTCATTCATTCATTTAGTAGTCTGTCTTACGACAGGTCCAAAGCCTCTTCCAAAGCAAGCTCTCCACATAGTGCGATCCAGAGCTTCCTCTTTCAAATGAGAGTATCCTCTCCTTTCCTTAAGGTCATCCAATAGCTTCCTACGTCTTCTTCCTTGTCTTCCTGTCACTTCTATCCCCCCTTGTATCTTTCCTTCAGTAATCCGTTGTGGAAGGCAGTTTCGACGCAAAATGTGACCAATCCAGTTCGCCTTCCATTTACGTATTTCTTGTAGGATATTCCTCTGCTCCTTGACTCTAAGCAATACGTCTTCATTTCTCACATGATCAGTCCAACTGATCTTTTCCATCCTCCTCCAGCACCTTTGTCAAGGGAAAATGTTTTTATCCAAATCTAAGACGAACCCCCAAAAATAAAGTATCTGCTAAGAAAAAATATTTTACTATTACGAGTAATTTAATACACAAAGCATGTCTATTTCTATTTTCCTTCACCTGTCAATGTCACTGTCTCCATTTTTAAGTCAGTGCCTTCACCGTACTCTCCCTTCAACTTTCAAATCATCTTCACTGACATTCCACATCATCATCATGTCTCGTCCATTGCGTTGGATATACATCACTTCTTAAAACCCTTCACAGTCAGCCTGGTGAGATGCACCGCTATGCCGTTACCTTTCACACATACTAAATTATACATTTATATTTCTTGGTTTATAAACTTACTTAAACCCATGAAGAAGTTTCAGAATTTTCTCCACAGATGGTGTTAGTGGTTTAAAGAAATTTAAATACACGTGTTCTGAATTTTTTGTTGTGTCTGTGGTCTGATCACTCTGAGTTCGTGGTTGTTCTTATGGTTTCTAATTTGTTGATTGCTCCAGGTTTTACTTTTGAGTCTTGTAGTTAATTTTTCAATGCCATTTTCCTATTACTAGTGTTGGACTAGATCTGTTCGCAGGTGCATGTCTTAGCAAGTTACTGCTTTGGTGCCCAGTGACTGAGAATAGCTCGATCTGAGGGGGGGCTCCACCAGGTTAGGTGCTTCTTTGCTGGAAAACATAAACAGAGCTTGCTTCTGAAATATTGATGTTTTGTCTTCTTCTTAAATACCTCATTTCTCTTGACTGTAACAAACATGAGTGTAATTAACAAATCTTGTAACTATTCTGAATTCAGGAGTGTTTTGAACTTGTTGCTTATGGAAGTATTTTCTATGTATGACACAGAGGTGCAGAGTTGATCAATGAATTGCGAATGAAGCGGATTCAACAGCAGGAGAAACATGAACACCGTATTCTTGAGAAGATCAGAGTAAAGATGGAACGAATCAAGGCAACCCAACAGAAGATCCAGGGACCCATGTTCAAAGAGCCTGAGAGTCACCATGTTGGTAAGTCCGTTTGAATATCTGGTACTATTACAGCAGTGATAATCCTTTTATTGTTTAATAAAATGGATCTGTGTCGTTTATACATGTGCTTTTTTTTCCCCCATTTGGATAAAATTTTGCAGTATTAACTTCCTAGTAGAATGGGCTAATGTAACTACCCAGCTATTAAACTTAAATGGTTATATCCCACAAAATGTCTCCCAAATGTCAGGTAGTTATTTACTTTCTTGTTTGGAGTGCAAAATGTTATGTGAACAAGGGCTGTGGTCTCATCCATGTGTAATTGCATTGTCTTAGCTTGATATTTTAAATGTCCTCATGCTATCATGATTATTCCACATGAGAGCAGCACCATTTGTGTTGTGTCACAAAAGTTTGTTCCATGATTGTCATTTCTTCTGGTACACCAACTCCTTGCATCCACACAAGCAGTAATCAGAAAGTGTCTACTCTGACAAGCAGGGTGACCAGGTTTGTGGATCTCCTTGACCAGTCCAGTGAGTTCCATACAACTGTCTCAATTACTGTGTGGCTTGTCAACCAAAGTGATGTGATGCAGCTGTATATTTAGTCAGACGTGAAGAGGAACCCATTCTGAAAGATGTGGTAGCTTCTTTGTCATGCAGATCTTAATCTGCTGTTATACGAGGTTGAGTCAATAATTATCCGCACTGTATGTTTCATATTTATAAAAACAAGGGCAGAGATCTTACCACTACATAATTTTTCAACATAGTCCACTTGCTTTACGATGCATTTTGTCCATCACCGCACAATCTGCTTTATGACCTCAGAATAAAAAGTTTTGGGCTGAGAGACAAGCCAAGCATGCACCGTTACATCCAGTTGCTGGTCCGTGATAAACCGATGGCCTCTTAAGGCTCGTTTAAGTGGACCAAACAGGTGAGTCTGAAGGTGTAAGGTCAAGACTATACAGGGGATGCTCCAATACCTCAAAGTTTAATTTCTTAATTGATTCAGCAGTGTGGGCAGTGTCTGCATCAGTAATGGATGTGGATTGGCATCCGGTTCCTTTCCCATGCTTAACGCTTGTGCAACCATTTTTTAACCTCTCGCTCCATTAACAGACAATCCGTTTTGACATGATACTGTTCCCATACTGCACTGACATCATTCTATGCATTTTGACACCTGGTACAACTTCAGCTCACAAAAATGGATCACTGCCCTCTGCTCTTCTTTGGTACAAATGAAATTGGGAGTGTCCATGTTTATGGCAAAAAACTCATGACAGAAATGGACCATCAAGGTCACACCTGCACCACAATGGTAAGAGAGGAGTAGACCATGTGTATTTTGTCATGCCCAACCAGCAGTATAGCCAACTGCAAAATATGTACCTATAGTGCGGATAATTTTTGACTCACCTGCGTACATCCAGTACAATCAAATGGACCAGACAGCTGAGCTGAGGACAACACCACATATTTACAAAAAGTGTTGTTAGAAGTTGCCTGCAGCAGAATGGTACAACACCACATATTTACAAAAAGTGTTGTTAGAAGTTGCCTGCAGCAGAATGGTATGGATTCATGGAGGACCCTACATGGTATAGTGGTAGTAACTGTGTCATGTCACATAAACAGGGCCTCATGACAAAACAATCTGTTTTACAGTCCAACAACAGAAATTTACTAGAGCTGTGTAATCCTTGAGTAGGATTGCTAACACATGTGGATGCTGGTACAGATACAGAGCTTCATGATGTACATTTGTCACACGTGCATAGCATAAGCAGTGTGCATTTGATCTGCAGTTCACTAAATGCTTACTGTCAGGCTTTATTGGACCCTTCTCACAGTATATATTCTTTGTCATGATCATGTTACCTTATTCCACACTGCCTGGTACACGTGATGAATGGTCCCATATCTGGCAGCTGCTAATAAACAGTGCTAATTACTATTCTTCATGGGGCCTGGGGTGGCGTAATGGTTAAGGTACTGCGCTACTAGTCGCAGGGTCCTGGGATCGATCCCCGGTCACTGGGAATTTTTTCGGGGGCATCAGACAGTTCCATGTGCCCTGGGGGTCGACTCAGCCTCTAAAAATGAGTACCAGGATATTCCTGGGGGTAAGGGTGACGACCTTACCACCTTCATGTGCCGAGTGTCTAGAAATTCTG
>Ga0268261_10003610_pt1 | contig 11399 bp, 4 predicted proteins | sample TergutNc150P1_FD_190353 | JGI IMG/M metagenome (GOLD analysis project Ga0268261, IMG submission 190353) | Nasutitermes corniger P1 segment gut microbial community from laboratory colony in Florida, USA - Nc150 P1 (SPAdes) (version 2) | ecosystem: Host-associated > Arthropoda: Insects > Digestive... | reverse complement strand
ACACTTGGATTCGCTAAAGTAATAGGCCAGGACCGTTAGATTCTGTAAATTAAATAAGGCGAAAACTTTGAGTCTCTAAAGAAATAGGCCAGGACAGTTAGAGCCTCTAAAATAAATAAGGCGAAAGTCTTGGTGTCTCTAAAATAATAGGCCATGACAGATAGATTCTCTAAAATAAATAAGGCGTAATTCTGGGAATCTCTAAATGAATAGGCCAGGACTTTTAGAGTCTCCAAATTAAATAAGGCGAAACACTTGGTGTCTCTAAACTAAAAGGACAGGACAGTTAGAGTCTAAAATTAAATAAGGCGAAAATCTTGGATTCTCTAAAGGAATAGGCCAGGACAGTTGGAGACTCTAAATTCAATAAGGCGAAACTCTTGGTGTCTCTAAAGGAATAGGCCAGGACAGTTAGAGTCTCTAATTTAAATAAGGCGAAAATCTTTGATTCTCTAAAGGATTAGGCCAGGGAAGTTGGAGTCTCTAAATTAAATAAGGCGATACACTTGGGGTCTCGAAAGTAATAGGCCAGGACAGTTAGAGTCTTTAAAAAATAAGGCGAAACTCTTGGAGGCTCGAAAGGAATAGGTCAGGACAGTTAGAGTCTCTAAATTAAATAAGGCGAAAAACTTGGAATCTCTAAAGTAATAGGACAGGACAGTTAGTGTCTCCAAATTAAATAAGGCGAAAAACTTGGAGTCTCTAAATCTGTAGGCCAGGACAGTTAGTCTCTAAATTAATAAGGCGAAACTCTTAGAGTCTCTAAAGGAATAGGCCAGGACAGTTAGAGTCACTAAATTAAATAAGGCGAAACGCTTGGAGTCTCTAAAGTAATCGGTAGGGACAGTTAGTCTGTAAATTAATAAGGCGAAAATATTAGAGTCTCTAAAAGAATAGGCCAGGACAGTTAGTCTCTAAATTAATAAGGCGAAACTCTTAGAGTCTCTAAAGGAATAGGCAAGGACTGTTAGTCTCTAAACCAATAAGGCGAAACTATTAGAGTCTCTAAAAGAATAGGCCAGGACAGGGTATCTAAATTAATAAGGCGAAACACTTGGAGTCTCTAAAGGAATAGGCCAGGACAGTTTGAGTCTCTAAATTAAATAATGCGAAACACTTAGAGTCTCTAAATGAATAGGCCAGGACAGTTAATCTCTAAATAAATAAGGCGAAAATATTAGAGTCTCTAAAGGAATAGGCCAGGACAGTTAGAGTCTCTAAAATAAATAAGGCGAAACTCTTGGTGTCTCTAAATAATAGGCCATGACAGTTAGAATCTCTAAAATAAATAAGGCGCTATTCTTGGAATCTCTAAAGGAATAGGCCAGGACAGTTAGAGTCTCAAAATTAAATAAGGCGAAGCCCTTGGTGTCTCTGAATTAACAGGCCAGGTCTGTTAGAGTATCTAAATTAAATAAGACGAAACTCTTGGAGTCTCTAAATGAATAGGCCAGGACAGCTGGTATCTCAAAATTAAATAAGGCGAAACTCTTGAAATCTCTAAACGAATAGGGCAGGACAGTTAAAGTCTCCAAATTAAATGAGGCGAAAATCTTGGAGTCTCTAAAGGAATAGGCCAGTACAGTTAGAGTCTCTAAATTAAATAAAGCGAAACGCTTGTTGTCTCTAAAGTAATAGGCCAGGACAGTTAGTGTCTCTAAAAGAATAAGGCGAAATTCTTGAAGACTCTAAAGGAGAAGGCCAGGAGAGTTAGAGTTTCAAATTTAAATAAGGCGAAAATCTTGGAGTCTCTAAAGGAATAGGCCAGGAGTGTTAGAATCTCTTTATTAAATAAGGCGATACTCCTAGAGTCTCTTAAGGAATCGGCCAGGACTGTTAGAGTCTCTATATTAAATAAGGCGAAACACTTGGAGTCTCTGAAGTAATAGGACAGGATATTTAGTATCTATTAATTAAATAAAGCGAAACTATTGGAGTCACTAAAAAATAGGCCAGGAGGTTTAGAATCTCTAACTTAAATAAGGCGAAACACTTGGAATCTCTAAAGTAACAGTCCAGGACAGTTATAGTCTCTAAATTAAATAAGGCGAAAGACTTGTGTCTTTAAGGAAGAGGTGAGGCTGTTAGATTCTCTAAAAAATTAGGGCTAAACACTTGGAGTTTCTAAAGGAATAGGCCAGGAAAGTTAGTCTCTAAATTAAATAAGGCGAAACGCTTAGAGTCTCTAAAGGAATAGGCCAGGAGAGTTAGAGTCTCTAAACTAAATAATGCGAAACATTTGGAATCTCTACAGAAATAGGCCAGGACAGATAGAGTCTCTAAAAGATAAGGCGAAACACTAGGAATCTCTAAAGGAATAGGCCAGGACATTTAGAGTCTCTAAATAAATAACGTGAAACTCTTGGTGTCTCTAAAAGAATAGACCAGGACGGTTAGAGTCTCTAAAAGAATAAGGCGAAAATCTTGGAGTCTCTAAAGGAATAGGCCAGGACAGTTAGAGTATCTAAATTAAATAAGGCGAAACACTTGGAGTCTCTAAAGGAATAGGCCAGGACAGTTAGAGTCTCTAAATTAAATAAGGCGAAAGACTTGGTGTCTCTAAAGCAATAGTCCTGTCCAGTTAGAGTCTCTGTATTAATTAAGGCGAAAAACTTGAAGTCTCTAAAGGAACAGGCCAGGACAGTTAGAGTCTCTAAAAGAATAAGGCGAAACTCAAATAGTCTCTAAAGGAATAAGCCAGGACAGTTAGGGTCTCTAAATTAAATAAGGCGAAATTCTTGGAGTCTCCAAAGGAATAGGACAGGACAATTAGCGTCTCTAAATTATATAAGGCGAAACTCTTGGAGTCTCTAAAGGAATAGGCCAGGACAGCTTGAGTCTCTAGGAGAATAAGGCGAAATTCTTGGAGTCTCTAAAGGAATAGGACAGGACAGTTAGTGTCTCTAAATTAAATAATGCGAAGAACTTGGAGTCTCTAAAGGAATAGGACAGGACAGTTAGAGTCTCTAAATGAATAAGGCGAAATTCTAGGAGTCTCTAAAGGAATAGGCCAAGACAGTTAGTGTCTCTAAATTAAATAACGCGAAACTCCTGTAGTCACTAATGGAATAGGCCAGGACAGTTAGAGTCTCTAAAAGAATAAGGCGAAACACTTGGAGTCTCTAAAGGAATAGGCCAGGATAGAGTCTCTAAATTAAATAAGGCGAAACTCTTAAATTCTCCAAAGGAATGGTTGCGGACAATTAGAGTGTCTAAAAGAATGATGCGAAAATTTTGGAGTCTCTAAAGTAATAGGCCAGGAGAGTTATAATCTCTAAATTAAATAAGGCGGAACACTTAGAGTCTCTAAAGTTTTAGGCCAGGACACTTAGAGTCTCTAAAAGGATAAGGCGAATCCCTTGGAGACTCTAAAGAAATAGGCCAGGACAGTTAGCCTCTAAATTAACTAAGGCGAAAATGTTGGGGACTCTAAAGCAATAGGCCAGGACAGTTAGAGTCTCTAAATTAAATAAGGCAAAAAACTTGGAGTCTCTAAACAAATAGGCCAGGACAGTTAGAGTCTCTAAATTAAATAAGGCGAAACTCTTAGAGTCTCTAAAGTAATAGGCCAGGACAGTTAGAGTCTGTAAATTAAATAAGGCCAATATCTTGGATTCTCTAAAGGAAAATACCAGGAGAGTTAGAGTCTCTAAATTAATAAGACGAAACACTTGGAGCCTCTAAAGGAATAGGCCAGGACTGTTAGTCACTAAATTAATAATTCGAAACACTTAGAGTCTCTAAAGGAATAGGCCAGGACAGTTAAAGTCTCTCAATTAAAAAAAACGAAACGCTTAGAGTCTCTAAATTAATAGGCCAGGACATTTAGTCTCTAAATTAAGAAGGCGAAACACTTAGAGTCCTTAAAGGAATAGGCAAGGGCATTTAGAGTCTCTAAAAGAATAAGGCGATACACTTGGAGTCTCTAAAGGAATAGGCCAGGACAGTTAGCGTCCCTAAATTAAATAAGACGAAATTCTTGGAGTCTCTAAAGGAAGAGGCCAGGACAGTTAGAGTCTCTAAAATAAATAAGGCTTATCACTTGTTGTTTCTAAATGAATAGGCCAGGACTGTTAGAGTCTCTAAATTAAATAAGGCGAAAGTATTGGAGTATCTAAAGTAATAGGCCAGGACTGTTAGAGTCTCTAAATTAAATAAGGCGTAACACTTGGAGTCTGTAAAGGAATAGGCCAGGAGATTTAGGGTCTCTAAATTAAATAAGGCGAAACTCTTGGAGTCTCTAAAGGAATAGGCCAAGAAAGTTAGAGCCTCTAAATTAAATAACGCGAAAGACTAGGAGTGTCTAACGGAAAAGGCCAGGACAGTTAGAGTCTCTAAATTAAATAAGGCGAAACTCCTGCAATTTCTATAGGAATAGGCCAGGAAAGTTACAGTCTCTAAATTAAATAATGCGAAACACTTGGTGTCTCTAAAGGAATAGGCCAGGACAGTTAGAGTCTCTAAATTAAATAACGCGAAACTCTTGGTGTCTCTAAAGGAATAGGTCAGGACACTTAGAATCTCTAAAAGAATAAGTCTAATTTCTTGGAATCTCTAAAGATATAGGCCAGGATCGTTAGAGCCTCTAAATTGAATAAGGCGAAACTCTTGCATTCTCTAAAGGAATAAGCCAGGACAGTTAGAGTCTCTAAAAGAATAAGGCGAAACTCTTGGAGTCTCTAAAGGAATAGGCCAGGAAACATAGTGTTTCTAAAATAATAAGACCAAACTCTTGGAGTAGCTAAAGCAATAGGCCAGGAGAGTTCGAGTCTCCAAAATAAACAAGGCGAAAAACATGGATTCTCTAAAGGAATAGGCCAAGACAGTTAGAGTCTCTAAACTAAATAAGGCGAAAAACTTGGAGTCTCTAAAGGAATAGGCCAGGACAGTTAGGGTCTCTAAATTAAATAAGGCGAAATTATTGGAGTCTCTAAAGGAATACGCCAGGACAGTTAGAGTCTGTAAATTAAATATGGCGAAAAGCTTGGAGTATCTAAAGGAATGGACCAGGACAGTTAGAGTCTCTAAATTAAATAAGGCGAAACCCTTGGATTCGTTAAAGGAATACGCCAGAACGTTTAGCGTCTGTAAATTAAATAAGGCGAAACCCTTGGAGTCTATAAAGAAATAGGCCAGAACAGTTGGAGTCTCTAAATTAAATAAGGCGAAACCATTGGAGTCTCTAAAGGAATAGGCCAGGAAAGTTAGAGTCTCTAAAAAAAAAGTCGAAACACTTGGAGTCTCTAAAGGAATAGGCCAGGACAATTAGAGACTCTAAATTAAATAAGGCGAAACTCATGGAGTCTGTAAAGTAATAGGCCAGGATAGATAAAGTTTCTAAATTAAATAAGGCGAAATATTTGGTGACTCTATAGAAATAACCCAGGACAGTTAGAGTCTCTAAATTAATTAAGGCGAAACTATTGAAGTCCCTAAAGGAATAGGCCAGGACAGTTAGAGTCTCTAATTTAAATAAGGCGAAACTCTTGGAGTCTCTAAAGGAATAGGCCAGGACAGTTAGAGTCTGTAAATTAAATAAGGCTAAATTCTTAGAGTCTCTAAAGGATTAGGCCAGGACAGTTAGAGTCTCTAAATTAAATAAGGCGAAACTCTTGGAGTCTCTAAAGGAATAGGCCAGGACAGTTAGTATCTAAATTAAATAAAGCCAAACTAATGGTGTCTCTTAAAGAATAGGACAGGACAGGTAGAGTCTCTAAATTAAATAAGGCGAAACAATTAGTGTCTCTAAAGGAATAGGCCAGGACGGTTAGGGTCTCTAATCAAATAAATCCAAACACTTGGAGTCTCTAAAGTAATAGGCCAGGACTCTTCGAGTCTCTAAATTAAATAAGGCGAAACTCTTGGAGTCTCTAAAGGAATAGGCCACGACAGTTCGAGTCTCTAAATTAAATAAGGCGAAACTCTTGGAGTCTCTAAAGGAATAGGCCAGGAGAATTAGAGTCTCTAAATTAAATAAGGCGCAACTCTTGGAATCTCTAAAGAATAGGCTAGAACAGTTAGAGTATCTAAATTAAATAAGGCGAAACTCTTGGAACCTCTAAAGGAGAAGGCCAGGGCAGTTAGGGTCTCTAAACTAAATAAGCCGAAAATCTTGTAGTCTCTAAAGTAATAGGCCAGGACAGTTAGAGTCTCTATATTAAATAAGGCGAAACACTTTGTGTCTCTAAAGGAATAGGCCAGGACAGTTAGAGTCTCTAAATTAAATAAGGCGAAAATATTGGGATCTCTAAAGGAAGAGGCCAGGACAGTTAGAGTCTCTAAATTAAATAAGGCGAAACAATTGTAGTCTCTAAAGGAATAGGCCAGGACAGTTAGAGTCTCTAAATTAAATAAGGCGAAATTATTTGAGTCTCTAGAAGAATAGGCCAGGATAGTTAGAGTCTCTAAAAGAATAAGGCGACAGACTGGGTGTTTCTAAAGAAATAGGCCAGGAGGGTTAGTGTCTCTAAATTAAATAAGGCGAAATTCTTGGAGTCTCTAACGTTATAGGCCAAGACAGTTAGAGTCTCTAAATTAAATAAGGCGAAACTCTTGGAGTCTCTAAAGGAATAGGCCAGGACAGTTGGAGTCTCTAAATTAATTAAGGCGAAATTCTTCGTTTCTCTAAAGTAATAGGCCAGGACAGTTAAGGTCTCTAAATTAAAAAAGGCGAAATACTTGGGGTTTCTAAAGGACTAGTCTAGGACTGTTAGATTCTAAATTAATAAGGCAAAACACTTGGAGTCTCTAAAGGAATCGGTCAGGGCCGTTACAGTCTCTAAATTAATAATGCGAAACGAATTGGAGTCTCTAAAGGATTAGACCAGCACATATAGAGTCTCTAAATTAAATAAGGCGAAACCCTTGGAGTCTCTAAAATAGTAGGTCAGGACAGATAGTCTCTATATTAATAAGGTGAAACACTTAGAGCCTCAAAATAATGGGCCTGGACTGTTAGTTTCCAAATTAATAAGGCGAAACCCTTAGAGTCTCTAAAGGAATAGGCCAGGACAGTTAGAGTCTCTAAATTAAATAAGGAGAAACACTTGGAGTCTCTAAAGTAATAGGCCAGGACTGTTATTCTCTAAATTAAATTGGAGAAACTCTTAGAGTCTCTAAAGGGATAGGTCAGGACTGTAAGAGTCTCTAAATTAAATAAGGCCAAAAACTTGGAATCTCTAAAATAATAGCCCAGGTGAGTTAGTCTCTAAATTAATAAGGCGAAACTCTTGGAGTCTGTAAAGTAATAGGCCTGGACAGTTAGTCTCAAAATTAATAAGGCGAAACTCTTAAAGTCTCAAAAGAAACAGGCCGAGACTGTTAGTCTCTAAACTAAAAGGCGAAACACTTAGAGTTTCTAAAGTAATAGGCCAGGACAATTAGAGTCTCTAATTTAAATAAGGCGATAAAATTGGAGTCTCTAAAGGAATTGGCCAGGAAAGTTAGAGTCTCTAAATTAAATACGTTGAAAGATTTTGAGGCTCTAAAGGAAAGTCCAGGAGATTTAGAGTCTCTAAAAAAATAAGGCTAAATTCTTGGAGACTCTAAAGGAATAGGCCAGGACAGTTAGACTCTAAATTAAATAAGGCGAAACTCTTGGAGACTCTAAAGGAATAGGCCAGGACAATTAGAGTCTCTAAATTACATTATACGTAAATCTTGGGGTCTCTAAAGGAATAGGCCCGGGCAGTTAGCGTCTCTAAATTAAATAAGGCGAAATTTTTGGAATCTCAAAAGGAATAGGCCAGGACAGTTAGAGTCTCAAAATTAAATAAGGCTAAAACTTGGAGTCTCTAAAGGAATAGGCCAGGACAGTTAGAGTCTCTAAATTAATAACGCGAAATTCTTGGAGTCTCTAAAGGAATAGTCCAGGACTGTTAGTCTCTAAATTAATAAGGCGAAACTTTGGAGTCTCTAAAGGAATAGAACAGGACAGTTAGAATCTCTAAATTAAATAAGGCGAAACACTTGGAGTCTCTAAAGCAGTAGGCCAGGACAGTTAGTCTCTAAATTAATAAGGCGAAAGACTTAGAGTCTCTAAAGGAATAGGCCTGGGCAGTTAGTCTCCAAATTAATAAGGCGAAACGCTTAGAGACTCTAAACGAATAGTTCAGGACCGAAAGAGTCTCTAAATTAAATAAGGCGAAGCACTTGGAATATCTAAAGTAATAGGCCAGCTCAGTTATAGTCTCTGAATTAAATAAGGCCAAACTCTTTTTGTCTCTAAAGGAATAGTCCAGGACAGTTCGAGTCTCTAAAAGAATAAGGAGAATCCCTTGGAGTCTCTAAAGGAAAAGGCCAGGACAGTTAGAGTCTCTAAAAAATAAAGCGAAACTCTTGGAGTCTCTAAAGGAATAGGCCAGGACAGTTAGAGTCTCTAAATTAAATGAGGCGAAACATTTGGAGTCTCTAAAGAAATAGGCCAGGACAGTTAGTTTCTCTAAAAAATAAGGCGAAACTCTTGGAGTCTCTAAAGGAATAGGCCAGGACAGTTAGGGTCTCTAAATTAAATAAGGCGAAACTATGAAACTCTCTAAAGTAATAGGCCAGGAGTGTTAGAGTCTATAAATTAAATAAGGCGAAAATCTTGGTGTCTATAAAGGAATAGGCCAGGACAGTTAGAGTCTCTACATTAAATAAGGCGAAATTATTGGAGTCTCTAGAGGAATAGGCCAGGACAATTAGAGTCTCTAAAAGAATAAGGCGAAACTATGGGGGTCTCTAAAAGAATAGGCCGGAAGAGTTTGTTTCCCTAAATTAAATAAGCCGAAACACTTGGAGTGCAAAAAGAAAAGACCAGGACAGTTATAGTCTCTAAATTGAATAAGGCGAAACTATTGGAGTCGCTAAAAAAAATTGGCCAGGACTGTTAGAGTCTGTAAATTAAACAAGGCGAAATTCTTGGAGTCTCTAAAGCAATAGGCCAGGACAGTTAGGGTCTCTAAAATAAATAAGGAGAAACTATTGGTGTCTCTAAATAATAGGCCATGACAGTTAGAGTCTCTAAAATGAATAAGGCGTAATTCAAGGAATCTCTAAAGGAATAGGCCAGGACAGTTAGAGTCTCCAAATTAAATAAGGCAAAGTCCTTGGTGTCTGTAAAGTAATAGGCCAGGACAGTTGGAGTCTCTAAATTAATTGAGGAGGAAATCTTGGTGTCTCTAAAGGAATAGGCTAGCACATTTAGGGTCTCTGAACTAAATAAGGCGAAACTCTTGGGGTCTCTAAAAGAATAGGCCAGGGAACTTGGGGTCTCTAAATTAAATAAGGCGATACTCTTGGAATCTCTAAAGAAATAGGCCAGGACAGTTAGAGTCTCCAAATTAAATAAGGCGAAACGCTTGGAGACTCTAAAGGAATAGGCCAGGACAGTTAGAGCCTCTAAATTAAATAAGGCGAAACGCTTGTTATCTCTAAGGGAGTAGGCCAGGACAGTTAGAGTCTCTAAAAGAATAAGGCGAAACTCTTGGAGACTCTAAAGGAAAAGGTCAGGAAAGTTAGAGTCTCAAATTTAAATAAGGCGATAACCTTGGAGTCTCTAAAAGAATAGGCCCGGACAGTTAGAGTGTCTAAATTAAATAAGGCGAAACTCTCAGAGTCTCTAAAGGAATAGGCCAGGACAGTTGCAGTCTCTAAATTAAATAAGGCGAAACACTGGGAATCTCTGAAGTAATAGGCAAGGATAGTTAGTGTCTCTTAATTAAATAAAGCGAAAATATAGGAGTCACTAAAAAATAGGCCAGGAGAGTTAGAAACTCTAAATTAAATAAGGCGAAACTCTTGGAGTCTCTAAAGTAACAGGCCAGGAGATTTATAGCCTCTAAATTAAATAAGGAGAAAGACTTTGTGTCTTTAAGGAATAAGCCAGGGCTGTTAGAGTCTCTAAAAAATTTGGGCTAAACACTTGGAGTCTCTAAAGGAACAGGGAAGGAAATTAGGTCTCTAAATTAAATAAGGCGAAACGCATGGAGTCTCTAAAGGAGTAGGCCATGAAACTTAGAGTCTCTAAATTAAATAAGGCGTAACAGTTCGAGGCTCTAAAGGAATAGGCTCGGAGAGTTGGAGTCTCTAAATTAAATAAGATGAAAATCTTGAAGTCTCTAAAGGAATAGGCCAGGACAGTTAGAGTCTCTAAATTAAATAAGGCGAAACACTTGGATTCTCTAAAGGAATAGGCCTGGACAGATAGTCTCTTAATTAAATAAGGCGAAACTATTGGAGTCTCTAAAGGAACAGGCCAGGACAGTTAGAGTCTCTAAAAGAATAAGGCGAAACTCTTGGAGACTCTAAAGGAATAGGCCAGGACAGTTAGAATCTCTAAATTATATAAGGCAAAATTCTTGGATTCTCTAAAGGAATAGACCAGGAAAGTTAGAGTCTCCAAATTAAATAAGGCGAAGTTCCTGGAGTCTCTAAAGAATAGGCCAGGGCTGTTAGAGTCTCTAAAAAATAAGGCGAAACACTTGAAGTCTCTAAAGGAAGAGGCCTGGACTGTTAGTGTCTCTAAATTAAATAAGGCGAAACATTTGGAGTCTCTACAGGAATAGTCCAGGAGAGATAGAGTCTCTAATAGGATAAGGCGAAACACTAGGAGTCTCTAAAAGAATAGGCCAGAACCGTTAGAGTCTCTATAATAAATAAGGTGAAAATCTTGGATTCTCTAAAAGAATAGGCCAGGACAGTTAGAGTCTCTAAAAGAATAAGGCGAAAATCCTGGAGTCTCTAAAGGAATAGGCCAGGGCAGTTAGAGTATCTAAATTAAATAAGGCGAAGCACTTGGAGTCTCTAAAGGAATAGACCAGGACAGTTAGAGTATCTAAATTAAATAAGGCGAAACTCTTGGAGTCTCTAAAGCAATAGTCCTGGACAGCTAGAGTCTCTAAATTAAATAAGGCGAAATTATTGAAGTCTCTAAAGGAACAGGCCAGGACAGTTAGAGTCTCTAAAAGAATAAGGCGAAACTCAAATAGTCTCTAAAGGAATAAGCCAGGACAGTTAGAATCTCTAAATTAAATAAGGCGAAATCCTTGGAGTCTCTAAAGAAATAGGACAGGACAGTTAGAGTCTCTAAATTAAATAAGGCGAAACTCTTGGCGTCTCTGCAGGAATAGGCCAGGAGAGTTTGAGTCTCTAGAAGATTAAGGCGTAATTCTTGGAGTCTCTAAAGGAATAGGCCAAGACAAATAATTTCTCTAAATTAAATAAGGCGAAACTCTTGGAATCTCTAAAGGAATAGGCCAGGACAGTTAGAGTCTCTAAAAGAATATGGCGAAACACTTGGAGTCTCTAAAGGAATAGGCCAGGACACTTAGAGTCTCAAAATTAAATAAGGCGAAATTCTTGGATTCTCTAAAGGAATAGGCCAGGACAGTTAGAGTGTCTAAATAATGAGGCGAAAC
>Ga0268261_10003609_pt1 | contig 11399 bp, 9 predicted proteins | sample TergutNc150P1_FD_190353 | JGI IMG/M metagenome (GOLD analysis project Ga0268261, IMG submission 190353) | Nasutitermes corniger P1 segment gut microbial community from laboratory colony in Florida, USA - Nc150 P1 (SPAdes) (version 2) | ecosystem: Host-associated > Arthropoda: Insects > Digestive... | reverse complement strand
AAGTAAATCTTGACGACGAAAACGAGATTCTTGAGATGAATGGTCAAGGAATTCTGGAGAACAAGACTAGTGAATTTAGTATGTATTCCTAGTAATTTATTATACTTAAGTTCATGCGCTCTTCTCCACAACCTCTAATTTAATCCCTTAGAGAAAAAATCTCCGCACCAAAATTCAACTTGTTCTGTTTCTGGCAAAACATTTCAGGCTGAAGCACCTTCTTGAGTTTTAGTCTACCTCAATCCATTTACATTCTCCATTTCGATTTGTCTATGATTACAATTTCTATTGGATTCCAAAACAAAACCATACAAAATTTAATATAACGTATTATGAACAAATTACATGTATATTAATAAATTTAACGCAGTCAAATACCCGGCTTTTTTAATTTCTGTGTAAAGTAACAGTTGCTTTTGACGGAAACATGTATCATTATCTTAAACAACCGGCAGCACTGGATATGTCATTTTATAGCACAATGTATAAATTTTTTAAATATGATGTTACTCGAAGTACGCATATTGTAGAGCTGAAGTAACTAAGAACTTGATGGGAATATTTCTATGTCTTGATGTACGTGGATCCGTGCATCATAGTACAATTCATAAAGAAAAATACAACGAGATGCAACAATGTATCAAATTTTATTATTCCATATTTATATGAAGCTCAACATGTTTCGGGCAACACACCGCCCCTCATCAGGAACCTAAAACTGCACAGGCAGCCTCTTGTTTCTCATACGTGGAAGGTTGTTGGACGTGAAGTTGGTGGATTTTTCTTTATAAATTTTCTTCTATGTCATTAGAATTATAACATTCTTCTAAGCGCTTCTACTTAAAAAATTGCAACAGAGAATTATGACGTTGATTCAAAATCTAAAGTCAAATGTTTGGTGTGATAGGCCAAATTTCTTTCCTGTATGTATTAAAATCCGACCTGTATATATTGTGTATTAATTTTGAAGGTATCTCAATGGACTCCATGGCAGCTCAGGCTTTCGTTTTCTTTCTTGGTGGTTTTGAGACGTCTTCAACTACAATGACGTTCTGTTTGTATGAGTTGTCATTGCACCAAGATATACAGGATCGTGTTCGGGAAGAGATTGATGTTGTGCTGCAGAAACATGACGGCAAGCTTACTTACGAGGGCATCCAGGAGATGGAATATTTAGATAAAGTTGTTTCAGGTAAGATACATTTTTAAAGTATATTTATGTATTCCTGAAACAGGACGTATTGCCCCTCATAACTGTAATCTTACTATAACAACTGTCATTACTTCAGTCAACTTTGCACTCAGTACTTGATAGTAAAAAAAAGTCAAAATCTTTCTTGTTTTTCAAAAATCTTTCCTCTTCGTTACTCTTTTGTTTTCCTGAGATACAATTTTGTGTAGAAAATATAGTCCATCAATCCATCTGCACCTGCGTAGTGAAATTAGTTTCTTTTACACTTATGTCGTTTATTTAAGTCGGAATTATTTCCTTGAAGATAGAAAAGATAAATAGAATGAGTAATTTAAGAATTATGTGTTTCACTATTACGTAGCTAAGTCAAAAATTATCCGCACTATAGGTATATGTTTTGCAGTTGGCTATACTGCTGGTTGGTCATGACAAAATACGCATGGTCTACTTCTCTTCTAACATTGTGGTGCAGGTGTGACCTTGATAGTCCATTTGTCATAAGTTTTTTTTGCCATAAACATGGCCACTCCCAACTTCATTTGCACCAAAAAAGAGCAGAGGTCAATGATCCATTTTTGTGGGCTGAAGGTATAGCAGGTGTCAAAATGCATAGAATGATGTCAGTGCAGTCTGGGAACAGTGTCATGTCACAAAGGATTGTCTGTTAATGGAGCGAGAGGTTCAAAAATGGTCGCACAAGCGTTAAGCATGGGGAAGGAACCGGACACCAATCTACATTCCATTACTGATGCAGACACGGCCCACACTGTTGAAAACCTTAAGAAAATAAACTTTGAGGTATTAGAGCATCCCCTGTTTAGTCATCAGACTCACCTACTTAGTCCACTGCCCCTGATTTTCTAAATTTGAAACATACAATGCAGATAATTATTGACTCACACTCCTATTACGATTATGAAGTAAAAAAATAAATATCCGAACATCAAGTAAAGGTGGAGGACAAAGAAACACAAATAAAATTTTAATAGGGAACCTTTATGCTTGGTTGACCGTGCATCATTTGTGAATACCTTGTTACATTTCCAACTTGATACACTTTTTTATTTTCCTTATATATTTACAATTTTCTTCTTACAATTTTCTCTACATGTTTCGGACCGGCTGGTCCATCATCAGGAGAATCAAATTACACGCGCAGCCTCTGTTCCCTTTCCCTCGTTCGTTGCTATCTCGTGCGCGGCCACGCACGAGATAGCAACGAACGAGGGAAAGGGACCAGAGGCTGCGCGTGTAATTTGATTCTCCTGATGATGGACCAGCCAGTCCGAAACATGTAGAGAAAATTGTAAGAAGAAAATTGTAAATATATAAGGAAAATAAAAAGTGTATCAAGTTGGAAAAGTAACAAAGTATTTAATAGGGAAATCTGAAGGGGGTAGGTTAACTAGTTGAACTTGCAGTAGGTACTTGAATAATAATGGCATAGATTTACAAAACAAGGGTATAGGGAGACGGAATGTACTGATCAATGTCTGAACCGTGTACAGACTGCCAGTTTTGAATACGAAAATAGAGAATTTGTTTTCCTATAAAGCATACACTTGTTTGAAAAACAGACTGAATCTTAGTACCACATAGAGGTATTCTTACATCTTGCTACAGAAAGTATCGTATCTAGAACAGTCAAACCTATTAATGTTGTCCACATACCGTCCGAAGCTAAAATCTGTTTTGTTTGTTTACATTCTGGGACACGCATGAATTTTCACATAACATTTCATTCTAATGTACAAAACTCTTCATGATTCTAGATTTTAAATGTAATAGTGAATTAAGGAATACTGATTTTCTACTAATCAATGTGAAAGTTAGACCAAAGTAGTTACTTTTTTAAAGATAAGGCGTCGTGCAATTTATCTGTTCTTTTCAGAGACGCTTCGAAAGTATCCACCAGCTCCGATGTTAAATCGTGAATGTACCAAGGACTACAACATACCTGGCACGGACGTTGTTCTGGAGAAGGGAATGACGACGGTTATCCCTATCTTGGCACTTCATCATGACCCAAAGTATTACCCTGATCCTGAGAGATTTGACCCAGAGCGATTTAATGAGGATGAAAAGGCGAAGAGACATCACTACGTGTATTTGCCCTTCGGAGAGGGTCCGAGGATATGTATAGGCAAGCTCGCAGCTTTGTAACTTATACTGCAATACAGATAATGTTACGAACAACAGACATTGTCTGTCTTGCATCTCCTTATATAATATCATTTTCTTGATGGTAAATACATAAGGTATTAAATTCATATCCAATGGCCACTTTCAGATAATTTGCATGATTTGTAACGATAGTGCTCCCAAGGTCCACACACGCGCAAAAAGAAATCTTGAATAAGAAATCTGGATTTTACAGAATTCTAGAGCACACCGTAGCATGTAGGATGATTCACAGTTCTGTATCTTGTAGCACTTTAAATTTAATTAATCCTGCCCATTATGGCTTTCGCCAAATTTTTTAGAATGCACAAATCTACGGAACCTTAATCGTAAAATGTATGACAGGAATGAAAAAAGCATAGAAATCAATAAAAGGAAAAAAAAACCTCGCCATTTGGACGACATAATTTACGGAGGAGTTAGGATATTAATTTTATTCTTAGGGCAACGATTTATGAACAATTGGCCTGGAAACTTCTTACTTTGAATACGAACAAGTGACAGACTTCTGTGAATATAGAAATAAAATAATTAATTCTTTAAAAACAAGGACTTTTCTTAAGTAGTGGAACATCTGCTAGCTTCTCATTCATGTTCTTCCGTGGAGCTAGATAAGGATTTCTAATTTCAGAGAATGCTAAAGGCAAAGACATGAATTTGGCAGCATAAATGCAAAGATACACTTCATTCTTAGAGTTGTACTCCAATTAATTTGAGGCAGTGTGCAATAGTGATAAATTTGGTACTTTATACGTCACCGATAATAATCTAATATTCAAAGTATAAAATAAGTTTTAGGTCAAATCCTGAACACAGTTTTCCATCTGTAGGTTTCAAGAGAGCCTACGAATCGTTGAGGAGGGAGATGTAAAAAATAGAGTCATTACTTTGTTAACCCCATGAACCTTAAAAAAGGGAAATGCTCATTTAGGTCTAGAAATGTAAAGATTAAGATACTTGGAACACGATATTAAAGTTAGGGCATAGGCAGAGAGTGTAATACAAGGGATGCTGAGGAGTATATTTGTAACAATTATATACAAAGAACCTGAAGCCTGCAACAAATTTCATAATAAAGAGCTCCGGGATATTCTTTCCTCATCAAATATTTTTAGGATAATCAGATCAAGGGGGAAGAAATGAGCAGGAAACTTTGCAAGAGTTGAGAAGACAATAATGTATTGAAAACTCTTGCTCGATAATCTGAAAGAAAAACGAAGCGTATAACAAATTGGGATACGGGAAACAAAAATATTGCAGTGGATATAAAATGAGAAGGAGAGGTACGCTAAATTTTCCAGGAACAGAAATGAACAAAAATAGAGCTGTAGACATTCTGTAATGAAACTTTGATTCCATGAAATACAAAGATATAATTACATATCGAAAAATTAGTTGTCTTTATAAAAAATCTCTCTTCTTTGCAATGAGTTAGTTTAGTGTAGAATGTTTCTTTCCACAGTTCATCAATCAACTACTATCCCATACCTTTAAAGTATAAATTAAAGATTTCGATGCCTGCTTAAGGACCCCAATATTTGCCTCTCGCTGAGAAACATGGCTGTAGTAGAAGCGAATTTCTTAACTAAAATTCGTTTTAATTTCAGGTATGCGGTTTGGACTTATGCAGACCAAAGTGGGATTGGTCTCTATTCTATCAAAGTACCAACTCAGTGTGAGCAAGAAAACTGCAATTCCATTGGTGTTGGACACAAAGAACGTGATTATGACACCCGTTGGTGGAATGTGGTTGCAGATCAAAAAGCGGGTGAAGTAGAGCATTGCAGTAAAACATGTCTTTACAAACAGACAAGAAAGTTCATTTTATGTTGACTATTTGTCTTAACTAGCTGTGAAATACGTCATTAAGTATGTCCAAGTAAAACAAGAGGGAAAGTATACAATTACCGTTATGTAAATGAAACAATGTCATGTACAATAACACGGGTGTAGTTTCAATTATTCATCCAGTAGTCATCTAGAATCCGACATATCCTAGCCATTACAGTCACCAGGAAAAGTGCCGGAGACCCCAGAAATACGGGGTTTATACCATTCAGGTTCCAAATTCACGTAGGAACACCAATTTTGCGTTTGTCACAGTTATGTTCTTGAAGATTCCTTTCTTCTGGGACGTACTTGGTTATCAGTTATTGACAACGCAAAGGACATTACAGTCTCTATGTTCAGCGATCCAGACAGTCTACAGGATGATAACTAACCTTTCAACGAAGCTTGGATTTTAAAAACCCTTATTAAGCGTGTATTGGCGAGTAATTAACAGGACAAACAGGCAGCTGCGGAGTAAAGCCAAATACTCATAAATTTCTTGAATCGAGTTTCAGAATGAGTGGAACCACCGCTTCATTCTCCCGCTCGGTTTCAACGCCAGGACAAGAAGAATTGTATCTTTATCTGCAGTTTCGTAGACTCCTGTTCAAAAGCATTAAAAAAAAAAGATAACCTCATGTAAATAATAAAAGACGATTTAAAAATGAAAACCAATTTGTAATTAATATTGTCATTAGTTAAGTATGATGGGGACCGTTTAACTTCTGTTATTTATGCAGGGCAATTTTCAGATATAGGATTCTGCACAAGTCTCAGAGCTGGTCTGGACTCAGTGGTGATAAATAAATTATTCAAGGAAAATAACCAGATACGTCACTGACTGAAAAATCCTGCTTTACATTCAAGTGAGGAAAGAAATGTGTTCATTCGACAGGACAAGTAATTCAAAAGTAAAATTTCGAGAAAAGAGATCACTCATTGCAAAATTGATTGTACCCCTTAGGGTGGTACCATGCTGCTTAGCTGGACTGTGTGGCAGTAGGTTCCTTACAGCAAAGGTTTCTGAACTCAATAATAATCTATTTTCATTTGTACAGTGTGTTAACTTCACTCCGTATTCGAAAGAGAGATTTTCGTAATGGGGCTCGACCCCACTCAAAGAATGGAATTTCCAAAAATTTCTCACTACTGCATACTACCAGAAAGACGACCGAGTATTTAACCATTCCGAAATCTTTGAGTTGCCAGTGTCTGGGCGTAGGTATGTAGCACAGTACTATTTTACAAATACTGAAAAGTAATTCGACTTCCACTGGTGTAGAAGAAAATTGATTTGTTAGAACCTCTCCTGACTTTATTCCAAATTCGGCTCCATTCAACACAAATATTTCATTCACAGAACGCGATTGTGTGAAGTGGTTCATGAAGGACTAAACACTATTAACCGTGTGCAGAAAATGTAAATTGTAGCTGCTCAGTATCAAGAGGACTTAAGGTTGAATACAAAACTCTAAGAATGGATTACATTCTTAATTTGTTTCTGAACATTAGTTAACAATATACCGGAATTATTCAGTTAGTTGCTTCTGTTTTTCCCTTCAATACGGTATTTAAATTGTCACATTCAATTTTAAATTTGACTTTAAAAATAATTGTTTAGGTTATTATATTCGATAATCATTTTTATAAATTTTTCTGTATACAGCATAAAACATTAAGCATTATAATAACGATAAAATTCAGTAAACACGCACAATTAAATTCTCTTGCAGTTCCTAATTGCCATACTTCTACTTGGCTTCTACAACGTCCCTTCTGCCATCCAGGATATGTTCATCACACTGCCTTGTATTCCAGTTTCTGCTTTGTTATTCAGTCTGTTTGCAATTGTTGCATATTTTCAGTCAGTCCTTCTATTACACTGTTCAACAGATTTTGGATGATTAAATGTTATGGTTAAGTGAATACACTATCTTTAGTTTTTTCGGCCGCAGAATAAGAAAATAATTATAAAATTTATTGGTTAGCTCTTGTTTTTGAGATAACAGCACTATCATGGTTATACGTATAATAAATATGAATAAAAATTACTGGCCTTAACAACGTGTCCTTTTGGCTTGTCGATGGTATTTTGTTTCAGGAGCATTCCTTTTCATCATCCAGCAATAATCACCTGAAATGGCAGCGCTCATTTCCCTTTGTAATTGTGCTCCATCACCGAAACGTCTTGACAAAAGCGCTCCCCATTCTCGTCGCTCACGCCACCACATTTAATGGAAAGAAATCCAGGTGTGAAAATAAAAAGCGCATTTTCAGCGACATATTGCACTCCAGCTGTATATACGAATCCGTCAGATCTTGTACAAGTTCTCTGAAATTTGCAGGTTTGAAATTTCCCAAAAAAAACATTAGAAAACTTTATAAAAGATATCCATGCTGCTTTCTCCTTGTCACTTAGCACTGCTTCAGACTGCTGGTCTTTAAAAAGTTGTCTGATTTGAGGACCAATAAACACACCTGCTTTTACTTTCTCGAAAGTGAGCTTGGGGAATTTTCCACATAAGTACGTGAATGCAGGACCCTTCATAACAAATGCATTTACAAAATTCATCTTAAACCACAATTTAATATGGAGTGGGCGAGTGGTGTAGTAAATTCCGCTGTTGTAACCTTGATGCCAAAAGTTCTGCCTTCTTTTTTGAAAATCTGAGATCCCTGATGTGGTCACTGAGCTCGCCGTCTGTGATCTTATGATTGCAGAAACCTGTGCTTGGCAAGTTGTCTGCAGCTCTTGAAGTTGATGGCTGCAGTTTTTCGTTGTTTGAAGAAACACTGTGTTCGTCGTCAGAGTAGACAGAAAAATTGTCCGGAGGTTCAGAAACAGGAAGTCCATCGCCATAAGGCACAGGCCGAATTGCTGATGGTATATTCGGATACACAATTGTTAATTTTTTCTTCATGGACGTGTCATCTTGAATAGGGTACATCATACAGAAATAACAGTCAGTACCGTGATTGCTAGGCACCCTCCAAGCCATGGGCACTCCAAACGGCAGACAACGTCCTTTCTCTTTCACCCACGCATTGAGTTTGGATGAAAACGTAGTGCAGCACATGTGTGGTGCCCATTATCTTTTCTGGTTCCCTACCTTACGGTCGAAATACAAGAAATATGCCTTTATATAGTTGGAGTAATCGAAAACTTTTCTGAGGCAAATGTCAATTCTCCGCAAATATAGCAGAAGTTGTACAGGAAATTTACGCACTTCCGGAACATTTTTATAAATATACTACACAATCTATGACAGTAGAATGCCAGCTGAAACTATCACGACACAATTCTCATGAAAGAACATGAGGACACTATCTACAATACGACCGCTTTCGTACAACACTTAATAAGATCTGAAGACAGTTGACAGTCAACTGTTTTACCGATCTCGTGACGAACACCTGCAGGGAAAATAGCCGATCACGTGATTTCATCGTGGTATGAGAATTACGGCGCCCGCTTAGGGTGTTGCCTACTTTCGAAGACGGAGATTTAAATATATTTGAAAAAAAAATGTGAAATTTCAGGCCATAACTGTAACTCGAAAACTAGAGCTAAGCTGAAAATTTCTATGTAATTTTCGAATTCAGCGGCCTCAAAATATTAAAGTTCCCCTAGTCTCGTTTCCATAACATTTTGTGTGTTGAACAGTGTTATTTATATTTTTCTCTGGCCATGTACGAAGAAGTCATTATCGTTGACATGAGTACCGCAGGTTTTACTGGATGTCCCTAAGGACGGTGGCAGGCTTTCAGTGCAATAAACCGGTCGTGCTGGAGATGGCAACAAAACAGATATTGTAATTTGAAGTTTCAGTTACTTTACATGTTTATGTTCACAACATGGACCGTGATGACTTAATCGGTATTGCAACTGTCTATCGGATGGAATCTCGTTGTGCGCGAGATATTACACACCTGTCCAGACCGGCCCGTGGACCCACTCAAACTAATCTACAAAGCATAACGGGTAATATTCGGTTGTGAATAGTGGAGTTCACAGCACATTCTCATCTAGGGACGAGGTCAAATAAAGAGTAAAACTATACCTGTACTCCACTTCTAGCAGGTTAGAGGTTAAAGTTTAATATTTTTAGGCTCGTTGCTTTAGACTATTGCTTGATTTATATTACGATAAGGAATTTCTGCGTCATTAATAAAGAAATTTGCTTCCTTTAAGTGATGTGTCAAATATATTCTCCACGCTGCTCTGTGCATGTTATTATTTCTATCTCGAAAATACAAATATATTTCTTGGTACTTTATTGTGTACCTACATCTCCCAGTCCAAAACTGAACTCCAAACCTCCAAAAATTGTATAAATATTTTGTGAGTTTTTTCGTTCTGTGCCAAAATGTCCACATGCAGCTGAAAATACAGCATTATTACAGCATTCCAAACATTTATCCTTTTCTTGTGTACTATATATTTTCCCTTTTTCTTGATGAAATCCGAGAATTTCAAAAGGATTTATCAGATCAATGAAAAGTAATGAAAATGCACGCTTTTGTCTTCTGTATTAATTTTATATACCTGATTTTATAGAATTCACATAAAATGTTCGGTCTTAATATTTTAAAACTAATGATCTCTGATATCAAAACTCATTATCTTTGTGGACATTTACATCGTCCAGTCATTAAAATTATTATGACTACTAGCAGAATACAACTGGAGCAGATTCGCCCCCCCGTGTTCAGGCTTACTTCTCAAATATATTGTTAATTGTTTACTTTATTCTTTAACACAATCTACAGTAAATTCAGCGAACACAACAGATTCCAAAGACACTTCAGAAAGTACATGATGCAATTTATCGTGTGTTACCCTATATATGTACCATCTGTCACTAGCCTTTACTTCTTGTGTAGGTCGTGACTTTTGTAGGAAATTAATAATCACAGTGCCCTCTTGTTGATTCGAATCCAAGTATTCCGAAGTTCTTTTTCGCCCGATACGATGCTCTGTAGTCAAAGTCATTTCTATGTTGAGTACAGAGTACAGATAAGTACATACTACCGAATGCACTTACGTATTGCTAACATCAGTATATATTATTTTAAAGGTTTCCTTTCTATTTTTATGTGTATCGTTATGTGATTTAATTATGTATTTCACCATACCTTAGCAATGAATGCTAAAAGCAAGAGAAAGTTTTCGTTATCCGTTTTGTCTGAAATTTTCGTACCAACGATGCGAAATGGGTGCGGTTCACCGCGAATTATCGAGATATTACTCAAGTTGTAAAGGATTCTCTGTGACGGTCGGAAGAGGACTTACAGTGTAGTCAGGCTGGTCAATTGTTTGTGGTCACAGCACATTGTGTGCTGTATTATTTGTGTCTGTTAACGAAGTGCTGCCATCTTGTGTTCTGAGGAGGATGCACAATGACGACTCTTGTTCTGTCGCTGAGAACAGTTTTGTGTGCCTTCTGTCACTAGCTCCATCTGTGACCTTAACTCAGACCTGCCACCTGGCTGCATCAGAAGATAATTACCAGTTGTGTAGCTTCCAGAATGTTTTTAAAACTTGTTACTTATTGAACTATAAGCTGGTAAGTTCGTGCGAAATAACAGAAATTTTCAAAATCCTTTGGCTAATAGATTTTTCCAAAAACTATATATGTTCTGAGTCTTTTATATCGGTTATCTGTTATTGTACAGTATTTGAAGAAGATAGCTTTATTCCAGCGTTGTCAGCATGCTGGCGACTCGTGTGCTTTGGAAGAATGTTTCCTCGGGAATGCTGAGAATTAAATTGTAAATTGGACAGGATATTCGCTGTTCTGCTGTTTACGTTTGAGTTCACAAATTGCTCAATTAGGTCTTGGTTCTTTTGGTATGTGTTAGCTGATCTATTTCTTAAGGTCCGAGCACACCTGTAAATTATCCAATCACGAACCGAAGCTGTGGCTAGTGTGAGTCGGTTTTCTGCCAACATTTGTGTTAAGTGTAAACTTTTACACGCTAAAAAGATGTCTAGAATTAGATTCAATTAACTGTTGTTTTTGACCATAAATTTGACATATCATTTAAAGATAACATATTACAAACAGAGTAATAACCTTGACCTTCGTGGAAGAAGACTTATTTATCAGGAAAGTGAGGACTGTCTTACCAACGGTTCTGTTCCGCTGGACAAATTTCGGCAGGGTTTCGCGTATGATTATTCCATATATCCATG
>Ga0268261_10003608_pt1 | contig 11403 bp, 11 predicted proteins | sample TergutNc150P1_FD_190353 | JGI IMG/M metagenome (GOLD analysis project Ga0268261, IMG submission 190353) | Nasutitermes corniger P1 segment gut microbial community from laboratory colony in Florida, USA - Nc150 P1 (SPAdes) (version 2) | ecosystem: Host-associated > Arthropoda: Insects >... | reverse complement strand
GAGTCCTACCGACTGTGCTGCGTCGTCGTGTGTGATCTAGAAACATCAAGAATGGGTGCTCCATATATATATGACATTAGTCGCCTAAGGGTTAAAGCTGATTGCATGTTGGGAACAGATGTGACATGATAGCTGATAGCACAGGACACAAGAGAAAATTAGAAAGCTCCTCCCACAGTGGAGGGGAATATGTGGAAAATTATTTTCTGCCTGACCCTCATGTGTCTGAGTGTGTGGTACTAGATGAATGTAATGCTAAGCTTTTGAACTTTATGAGTATAACTTATTTACACCCAGATTAAATTACTAAAATCAGAAAAATGAAGAGTCATTACAGTTCCCTGAATTGTGATAGACAACATGTAAAACAGTCTTTCTGTGATTTGTTTATTTCCCTGTCAGTATGTCATAGTCTTATTGTTCCATACTTTTTCCATATAGAACTCTTGAATTCTACCATTTTACTGGTACAATAATGTAATGGTAATGAAGTATCTGATGATTTAAAATTTTGTATTCTACCAGAACTAAATATAGCTTAAATACCTGCCTGCAGTTCAAGATTTTCCTTCTGTGTAACTTTGCTTCTTAACTTTGTGTGTGCTTACATAGGCAGACTACTACTAAATCTTTGACATGTTGTGTGTATGTGTGAAACCAGAGCATGCAGGGAAAATAGGACAACTCTCCACTTGTGACCATCAGTAACATAATGAAATAGCAGATGACCATATTATAGTATGTGGCACTGCTGTTAGTTGAAAGGAATGCATGTTAATGCTTACTAACCCACCAGTAAATATAAAATATGAAGCAGAGTGCCCAGCTTCTGCAATTTTATCGCAGACCTAAGAGAATGGCAAGTAATTTCTCACCAAGCTCATTTTATGTCTACTCAGCCTGCATTGTAAGATACCCACCTCACATAGTGTTCCTTAGTGCAGTATTTCCTCTTCATGAAAGTTACTCATGCTTGACATACACAAGGTTAACCTGTGTTCGCGTAAAAACTTGTGTGCTTTGCCATCCAAGGACTCTCTCCATATATTCAAGATGTACTATTACAGTCTTGGGTGAAGTACGTACAACATTTAATTTGTAAATGTTTACATTTGAAATGCTGCTATATGACTCAGTTCCCAGGCATTGCCATTTACTGTGATACGTTGGATTTACTCAGAAAAGGATGTTCACATGAAATTTTTAAATTAGTAAATGATCATGTGACACCGAGTAATTAAATTTATTTCCTGAGATGATCAACTCATATGTTGTAGACTTCTTGTAGTTCCGTCAGCTAGAGTATGTAAATCCTACGGACGTAACAAAATTTATGTTTGCTATTGAATGCAATAAAAAGGTACAGGTTTTGAGGTTAGTGCTGGTCACAAACAGCTATGTCCTGTCCCGTGTAGAATCAGTGTCAAGTGTGGAGGGTTCCCGCACCCGTCGGCGCCGCCGTAGACGTAGGACGAGGCCCCGTAGCCAGACGCCCTCGGGCGAGCATGTGGACTTCAGGCCTAGTGACCACCTTCCAGGAAGTAGTGTTGACAAGCAGGGTGAGTTTATAATTTTCTGAACAGTCAGCCGATGCAGAGAAAGGGCCACATCAACAACAGGAACTCTTATATTAACCCTTTAAAGGCTGAATTAAATCCCATCTGCCATTTGCTGGCATTATTAGGAGTTCACCATTTTCTCCACGTTAGCAGGATAAGGGTTAAATGCATTTTTTATTATGTGGTTAGACTAAGCTATTAACCCATTATAACACATGGCGCACCTATAAATACTAATTTTTTGGCGAAAATGGCAATTTTGTACATTTATATTTTATTGATGCAAAATTAATTTTTATTGACTTCAATACATACCCCTGTTGTGCTGTGATGTTGGGTTGGTCTCTGAATTGTGTCTCACAGCCGGCTATGTATTAATGGACCTAGCGAGTCCGGCCGTCTCAGGGACGTCTGTGTATGCCAATGGGTTAATATATATACAACATTTATTTTTGAGTCAGAAGACCTTAGTATTTAGTTTCCTGTACTAACTTCGTATTAATACTCCATAATGTCTGCTACTGTGTTTTGACAGGTGGTGCAGCACCAGGCCCCAGTGATCAGTCTGCATTTACAAGTAAAGAAGGAACACCAGCTACAGATGGGCCACCTAAATCACAGAGGGAACCTAAATCCCGTAGTCAGAGACCACCAACAAATAAGCGATCTGAAGGCAAAGCTAAGGAGACAATGGTCAATGGCACATCTGCTTAGACATGTAATATGGTCTCAGGCGCACAATGTTTGACAAATTGCACAGTAGTTCTGGACATTTCTCAGCTACGATTAAAACAGGAATACATGGAAAATGTATGCATGGTTTGTACTGACAACAAAGTGCCAAGAAAATAATCAAGATCTGTAAATTATATTCACAGAAATCTACTGGTTTAATCCCACTTGGAATTGATAAGGGGGTTTGTAAGTTGCTGAGTTACATTCTGTGGATTACCCAATGTTAAATACACTAGTACCCTACTCCCGAGTTATTTGGTTCTCCCTGATCTGTTTTTCCTGAAATTTTGCATTTTATGAAACAGTGTGCAAGATTTCAAGTCTAAATTGTTGAATTAAAGGATTTTCTTTGCGTGTTGGTGAAAGTTCTTACCAGTCTAGGCTGACACAAACTGAAGGAACCCCTTTGACAAGTTTTCAGTTAATTAAGCTGCCCCAGCACATTGTGATATGATGGCACAGGAATAAAATATGGTGGATGCTCACTCATCTTGCACTTTAAATGTAGTGCAGCAGTGCCTCAACACACAAAGACATTTCCCTCTTATTCAGGGCTAGCTCATGGTTGCCTTTTTTGTACTTGCTACCAAAAATGTATCCCTCTCTTATTTCCTGCTTTCGTTTTGTAGAGCAGAATGAAATCGGTTTTTTTTTTTTTCGTGACATAGTAAAGGGCAAGATTGATTCTTCCTGATGAATGACTTTTTGTGTGAATACTGTAGCTCATTTTGTAGGATGCAGCTGTGTGAAATTTACATAACAGCAGTATTCAGATGTTCCTTCTAGTATTTATTGTCTCGAGTTTGGTTACTTGCATAGTGGAGTTACTTAACATTTTTACCTGTAGTTGCTGCAGAGGTTGAAATTTATTGAATGCTAACAAATCTGGTGGTTAGTAGAGATCTTAACATGTAAGGTGAATACAAAAGTGGAATTCAAGTTAAAAGTAAATTTTTAAATAACTTACAGAATATCTTTCCATGTAAATGTAACTGGGAAATTGGCATAATTTGTTTCTTAAATTTTTGCATAGTGAATACCATAACAGTTGGAGCAAATATTTATTTTGCTACCAATTGTATTTAAATGCATTTGCAAAATGTCTGAAGTTTAAGTAGTAACATATGTGATTCTTTTGAAACTTTGTGTACCAATGTACTTTTCTGTTACTTGTAAGTACTGTTATAAAATATCTCATCTGATGAAGGTATATGTGAAGTACCAGTGCTGTAGTATTCTTCAAGAGCATACATTAGTACCATATATGTACTTGTTTTGATAAATATTTCCTGGCTTGTATCTTTGCATCTTTATATCTTACTTTTGAGCCTTGCAGTAAAAATGAGACAAAAATTTCCTGTGTGGACTTGTGACCAATGAATGATTTGTATTCTGTAAGTGAGGAATACTTTCTCCTGAATGTGGCCAGTGAAAGAACAAAGGTATATTTCAGCAGCCCAGTAGTAGTGGCTGTGCTCATAAGTTTTACTGTTTGGTGAAGTTTGCTGCTCAGCAGGATGAGCTCAAATAGATTACAGTCAGTTTGGACTCAGTGAAGCTGTAATAGTCCTGTACTTTGAGCATGGAAAATGCTGTTGTCAATTTTGCCACTTCTAATTGTTTGATGTGTGCAATTTCCTGACCCTGGTAGTCATGGCAGAAAGTGACTTCTGTTTTTGTGTAGAAGACATAACACTTGTTGATCATATTCAGTGCTGTAGTGTGTAAAATTAATTTTCTGAAGAGCCCAGACTTAGTGTAATGCTGGTTAGAACATTTTTCTGCAGAACAGGATTGCAATTCTTTATTGCAGTATATCTTTCCAGGTAGAAGTATATTTCTAGTATCAGTTGATCAGTTGTATAGTGTGTGCTGTATCAAGATTTATGTTTGGGGTGTGTTATGTACACAGAATCTACACATTGGAATGGCAAGTCAAGGCAAACAAAAACTTAGGGTTTAAAAATATCAAAGTGCCCTTGTTAAAATAACATTAAAAATTATCTTCCTTAAATTACACACTTCTTGCTGATCAGTGTCTGTGTATAAGCTTCTGTTAAGGCTAGACATTTACTTCAGTTTCTTTTACGGTTCCTGTACGCAGTACTTGCAACTCTTACTTGATATGTCCATGTAACTGTAAAATAGCAAGTGGTGATTGAAAGACACTTTCTGTCACATACTGAAATACAGCTATTGAAAAATTCAAGAAATGTGTCCTCATATGTGATTGTACCAAGTTTTCAAGGAGAGAATGAACTTGCAAGAATGACAGCATGTTGTACAGCTAAAATGGATTGTTCAACAGTGTTCAAAGAAACACCACACCTGTGTCTTACTCAAGTTGTACAGCTTTGTGTGAAATCTCCAACATGTCCTGACAGAACAAAACAGACGATTTATCTTAAAACTGTGAGTGATTTTGATTTTGAACATAGATCAGTCAGCATCAGTAACATCGCATTTGTTTAAAAAGCAATATCATAGTTTCTTCCCCAGTTTGCTTGTTGAGATGGGTTTGTATTGATCTTGCAATGTTTGCATAATTTAAGAATAAACCACTTCTGTACATAATTTTCATATAGACCTTTATTATCACTCAGTGAGTATCCTTACTGAAGTACAATCTTTTCAATAATTCACATACACAATCTCCAAATCAGTCTTATGCAAATAACATTACACTGTTTTGGAAGCAAAAACGTTTGACTGTTTGATAAATGTGTCTAGTTTAGTTTTAAAGAGTTCACTCCTAATTGGCTCCTTCATGTTGCACAATGGATTCTTTACCACATATTCCACGTAGATTTGACTGTACATCTGCTGCAGAAGTTCTCTGACATTCTGGGCATTCACATCAGTATTCAAGATAAACTTCAGACCTGATGGTGTCTCAAAATAATGTAAGGCATATTTGCTAGTTTTATAGTACAGAAATCCCTCCTTTGTGTCAAGTGGAGATATTTTACTAACAAATGACTTTAGTGAAAATAGCATGCCATACATCAACTTTGCTTCCTGCAAAAAAATAAATAAATATAAGTACACAAAATGGAGAAAAAGGTCCTATAGGGTATGCATATATGGTCTTCATTATATGAATGCATATTACAACTACATGCCATTTGGTGCAATGAACATGTAATGACTGTATAATTTTATTCCAGTTTCTATCATAATATGAGATGACCTCTTGACATGGATCATGGTACAGAAATTTACTGAGCTGAAACCAGTTGTATCTAATGCTGATCACCCAGGAAACATAAACCAGATACACCCACAGTTTCTACCAAAGAATATAAAACTTTGCCTTGCATAAGGAGTTACAAATTCTGAAAGATAGTACTAACATTCAAATGGCATCTTTATTGCACAAAAGACACTGGTGGTATGATTTACATTTTGTGCATAATGAAACCCTTATTTATAGTGGGCATTACATGACATTAATACTCCATTTTAGTGGTTTTTTAATCCAGTATATCTAAACCTGCCATAAGATGCAGGAGGCTACAGAGAACAAAGCGAGATGATAGGTATTAGGCGATCTACACTAGCACACCATAAGAAATTTGAGATTGTCACTGAGGTGCTGATGTAGCCTTGTAAGTTGTTACTTTATATTATTATACTGTTGGTAAATAGTACAAAGGATCGGCGTGCCATCGTTTCCAGGCTCACGTAGTCCAAGAACCCTAAATATGAACTCAATACAATCCTTCGAACCGTCGGAAACTATTAACCCGAAACAATGTAGCATCCCTGAAGACTTAAAGCTTCTACTAGCAAACTTGTTCACACATAGTAACACAGTTAATGTAAAAAATTCCATGCCTAATCTACCAATTTTACATGGCTTCACCGAAAGCCCCAAGTAATCTATTTACCTCTTCTCTTGTGATTCCGGACTGTTTTAATCTGTTCCATTCACAGTAGTACAACATTGTACCAAAGCGGTCAAAAATGTATAGGTTGTGTACAGTCATTTTTCAATACGATAATGCGTAATGCATATAATATTAAAAACACACCACTGGATTACACATGTTGCACACATTACATGTATCAAGAGACCAGACTCTGAAGAATGTAACAGATGCAATTAGTAAAAGAAATATATTTACAACCCCATATCTCTATCCATTCTTGTCACACCCACAAAAATTTTACATTCCGCGAAATACGACATACATCAACAACAGCTGCCACACAATCCACTGCATACAGCAGTCACTGATTGTAATTTTAATTCATGAACACCAGCAAATACGCTAGATGACAGTATATCGTCATCGACGTTACGTCGTCTAGTGCAGTGCTTGACTTCTTTCGCTTGCTGTATGCTACACTCGATCATCTGTGCTACACGCTAAAAAAACAATGTACCAACGAAAAAAACAAAAACAGAGAGAGAGAGAGAGAGAGTCGCGGGTAATGACTGTACTCTCTGTCAGCCGTAATTCATGCTGGCGATCGACAGTGCTAGCTGCCTTTGATCCCTGCTTACGATTGGCAGCAATGTAAGCTCATGGGTCAGAGATATATGACTGTGGATCAGAGTAAGTTGATTCCCGTGTTATAAATCGGCGTTAATGCTGAAAGGTATTTGGTAGCACGAACACCGTGTTGTAAGTCAGTGGAGAAACAAACACAAATACGGCCGTGTACAAACCGCTATGCAGCTTATAAAAGCATGTAATAAAGGCTGGTGCATGATTGCCTCGAAAACTTTTACATACAAAAATATCAGTTTCGAGGATCCTTAACACACAAGCAAAATATCAGTGAATTAAATGGGTAATTTGCTCTCGGCCAAGTCTCAACTCTGCGACACAAGCGCACAGGAATTACACTTCCGCTCAACGACGCAACAGGGCACGCATATGGTATAATATACAGCATGTGGGAAACCTGTTGTTGTCCAATCACAAATTAGGCTGCAATATGTCTTTAAAAATCCTTTTTCTGCACTTTCACCAGGATAATTCCCGGAAAACTGCGGGCTACTAAGCGATGAAGATGATTAATGTTTTCATTATGATTTCAGCAATGCAGCAGATATACCAGGGCAGACGGAATTCACGGATATTGGCGGACTATTGCTAGACGTTAATAACAGATGCTACTGGACTGTACAAACAGCAGAAGGGACGGCAAGTTCTGAAGATTCAAATTATCTGAGATGTTACTGACCAGTAGTTGCTGACCATATTTACCAGTCGACACGGTATGGCAACCAAGCAGACGTCGGTTTTCATCAATACCGCTGACAGAAGCATAAATTTCTCATGATTATTTATTTCTGAAGGTATCGTGTGCGTGTGTCATAAATGCAGGTAATAAAAGCAGACACTGTAAATGTAGTAGTAGTATAATCTTTATAATGGATTACTTCTAATATTTTTGCGACTATTATAAGAATAAATTCAATATGATCCGTGGTAGCTCACATAACGCATATAACGGTAAAATCTTCTTCCACTTGTCTTCCATAATTTCGTACTGCCTGATATTCTCGGAATACGAGTATTTACACGTTGTTGCAATTATAATAAGAGTTTATGAAGTTACATTAATATTTGTATCTCTAACCTTGCTTTCTCTTTGGCTTCTCAATTGATTTGGCACTGCTAATACATTGCAATGAATAAAGACATAGAGACATATACACAGGAAGCCGCCGGGAAGTCCGGAAGTGAAACCTATGTCGCACTCGGTGTCCCGGAGTCATCAGGTTCGCCAATATCAAATTCGTATATTCCCCATTGCATTTATTATTTTACAGTAGTTAATAAATGTTACTGCTTTGTGCTGTGACTCGGTAAAAGATTCATAATTACTGAAATCCTTATTATAACCATCCATTATCTTCAATGATTAAACTAGTCAGTCACGCAACAGTCTCCACCGAAATGTCAGTAACCATTGAGCAGGGGAGGTTTCAAACGAGGAAGTGTGCACAATCGTGGATAGTTCGATATAAGATTTTGCCACTCGAGGTTTATGTAGGAGTACAAAATCGAGGAATGAGGGAATAAGTAATGCGATTTTATTTACTGAAAAGCACAATAACAATTGCTGAAATGTTACATGCGTACAATGACATTTTTGTGTGTTCTAACGTTGCTCACCCTAGATATGATAGTTGTGTGTAGCGTGGAGCACGTGTGTAATACGTGGTGCTGCAAAGCGGTGATCCGTTAATTATCGAAAATTAAAATTGTTCGTGGTGCTGTTTGTGAGTTTATGTTGAGTGACGGTATGGTGTAGTTCCACATTAATCACGAGTGAGAGTAAAAACGGTGTTAATCACGAGAAAGGTAACGTTTGGTGCGTATGCATATTAGCCTAATTTAGCATAACACTGTTACGAAAGTCGACAAAGGTGTGAATAATATAACCGGGTCATAATGTATTAAGAACTTATATGGTGTAAAAAGTAGGACGTTGATAGGTTTCATGGGTAATTTATTTTAAACGTTTACATTAGAACATTTTAAAGTAAACCCAGTGTTGTGATTTCTGCGGGTATGCCCAAATGACCAAAACATGTCAGGCATACACATATGTATTTTAGTTGTATTCGGAGGAGAAAGTTATCAGAATATGTTTTTAAGCCTGATTCATTTGTATTTGAGCTAATAATCGTAACATGAAGCCCAAATTCACTGGCAGAGGACTTCCATGCCTGTATAAAACCATGACATTCATTAACGACTTAAAAACAGCGTGTATGTGTACCCTGAAGGAGATGAGTGCAACCGAAATAATAACAACCGTTCTTTAAGACCCATTTAACGTTGTCCCTTCTATGGTTTGATCTCCCAAATGATCTCTTAGCTTGAGGTTCTGTGACTGAAATTTTGTTGGTGTTGCATTCCCATGTGTGCTACATTTTGTATACCCCACCCATTTCATCCTTGTCACCCTAATTGAGACAAACACCTTTAATATCATATAGGTGATTCTGTTATCAGTATAAAATTATGCAATATAGATGCTGATTGTATTGATATTGAATTATGTAACTTAAGTAACTTCATGGCACAGAGTCCTTCTTGAGAAGCTAATAGGTTCTCAGCTAGTTAAGAAATTCCCCACATTTTATTGAACCCAAAGGTTCATTACTGCATTCACAAGAGCTCGCCACCTGTCTGTATCCTGAGCCAGATCAGTCCAGTCCATGCCTCCCCTCATCCCACTTCCTGAAGATCCATTTTAATATTATCCTATCTATGCCTGGGTCTTCCAAGTGGTCTCTTTCCTTCAGGTTTTCCCACCAAAACCCTGTATGCACCTCTCCTGTCCCTTCCCCATATGTGATATGTGCCCTGTCTGTCTCATTCTCCTTAATTTTATCATGCGAATAACATTTGGTGGGGAGTACAGATCATTAAGCTCATTATGTATTGAATTATGTAGCATTTGGCATATGTAGAAATGCGTTACAGGATGGGCAATGCTAGAGGAAGTGTAGTAGCATTCCTTTATCATTTATCTGACTTTTAATAATGTAGGGAAAATATGGCTGCAGAAGTCATTGGATTTGGCGACTTCAATGAAACAATGAATGATGCACACATTGTAAAGAAGAAAAATGCAGGCAAGAAGAATTCTGGCGGTTTTCAAGGAATGGGATTGAGTTTTCCTGTACTAAAAGGAATTCAGAAGAGAGGTTACAAGTTACCAACCCCTATTCAACGGAAGGTAATAGTTCTAATTCCTTATCTTAAATATTAACTTTTTGGGTTTCAGTCACTGTGTAATTGGAATCTGAGTCTCAGTCTGAACTTACAGAAAATTAAATGAAAGAGTTAAATTGTAACCGTCACTTCACAGAACCAAGGCACTAAAACATCCATTAAGTGGAAAGTGTCATATGCATGAAAACTTGATGTTTGGTTAGCACATAATTTGAAGTGATCCAGGTCACATATCTTTTCAGTCAGGTATTTATTTTGTTATATGACAATTTTCTGGAGTTTACATTGTAAAGAGAAACAAAGCAATGAATGAAAAATAGGACAGCGTAAAATGTATTTACAGAAAAATTTGTATTGAGGGTGTATACAGGATCTTCACATAAATTTTTTATGTTTTTCTTTTTTCTATTTCCCTTTTTTCCCCCTTTCGTTTATTCTTTTTTTTTAGCTTCTTCTTTTGTAGGACCATTTGTTCTAATGTTTATATGCTTGCATACAGTAGGACCGGAAGTCCTGTGTGACAGCATTAATTGTAGTAAACATTATTTGACATTAATACAAATACCTTACTTTGTACAACAGATGGTGTTTTTTGTTAAGTTTATTTTTAAATGGGAAAAGGTTATGCAAGTGCAAAAAATTATCAATAGAATTTAAATATTTATGACACTCCTTTTAGAAATTGTGTAATGAGTTTCATATAAGAAACTGAGTTGCTTGGACTTTGTTGAAGTGCTTCCTTCACTTGCTACATGCCCCTGTATTTTCTTACTCGTACCTATTACCAACAACACATTTGAGGTTTTCTAATACCAAAGCAAACTATTCAAGTTGTTGTACCCAACCCTTTACAATATTTCTTAAAGAACATCACATACATTAAAATGTAGTCTATAATATCTTTGCATTTTCACATTTCCGCAATAAACACCCCTTTGTACTGTAGTATAGGACACCACCTTTGTTGTTAATGCTAACAAACTAAACTCCAGCACTACTGGCATACCAACATCGTAAATTAAAACAATCATTACAGAAGACACTGTCTTGTATGTACTACAACTAATATGAATTATTGAGGAGGTTGGCTCAAGCAGTAGTGCTTCAGACTTCAAATCAGAAAGTGCCTGGTTCACATTTTGGCCAAGACACCAACTAATTTGACTTTGGTTTTTCGTAATTTTCCTCAGCCCTTCTGTGCAAATGTCTTGAATTGTGTGTGACTGTTTTTATACATGTCGTTTCCAGTTTCTTTATTTTTCACTGATGTTTCTACCAGTTGACTTTCTGTGGCAGCTGTTGACAGTATTATTAACCCTTAGGCGACTAATGTCATATATATATATATATATATATATATATATATATGGAGCACCCATTCTTGATGTTTCTAGATCACACAC
>Ga0268261_10003607_pt1 | contig 11403 bp, 7 predicted proteins | sample TergutNc150P1_FD_190353 | JGI IMG/M metagenome (GOLD analysis project Ga0268261, IMG submission 190353) | Nasutitermes corniger P1 segment gut microbial community from laboratory colony in Florida, USA - Nc150 P1 (SPAdes) (version 2) | ecosystem: Host-associated > Arthropoda: Insects > Digestive... | reverse complement strand
GTCTCTGCGACGAGCTGATCACTCGTCCAGAGGAGTCCTACCGACTGTGCTGCGTCGTTGTGTGTGATCTAGAAACATCAAGAATAGGTGCTCCATATATATACAACGTTAGGCTCCTAAGGGTTAAGAACCTACAAATAGTAAAAATTGATCTTTTAATTCTATAGAAATGATGGCTAGGCCTACTCTTCCAAGGAGATCAGAAGTCTGTGCAGCAATAACAAAATACAGAATAACTGAAGCTGTTAAAGTTACTTTTCTGCAGTCAGAAACATATGAAATAGTAAGATAATAATAAATACTGTCACAATACTGAATAAAAAATTGCAGACCATGAAAATAAATAGTCAGGAACATGAAAATAATAGCAAGATACTGCAGACAAAGAAGAGCATTAAATGGTCCACAGGAAAAAGGGAGGTTTGGACTGACAACAGAAACAATGTTTCAGTGTGAATAGAATGTTTAATTCTCTGAACTTTAAATAGTCCACATTACAGTATGATGTACTGCCTAATCCTTCAAGATATTGCTAAATTCTAAGAAGCTGAAACAGTAATCAAGTATATGAAAAAAATCAACTTACTTCATCTCTTTCTCATGCTCCTGACACACATCCACTATCTGCAAGATGTTGTGATTGGTTGCAAGGGTTAAAGACCCAATATTCAGCTGTATATAGTCTGTCAGGAAATCCTCTGCCAGGTTCTGAACTTCCTTAGGCCATGTGGCAGACCACATCAACACCTGTCGATCAGGCTATAACATCCAGTACTAGTGCACCAACCAGATCACATACAAGCACACTTATGATTTATAAAAAGAATCCACCATAAAAATAGCATTGTGTCCATCTAAAGAAGTATGACATTTCCTCCAAAAACCTGGATAGACCCTTTATAATATTCAATGCTAACAAAAGATAGGCAAGTTTGATTGTGTCACATTTCACTGGACACTGTACAAGGAACACATTTCACTGGACACTGTACAAGGAACACATTTCACTGGACACTGTACAAGGAACACATTTCTGACAAAGCAAAGAATTAGTTATCAAATATGCAGATCTGTTACCTTATCTAGCATTTCACATTTCATATCACACTAATCACCTTTCTTGGCTCAGCACTGAACCATATCTGTTACACTGAACCATATCTGTTACACTGAAACATATCTGTTACACTGAACCATATCTGTTACATTGAACCATATCTGTTACACTGAACCATATCTGTTACATTCACATAGCCACAGAATTCCACCACAGGCCATCATGAACGACACATTCCAGAATAACTCTCGCTTCACTCAATTTAATTCAATGACTTTCCATTTTCTCTTCAAGCTGGGATTTTACACCTGGTGCCAACAAGTTGCATTTTTACGGATGCCATCTTTCACGTAAAAAATGGAACATGTGAAACATGTAGGAATTAATTTTCTTTTAAGTGTCACAGTATAAAATAAGTGTACATAAAGTACACACTGACATTAGTTATGGTAGAATACTTTCTTATGATCTGTGATGTTATGAATGAAAAAGTCTATTCACCCTATTACCAAAAAAAAATCAGCAGGCATAGCTTTATTTAGAGAATAGGGTTAAATTATGCAATACATCCCCATGAGGCTACCACACTGGCACTGTGCTGTGTAAGAATTTTGTCCACCCACTTGAAATTAATCTTAAGCTTATAACTTAAATCCAAATAATCAATTATTCTGCATACTTGAATCACTGCATAAACACAGAACTTATACAAACTTACCCATATTTGCTCAATGATCTTGCATATCTGTGGTTCAAATCCCATATCAAGCATCCTTTCTGCCTCATCTAGGACAAGATAGGTACAGCGTCTCAGGTTTGTTGTTCCTTTCCCCAGGAAGGCAATTAGACGGCCAGGGGTAGCAATGCATATCTCTACACCCTGTTCTAGATCATGTGCGTTCACATGTAAGTCAAGAAGATTCAGTCTCAATCCACAAAGGTAAAATAAAGCCATCTCTGTGCCTAAATATCATGCAATAAATATATACAGTGGTATGAATGTAAAATTGAACACATTCATAGCCTTGCCATTATGTGAGCATGAACAGTCAAATTCATGCTCCACCAACGTCACTCCCTATAACAAAACTACGCACACAAATTGGAGAGGATGTTGCAGGGAAGATAAAATCCCCTGCCCCCATTAGAAATTGAATACTGTTCATTCAGCCAACAGTTCTACCACCATACAAGAAATAAAATGTTGAAACAATCAGATCTAACACGATCTTCAACAATATTACAAAATATCAACCAACAGGAATAAGGTACTCAGGCAGACCTCCAAATAGACAGATATGTACACTATACACATTCCATGGATCCTAGTTATAGGCCAATTGGGCCTGGCATTAAGAATGTACTAATAAAGTCAATTATTACAATTTCATCAACAATGAGAATGAATGAAGTGTCTACATATATGCCACTATCCTATAATATTTACTAACTACTGGTTACAAATATGTTAAATTCCATACCAGCTTCACCTGCCACAAAGAAATTGAAATTTTCCAGACACTGTACGTAGCTTAAGAGTCCAGAAGAATTAACTGCGGTCCTTTAGAAGCCCCTCCAGAGACACATGTATTCCTGACAGACAAATATGCTCCAAAGTCAGTGGCAATTTGTTGTATCTGCTGTGCTAACTCTCTGGTTGGAGCAAGAATCAGCACGATGGGACCATCTTTATTTGCCAGAGGGGGTTGATTGTTGATGTGAACAACTGCAGGCAAGATGTACTGCAGAGCAGTGATGTGAATTAATACACATGAAACTAGCCAAGTGAGACAATATTTGGCTAAATAACCTAGGTAAATAAGTAAATAACTAGGTGGCTAGCTAAACATATACACTAGATAGCTGCCTGTATAAACAACCAACTGACAAGCAGAGTAGATAATCAATTAAATAATAATTAATGAAACAAGTTAATAAATAATTTAGAGCCACAAGACAAATACGAAACAGACTATGTTCTATCACATGGGTAGGCCATTAGCTATTGTACCCCATGTTGTTGTTGTTGTTGTTGTCATCATCATTGTTGTGATGGAGGAGGAAAAGGAGGTGGTGGTGGTGGTGGTGGTGGTGGTGGTAGTGGTGGTGGTACTGGGGGTGGTGGTTGTGGGTTTGAGATAGCATAGTTGATATAGTGATTCACTACAGTCTGGATGGTATAGGGATCAAATCCCAGTGGAAGCAAGATATTCTGTGCTACCCAGACAGGCCCCAAAAAAGCACTGAGCATTTCCTGTACAGTCATGTGCCGCTTAACAATGTATCACATATACAACGGTGGTCCCATTAGATTATAATATTATAATACTTACCACTGTTGCAATTGCTTACAGAATTCAGTACAGTAACATGCTGTACAGGTTTGTAGCCTAGGAACAATAGGCTATACCATATAGCCTAGGTGTGTAGTAGGCTATACTATCTAGGTTTGTGTAAGTGCACCCTATGACATTCGCACAACGACAAAATCACTTAACAACCCATTTCCCAGAATGTATTCTTGTCGTTAAGGAACACGTGACTGCGTACTGGGCACCATCATCACTATAAAATGTTAGTAATCTGATCAACAATCTGTAATCAGATATTCTGGATGTACAATATAATTAGTGGCCTTTGATGTCAGCAAATGAAACTTAAAGTAACTTAGGACCTATCATCTATATTAACTTTTCTAGTAAACCACATGCAGCTTCCAGTAAACATCTAACTATACTAAAACATTAGTATAAAAAATATATTAAAAAATTTGTGGTGAATAATAAAAACACCCACAGTCTATGACGACAAGACAGTCCTCAAAACATCAATATTGTATCTCCATAAACAATATGGTTAATCACCCAAGAAGATTTCACAGATTATATGTTAAACACACACTTACAGCCAGATCCTGTCTGTGCTATCCCAACCATATCCCTCCCACTAAGAGCTATTGGCCAGCCCTGGGCCTGGATGGCAGTGGGGGCTGAAAAGCCTTGCTTTCTGAAATTACAACATGCTCAAGTCAAGAACACATTAACAATCACTACAGAATTCTGTTAAACAGAATATCTGACTCATGGAATAACATCAAGAACAGAGGTAGGGAAATTTCCCTCCTCAAAATATTGAATTGGGTATGGAATGTCATTGCCTTTCACTGTAACTTTCATCCTTGCCCTGTACTCTTCCACTTCCTTCAAGGACCTAGGGATGGAAACAACATAATCATAAAGGAAAGACAATATCCAGAGGTTAACTACAACATTAATCAAAACTTATAATTGTCAGTCCAATATAATCCCTATTTTACTTGACACTTCAATTCAAAATCATTGTTATTTCTTAAGAATAATTCATCACATAAAAATGACATAACACAAAATACAGATCTCATTGAGTCTAACAAAATTTATTTCCAATTATTCAGTACAGTGTATATTTAACAATCCACAAAGAAAATACTGTATACACCACCATACACGAGTACTGTACTACTTACTTTAACAAATTTCCAACAGCAGTAAATAAACATGAAATTCAATGGGGAATATTAAACATAATGACTAAACAAATTAGGCTTGAAACTGATCTAAATGTAATCTGTTACAGTGCAAAAACTGTCACAGCAGCAAAACCTCTTTAGTAAAATGTTCATAACAGAACTGATCCTATGCCAAAGTATGTCCTTGAAGACCTACCCGTTCATGAATGAAGAAATGAATGAATAAAACATCCTTAACAATATCATTCTACATTTGTAGAACCCATCTTTTCACACTAAATGCACAGTGTATCCATCAGTGTTGTATCATACCTATGCAAAAGATCTGGATGTGGAATATAGAAGTTCTTTGAAAATGGTGTCAGGGAACTAGGATCCCACTTTGGTTTATGAAGCTGTAACCCCCGCTGCCTTCCTTTTAAATTACGCCATACATCACCATCGCCGAATCTACCTCCTCTACCAAACCTTCGCCGTCTGTCAACCCGAAAAATGCCTCTGCGATCACGATTTTGGTCACGATCATGGAACCTGTAAATTACATTCACACTCATATATATATGTATGAGTGATCTTCACCAAACGCTGTCAAAAACTGGTATTCAACAGGCAACAATATACGGATGTTAGAAGACGAAGCACAGTAATATTATGGTAAGAGATTCATTGCATGGTACACAATTACACGCATATCATGATGTTCGCGCAAAATTGTAGATTGTAGCGGTTTACAAGAATCATGTTTCCATTAATTCGTCCAATACAGAATCATGAGAAAACCTGTAAACTCACTTACGTAACGTTTACATCTTTTAAAATGTGGGTAAACTCGTACTTACATTTTCTGTAATCTGTATTTCTAAATGCGAAGCAGAGATCTGAATGACAGACGAAATTGATCAAATTAATATGTTTTCAGTATTCGGTGACTCACGTTGACTCCAAATTAATATTTAGTAACTACTTCAATAACATTCAACTGTCATACACGAACATTCCAATATTTCGTGACTACCCTTCTTTTAAAACACACCGGCACACAAAAGACAACACCTACACAAATGAATTCACGTGTAATGGCATAGGCTGCAAAAAGCACATGCATACACAAAACACAATATTTTGAGGAAAAATATGAAATCATTAAAAAATGGTAACTAGAAGCTGTTTATATTGTGTAATTTCAGTGAAGTGGTAATATTTATTCCCCAAAAAAAGTATAATTGAATAAATGACAAAGTATGAAATTGGCGCCAGCGAAGATATGTTGGTAAACCTGGTATTGAACACTATTTTGTACTTATACCACTTTCATTTCACGTGTCTTCATTCAATAAACTGAACTTCCTTGTCTCATTCATTTTTCTTTTCGATTAAGGTTCCCATATCCTTTCAGTACACACGATATAGCAAATGTGTCGTAATTCAGCGCTCGCAGCGTTTTGATGCGGTCATCGTGACGTCTCAGTGTGTTAGCTACCGAAATGCGAGTGTCAGAGGGCTGCATAAAGTATACATGCTCTTCCGTTGCAGATGGCTCGTTGCCATCTGCTCCTCCAGACAAATCATAGATTACAGAGCCAAACAGCCGTGACCGGAAAAGTTATCCAACTTGTCACACTTGGCTGCTGTTTTGTACCATCCATAAAATCGCTTTCATTTGTACATGCCAACACTTTTCATCTGGCACAGTTGTCACGTACCATGCCCGCTTTCTTGCACTTCATGTACGCAACCAACGTTGCATTCCATGGTTCACTACTAATTTTAAAATAAGTTGGCCACATTATAATGCGTTCCATGCCCTACCAACCTATCCAACTGAGAATCAACACACTGTTCCCTTGTATGATTTGAGTTTCTCATAGCATTGCCGTCTAATATTTGACAGTGTTCATTGGTAAATTGTGACCATATTTTCGACGGAGTTCGCTGTCAGTTTCATCAAGGGCGACGCAGGTCCAAGAAGAGCGCCAATTTAACCACCGCAAATCTCTGCTGCGTTGTACTGTGCTGCAAATTTGGTCAAACTGTACAAACTGTCGGAATTCTCAGTGGTGGGGGTCGCAAGCATGTTACTCGATCCATCGTCCTTAGTACAGAGGACGATAACAAGTAGCGGTGTCGGTGATGGGTTATTTATGCTAATGACATGTGTGAACCGTGATGTGTACTACAAGGCAGTATTAATGTGTTGTATAGACGTAGGTGCTCAAATTCAAGTATAAACGTTGTGTAGTGTGCAAGAGGGATGGGGTCGACACGTACGTTGCTCATTCGACATTTACCTCCCAACTTTTCAAGTGACGAAAAAGAAGACCTTCTCAGACATTTTGGTGCAGTTCACGTTAAGAATCTGTCTTCGAAAATCAAGAAAAGTAACACTGTATTTGCAAGGTAACACCACTCAATTCAGTGTTTAGATTACTAGGCATGTTGATTGATGTTCCCATATACTTGTGTATATGTGCTTGGTAGTCAAGTAAGTGCAAAGTGTCGCAAATTTTAATTCCGTAACGCCAGTAGACCACTAGGACGTATTTTATTTTGAACCTGTGAGAAATGATGCAGTTTTTTTTTAAATAGCAGGACTCATCACCCTTCTGGAAGGAGTAACTCTCCTAAAAGAATTCAGAGGAAGGTAGGGATTGATGGTTCACTGTTGTGGACACAAGAGTGAACCTTCTGTTCACATTAAAGGCAGGGTATTAAGCATCTCAAGAAAGACACTGCTATGTGAATTTATATTTGTTTAGGCTTTCCCAGTGAGCAGGGTAAGGTACCAAAGTAAGGAATGACCTTAAACATGAGGATCCCTGACAAGAAAATTGTGCACTTATTTTACAAACATAATGAGTATGCTGTAGATCTGCATAGCTTAGTGTAGTTAATTTAAACAAATATTATGACAGTAGATGCAGGAAGGCACTGTATAGGATTTTAAGTGCATTTGGTGTACCCAGAAAATTAATTAGACTGGTAGTTTTGACCTTCACAAATGGCAAAGTTAAAGATAGAATACATGAAGAATTATTATACGACTTCAGTGTAGAAAGATGACTGGACCAAGGATTATATATGGTTGTGTTTAATTATGTACTTAAAAAAGTAATCTATAATGTGACTATTAGTTAAGATTAACTGTTTTCAGATAAGTGATGCAGTATATGTGTGTGGAGGTGACATAATTATAAGTAGGACTGTAACATTTACAGTCAGGCCATCCAAGAAGCAAACTGCTTAACTGCAGGAGGTGAAGGCACCATGCTCCTTTGAAACATCAAGAACAATGTGTCCAAGGACACAGCATCACATCCTCTTAAGACTGGGATTCTTAGGAACACCATTGTGAAAAATTGCATTACATCATTTTGTTCTTTCAGATTTGAATCTGAGGCAGCAGCCACTGCAGCCCTTCACAGGCTCCATCAGCTTGATATTCTTGGGTATCCACTCACCGTTGAGTATGCCAGAGGAGTGAGTGAAGATGACTGTGGTTTGGTGCAGAACCCAGAGTGGGTATATTAAGCTGCATGTCCCTTCAGTTTGAATGTTTGCATGTCTAAAATAATGCTTTAGCATTTAGTTGGCCTGTTGTGGAGGGATTAGGTCATATATGTGTTGTACACACAAGTGTGAAATATAAATTGTGAATCTCCTTGTTATGTAGTTGTCTCCATTCCTCCACAATACATCATAAATTTTTGTTCTTGCCACAGAACTTCCAATTTCGTATCTATATAAACATTTAAGATCCCAGTTTCACACTGCATAGTATATGGGCTTTTAGACAGCAAACATGTGTCATTTTGTGTAATACATCCACTTATGGCTTCATTAATGGAGGAGTCTATTTCTTTGTATGGAGTAAGGCTCTGCCACTCTGAATGACTAGTTCATAAAGATTGTGCAGTTTAATGTAGGTTGTGAACTATGTTGGTAGACTTCTTCTTCCTCACATTGCCTTTGTCAGAGTGAAAACTTTTCACTGGATTTGGACAGTCTTTAATGGGGTATATTTTACACTTAAGTCCAACACCACACCACTAACAAAACCATGGAAACAAAATCATTGCACTTGTTTCAGCTTCCATGAGACACATGAGGAAAAGAAGAACAGTCACAAACATCTGCAAATATTTCTGCACAAGTTGAACACATGGAACTCTGCTGTGAATTTCACATGCCCTCCACCTGCTCATCTCAAGTACCAGTACCCACCTCCCACACCAACTGTTCTGCACAACATATCTTGTACTTTGGCTTCTGTTCCAAAATTCTACACCCAAGTTCTACATCTCATGAACAAAATGAACTTACCCTGTCCTTTTAATCCTATGCCTTTCCCAAAACCAGAGATATTGTCCAGTTCTGTGCCTTTGGATTTGACAGAAGAGAATGATAATGTACCAGTTAAAACAGAATTTAGTGAGGAAGAGGAGTCAGAACTTGAAAGTGATGGAGAAGGACAGCAATTCCCAACCGATGTAATTCCTGCTAAAAGGTCTCTACCCCACAAACCAAAGAAAGTGAAACGTCCAAAATTTATAAAGCCTGTGCCTGCAGCAATGGCCACAGTTGTGAAAAGTGTTAAACCTGAAGAGGTGTTTGAAAAAGTGACTTGTGAGCCCATTCAGCGCAAGATTGAGCTCAAGTTTCCAACTGCACCAGGGGGAGATGTAGTTGTGGAAAAGATGGATGAACAGGGTACTTCCCCATCGGGGGGGTTTGGTCTTATGTTTCCTATAACAAGAAATGCTGAAGAAGAAGAGGAATCAGCCAAGAACACGGGCATTACACAGGAAGACGAAACAAGAGGCAGCACCATCACAGCAGAGGAACTGGAGGCCAACCGCATATCTCCTAAAGGCAAGTATATTGTTTGCGATCTGATTGTTAGGGCAAGCTGAAGACCATTTATGGCATGAGGATTGAAAATAGATGGGGGAAAAAGAAAAGGGTGGTAGTTTCGATTGTAATGAATGATTGGTAAATTAAAAATATTTTTATAAATATGGGTAGATGGAACTTTATGTCAGCTTAGTAACACAGAGCGCACAGACGGTGCCGCCAACAAATGTCGTCAGCAGATTCCTTTGTTGGGTCACACATCACAAAGTATATTGACAGCACGTGGCTTTGAGACTAACCTCTTGCAAGATCTAGAGATGATGTAAATTATCATGCCACTATCTGAAAACCAGACACTGTTTGGAGGTGTTATAAACCCCATGTGAAAAGTGCCACACACCCTTTGGTTCCCACTTCTGGCAGTATACAAATGCAGAGTTGAGTGTTAGTTTTACACTGTTCATTTTGGTGCATAATAAATTTTGGTACCTTGTGAAGTGCATATAATGGTGTTGATAATATTGCTCTGCCAAGGTAGGTAATGCTGAAGTGAAATTACTAAATTCCAAATTTACTCTTACACTTCGAATTTTAGGAACCTGAGCATTTTCATCCCTCACTAGAAATTAAATAGAGAAATTACATGATTACCAGAACTGTGTCACAAGTATTTTAAGCCATAGGTGAGTGGCAGATAACCTGTGTGCAGAGTTGTCTTACATTCAACCAGCTGGGAAATTGCTGTTATTTGGCTGTTTTATTGTGTAAATTGGTTGGTAGAGAAAGTGTAAGTAGCATTAGACAACTTCAGTAAAGAGGACAGGACACAGCTGAGCTATCTGAAATTGTGTGTGCGCGCACGCATGCTAGCATTCCCTTTCCTGCTATACCTAATGGTCTCAAATTATCTAAGTACACAGTATGACCAGGATTGGGATCTGTTCTGGTGGTACTATTCCTACATATTGCTAAAACCCACTCATGCTTAGGCATAGCTGTCTACCAGAGGTCAACTCCACCAACCTCTACAATTCAGTGTTTCTTAGAAACTGTACATGGTAAAATAACATTTGATGATTGGTCATTCAGTCTGAAGTCGGCTGTTCTCACTGCTGCATAACAGTGTGTGACATATTCTTGATGTGACATGTTTACAGGTAATATTCAGTCCTGTAAGTATACTAACCCCTGAGTAAACTTCTTTACCTAATGTAACATTAACAACAGAATGTTTTTAATATTGGAAATCTGCATATTATGAAAGCAGTCATTATGAGATACCTTAAAAAGTCCTTGTTACAGATCAGAAACATCATCCAGTGTTCAGAAATTATCAACCTGGCATCCCATCGTGTCGACTGTACATAAAGAACCTCGGAAAGCAAGTTACGGAGCGTGACCTCCACTACATATATCGACGTTATCTTGCACCCAACACTGATGAGCAGGGCAGTATGTAAGTAACAGGACCATTTACTTGCTGATATTAAGGAAGAACAATGTACTTTATTTGGTTAAAATGGGTGCATAATTGCAACCATAAACAAATGAACAAATTAAATGTGGGTAATACTTGCTACCATTCAGTCCACTTGTACAGTTCTCTAACATGGAAGGGCCTGAAATGTATGGAACATAGTTTTGCCTGTTCTTTGTGGGTGCAAAACTCAGTCTCTCACAATAAGGGAAGAACTTGGGTTGAGTGTTCAAGAATTGGGTGCTGAGGGGGGTTACAATCCATGTCAATAAACAGTTACTGATGATGTGGAGGATCACCATGCACTGATTATTAACCCTTAGACGCCGAATTAAATCCCATCTGCTATTTGCTGGCATTATTAGGAGCTCACCATTTTCTCCATGTTAGCAGGATAAGGGTTAAATTATTAACCCTTAGGCGACTAATGTTATATATATATGGAGCACCCATTCTTGATGTTTCTAGATCACACACAACGACGCAGCACAGTCGGTAGGACTCCTCTGG
>Ga0268261_10003606_pt1 | contig 11404 bp, 4 predicted proteins | sample TergutNc150P1_FD_190353 | JGI IMG/M metagenome (GOLD analysis project Ga0268261, IMG submission 190353) | Nasutitermes corniger P1 segment gut microbial community from laboratory colony in Florida, USA - Nc150 P1 (SPAdes) (version 2) | ecosystem: Host-associated > Arthropoda: Insects > Digestive... | reverse complement strand
ACGCACACACACACACACACACACACACACACACACACACACACACACACACACACACACACACACACACACACACGCATACACAAGCACTGGAAACTGATAATATTTTATAAACATAAATTCAGCTACACTAGACATTTTGCTGCATATACAACTGAAGCATTGGTGACAGCACAACTGCTGCACCAGCATATACGGATGCCTTGATTAACAAAGGGATCCCAAGGTCACTGCATGATCATACAGTCTTCCGTGATGACACTACTTACTACCCGCTCTTCTTCACAATAAAATGGACCACTAATTTGGCTTGCTGTGTTCCACTTACCTACACAACGTGGTGGCCTTGTGCCATATTACGACAGTAAACACAGACTGGTTAACGATCAACTATAAAACAGTTAGCTTCCTCTTTAATTATGCGTATACAAAGAGCTTAACTTTGGCTAAACATTAGATTTCATTCACCAATTAGCAGTCAACCTACTATATATGAAAGTAAAGAACTCAAACTGAATTCCTTCAAAATATAAAGTATATTAAACACAACTCAAATCAAAATGTGGAAAAAATTTAATGTTTCTGAGTGCTAGTTTAACCTTTATCAACCCAAGAGATCATATACTGATCTCTAAAATTAAATGGTGTATGGCCTAGCATGCCAGATGCTGGTTACTGTGTGTTTTTGTTTGTTAACAATTTAAACATACATGCTAAGCCAGAAAAACATGGGCTGTCAATAGATACAATTGTCATTTAAATCCATCTCCTAAGGGTTAAGACATGAACTTTACAAATTGCAGAACTAAAATACATCATAAGTCTTGAATTACACAGAAAACTTGTGTATGTTATGATGAGTGGGTGTTTCTCCTGAAACATTCTCCCCACCCCCATTCATAGTGACATCTCTCTCCTTCAAAAAATAATACACTTAATTGAGATTATTACCTTTCACCCTGTCCAAGTCTCATGTTCTTAGTTAATTCATTATCATCTTCCCTAAACGGGCTCTCAGCTGTCATCGCCTGCTCCGCTTCTGCACAGTCATTTGAAGTCTCTGGCACAGGTTCATCCACAAGCAAGGGCATTGAATGAGATACTTCAGAAAGAGACTGCAAAGGCAGAGAAGCACCTGTTGCAACATTACTGGTTGGACTCTCTGCAGAACAAGAAACCAAAGTAGCCTCATTCCCTGGCTCTGGGTCAGATACCTCTGAGGTATTTTTGAAAGCCTTCTGAAAGCTAGTCAGAGCTTCAGTGTCACCAATATTCTGCGATGGTTGCAGGATTTGTTCGGATGAATTATTTGTCACCATTTTCTCTTCAGTAGTAGTAGTACTCTCTGGTACCACCTGCAAATAACACGTGTGATGAACAAGATCATCTGAGGGTGCTAACTGATCGCTTCTCAGTGATGAAGAGTTACTCTGCATTTCAGAACTGTTTTCCAAAGGGGTGCCATCAGATGGGGTAAGGTTTATTCCCAATACATGATCACCAGTATTCTCCGAATTAGTTGATGCACTCTCTGAAATTTCAGCAAAGGGTGACAAAGTAGTTGCTCTCTCAGTTTGTAAAATTGCAACTGAACCTGAAGGTTGAGAGTTGATTTCTGACACATGGCCATAAGATATATGGGAATTCTGATCTGAGCCTAAGTGACTTGATGAGGAATGATTAATATCTGCGGTACTGCTGCCTTCAACAGCAACTGCCGATGTACCATCAAAGGTTGAATTAGCAGGCCCTGGTGCTGACTCCAGAATGTCAGTGTTTCCTGAGATATGATCCTGTACAGCTGATGAAGTGTGCTCTATTACAGACTGAACATCAGGCTCTGTATGCCTCTCATTAGAATGGACCACACTCTCCCGTGCACTTCCTGATATCTGGTGATGTGACGTAGTGTCCAATGTACTTAGGCTCTTGGACAACTCACTCACATGATTCTCTCTGTCATGAGATGTAGGTTCTGGGACATCAGTGTAGGATGTCAGAACAGGATGTCCCGAAACATCATGTTGGGCTGGTGATGATATGGGGTCTTCAATATGACTGCTTGGTGTTTCTTGTACCACATTATCAGATGTATTTACAAGGATCTGACTACAGGAAGTGTCTGAATGGCACTGAGGCTTGTCTGATAAGCTTGAATTTGGTGAAATAACTGTTGAACTGTTGTCACCTTCATTCTGGGGATCCGTCTCTTCAGGTATGAGGGGCATTGATGGATTGAAACTGACTGCTGAAACTGATCTTGGCTCAGCCATGGTCAATGACAAGGATGAACTAGAGACCTTTTCTGAGGGGTTACAGGCAGTTACAGGAATACTGGAATATGACTGTGAGGTTACAGAAAGGGCTGGCTGAGTAATAGTGAGGGGTAGTTCCAATGAAGGAAGTGGAGGAGGAGCCTGTAAAGATGGAAGAGCAGAAGGTACTTCTAGGGGAGTCATGATAGGTTGATTCAGAGTTAGTGAAGTCTCCAGTACACCAGCTGGGTTTGACGGAGGTGGGAGTACAGTTGACAATGAAGGCAACAACACTGTAGCCTGATGCAGGGTAGAAGGAGATGATGTTAAAAGAGGGGATGGTTCAAGAAGTCGTGGTGTCATCACTGCAGCCTGACTACTGTTCACCACAGTCAGTGTATCTTGTATTGCACTATCAGACTGGAAGACCTGGGTATTAGCCAGTGCTTCTGCCAAAATGTCTTGATTGGAGCCGCCCGATTGTGAGGCAGCAGTGCCTGTGGCACGAGGTGCAGAAACAATATTAAACACAGGTGAAGTTGAAGAATTCTCGACTGCAATACTTGTCACAGGATGTGCAGGCATTGTATTTGTTTGCTCCAAGTTCAGAACAGTCCCTGTGCTTGCAGCAGAGTTGTCTATAGTCAGGATAATGTTTTCAAGATCTCCAGATGTACTTATAGATGACGGGTCAATGTAAAGGGTTCGGGCACCTCCCTCACTGGTTTGAGAACCCCCATCATATGTCAGAAGTGTAGAATTGTCATATGGCTGCAGAGTACCTGAGTCATCAATCGTGACCAGTACGTAGGTTGCAGTGCCACTGTCTGCCAACTGCTCTGTAGGGGTTGCTGCCACAACTTGAGCTATCTGTTGAGGCGTAAGAACTGATGTTCCTCCTGTGGTAGCCACTGGCGTTGGCTGCAGGCTAGGTAAACTTATGGTGGTACTATTACCCACAGCTAAATTTTGTCCTGTGACACTGCACTGTGGAGTAGAAAGAACCATGCTATTTGGCTGTAGGTTTTGTTGTACAGTTGGTCCAACTGTAACAGTGGGCTGTAATGGCTGCAGACTCTGCAAGGTCTGTGCACTTGGTATTTCTGCCTTTGACTGCACATTTGTTGTCGAGACTACAACTGGAACTTGTTTTGAGATAATATTGACATCTGATATTTTTTGTTGAGGTACAGACTTCTTTATAGTTTGTGATGAAGTAATTACTTTCTGAACAGATTGAGGTGCAGATATTTTTTTAACAGACTGAGTCTGACTGTTCAACTGACTTAGTTTTGGTACAGGCGATGATCTAGGAAAAATGCCACTCACCTTCTTCACCTGTGATACATTTGTTAGTAAGCCAACACTGCCAGCTTTGGCAGGCAAAGGACTTTGTACCTTTTGTACAATAATGCCTGGTGCAACTGCTGTTCTACTTTCAAGCACCTTTGGTTGTGCCTGGGAAGTCAGAACTATTTTCCCTCCTCCAGTAGTTGGTACAGAAATTCTCTGCACAGAAGCAGCACCAGCCACAGCAGGATTTGTCAAGATTTTTGGCTTTGAAGTGGGAACTTTAGTTATGGATCGAGACATGCCCATCTTAGTCTGTAACTGTCCAGAAGTAGATGCTGCAGGTTTACCAACAACTGTTCCTGAAACTGTGGTTCCTTGTGTTGTCTGAATGAGTATTGTGTTAGACTGTGGTTTCAAAGTACCAATAACTCTAACTGGTGAAGCTGATGTTACAGAAGTCTTTTGCATTGTTGGCAGAACTACCTTTGCCTGTGTGCTTTGCATTGTAAATTTTGCACCAAGAGTATGTTTCCCCCCTTGCAAAGCCTTCATTTGCTGCTGAGTTACGGGGGTTAACTGTGTACCTTTGGCCATCACACTTCTTGGGTTTACGATTGTTGCAGTACTAGTTACTATACGTTGGGGCTGAGTCTGCAATTTTCCACCCGCACTCAGAATTCTCTGTTGCTGTGGAGACAGTGCTGTTGCCAAAATCTTCTGCTGACCATTGCCCTGTGGTTTGGCTAAGATCACAACTTTGCCGCCCCCAGCGGCTTGCTGAATTACATGTTGTTGTTGCTGTGTTTGACGTTGTTGTTGCTGCTGCTGCTGTTGTTGTGCAACTCTCTGCTGTGTTGCCTTCCCAACAGTATACCTTGAGTGTTGACCTGGAGAAGTCTGTACAATAACAAACTTGCCTCCTCCACCTTTTTGGGATATTACTGTGGTCCCTGCTGCACCTTTCATTTTACTGGTGGCAGAAAGAGCCACAGCACTTGAAACAGGCAAAGGTGCAGTTTGCAATTTAACCGCCTTTACTGAGGTGCCTTGTGCTGCTTTCATAACGGCACTATCAGTGCTGCTTGGAACACGTGGACTGCTTTTTGACATAACAACAGAAGTTTCGGAAGATGACGGAGGGGTGCTGAAATTAGTTACACTGGCATCACCTTCATTTATGCCTGCTGCATGAGACTCTGTTGAACTTGGAATCAAATCAACCAATGGAATGGGAACACTTGCAACCTTATTGGTCTCAGGTTCTTCGGTGATTATCGCATCAGTCATCACCACAGGCATGGAGTTGATGTCTAACTCCATTTCTTCCTCTTCCAAGGTTTTAGAATTCCCATCTACACTCCGAGCTTCAGCAACATGAACCTTTGTAGAATCCACTTTGATTTCTTTCGGTTTCTCCTGCACCTTCTCCGTTTCCTTCCTGATACTGTAGTCATGGTCACCACCACTGCTGTCAACACTTGTCAACTCTGGCACAGTATGCAGGGAACCACTTGTATCATGAGCAGTGTGACTGTTGCTGCTGCCAAGGACAACATCTGGGAGAGAAGCAGAGCTGCCAATATCAAGTGCAGAACTGGCAACTTTGGTGGCAGGCAACTCAGGAACTTCAGGCAGGGCAGGTAGAGCTGTTTCTGCTAGGAGGGTTTTAAATGCAACATCCATATCCTCAGTATCAGCAGAGGGTTTGTCTACTTCTGTTTTGAGTGTTTCTGGAACTTGGACTGCAGATATATCTGTAACTTGTTCTTCTCCTTTTGGGGCACATGTCAGGGGTTTCATATCGTCTGTGATATTCCAGCGTTTTGATGCTGCTTCACTTTTATCATCTAAAATTCTAGGAATTTTTCTATTCTCTACAAATTTTTTGGCTCTCTCCTCCAACTCACTGCCTAAATTTGCATCTTCTGCATCATCAAAATCAAAGCAAGATGTTTTCTTGGGCTTCACATTCTCCTCTGAACAACTCGGCTTTGTATATGCTACATTCTCACTCTCACTGGCAGTAGTTACATCAGCCAAATGCACATTGGCCAACTCACTCTTACTCAATTCTTGTTTCATTAATTCAATCTCTTTCTCTTCTTGCTCTTCATCTTCATCTTCCCAGTCGGCAAGTAATTTTTCTCGAATTTCTTCGTCATTTTTTTTCTTTTTTGCAGGCCTCTCACCTCCCCACTTAGAACCTTTCCTTTTACCAAAGACAGGAGTCTTGGGGGTGTTTGGTGATTTCTTTTCAGAAGATTTTGCCTGTTTCTCTGGACTCCTTGGTGGTTGTTGTTTGGAATTAGCACCTGATTCCTTATTCACTATTTCAGTGTCACTGACTTCTGCAAGTTTCCTTTTAGGAGCACCTTTATCTGCAGTACCCACAGCTCTGGGAGTATCACAAACTGCTGGGGCAGTTCTAGTGCGCGCTCTTGACCTATAACTAGGACTGCTGACAGGAGCCCTTCCTTTCACTCTTCCTGCACTTTTCCTGTCTGCAGATTTACTCTTGATTACTGATATTCCCTTGACACTAGCACCTTGCCCATTATTGGCTGCATCAGCACGGTGAAATTTGTTGTGCAGAACGATAACATTCAATCTGCTGGATGTAAAATCACAGAGATGGCACTTGTACTGAGGGCTGGGAACACCAGACTGGTCATCTCGACTAGGCATACTCACAGGCTGATGCCTGATGCGTACAACATGATCAGAATCGTCCTTCACCTCACTCACAAAACGTGGATGTGTGATCTGTCTTGGTCGTTGAAGTACAGGAAGCGAAGGAGATGCAGGGTGGCCTCGACGCACATTAGCTGATGGAGACAGTTGTTTTACTTTCCAGGTAACCTGATCTTTACCCTGTTGACCAACCAGTTTGCTCTTCTTTTCTGGTGAGACAGACTTCTTGTCACTCCCCCCAAATATGTTACTATAATCAGGCCGTTCAACTGGTGCAAAAGTATCATTCCTCAGAATGTCTGGGTCACCTCCAGTGAGCCTTTCAGCAATAGCTACATCTTCAGGAAACTTATTCATTACTGTTGAACCTTCTCGACATCTAGTGCGATAAATATCTGCAAAACAGAATTTGAACATTATTTCCCACTTGTTATTTCTGTCATCTAGAGATACATGACAGAAGGAAATGACACACTGAATTCAAGCTGACTTGCAGCATATGGAGAGGAAATAAAATAAAGGCAATGGAGGATTTTAATGCCATCTGTTTTATATGTGAACTTCACTAAAATTTATTATACTGATGACAGTGCATGTGGCCTGCAGCATGCATATAAAAAATTCTGAGATTTAAGCAACGATGATTATGAAGTTGACTGTCTCCAACATTCTGGAAGAACTCTCTACCTTTAAGATGGATGTACGAGGTTGCTAACACATGATGATATATTTCCACCCATCTTCATGGCATCACAACCCAGACGACGGTAATCTTCGAGACAACTGAGGACTGCATGTTTAGATTTTAAGTTCTGACAATTATTGTGAATGGATCAGTGATCGTTGACGTGCCAGCAGCAACGCACACTTATAAACAACTGATAAAAAGATCCATCACAGACACTAGCAGAGAAGATGAGTAATTTTGGCCATAATGCAGTATTCCCTTACATCATTCACACTGTGCACAATTCCATTATAGTTACAAAGTACCAGTTACATGACAGTTATTTGCCTGTTGGAATCATAAGCACTGCAGCTGAAGAAAATGGCAGATGCATACAAGATTCAAACAGTTTTCTGAAAATCTATTGTTAGCATGTGATCCCTGGAAGTATGGTGAATATTTATGTATTTTTCCCTCAAAAATTGGCACCATGTATGCACTGAAATGGAAACTGGGAACCACTTGTATCACTTCTCAACAGGACTGTCAGGATATGGCATATGCAGAAAAATTGCTTGGAATTAAAATAACTCATTTAAAATGACACTCATCAAAACAATAGGCTGCAGACAAATTAACAAACATATATTAAAGAAGAAGTAAAGTTAAATGGCTCTGCTATTTATTAGTAAAAATCCACTTTTGAAAGAAAACATAGATAAGAATACACACAAACCAACAATCAAACAAACAAAATTATTTTAACACTGTGAACTTTATTACCAGAAACAACACTTACCAAGACCCTTTTTGATGAATTCATTCTTTTTTCGACAGTTGTACCTGCAGATCTGGTTCAGGTTCCTCACATACTCACTGTTGAACAAAACAAGATCAGACACCACAAAACAACACTGAACGGTAAAATCAATAAAAGGGTATACATTTAATAGAAAATAATTAACCCTTTGTGGCAGGTACCAGAAATATCCAAAAGGTATCCATATATGTGAGAGGATCTCAAATGCAGCTCCAGTGAATATTACAGGTAACATCTGTAACAGTAGCAAATTCTCCAAGAGCATCAGTATTGAGAATTAACATCACTAATACTAAAGCTTTCCAATGAACATTACCTTCAGCCACTTGCATTCAGTACTCCACATCACATCCCATTTTTGAGAGAAATATAAAGTTATCCTCCCATCCCATTTTAAGGGCTTCCCCACCAAAATTCTATACACACGAGGGGCGGCTGATAAGTAATGCACACAGTGAAATATTTTGCCAACAGAGCAAAGTAGCGATGCGCGCGCAGTGTGTCCTTGTAGCCACAACCCTCCTGCACAGCAGTGCAAAGTTTCATTCCTTTCTCTACACCAGTTCCAAAACAGTGCGTGTTAACATGGAGTCGTGTTATGGTGGTATGTCAACAAGAACGAAGCAACGTGCAGTGACTGAATTTTTAAGTGCTGAAAATGTAACACCAGCTGAAATTCATCGCTGTTTACAGGCCGTGTATGGTAAAAACACTGTTAACAGAACTACAGTAAACCGTTGGGCCATTACATTTCGTGAATGTGAACCAGGTCGTGCCAATATTCTTGACCAACCTCGCAGTGGAAGGCCGGTTTCCGTGACAGATGACAAGCATCAAAAACAGGTTGATGAACTTATCAAGCATGACCGCTGTATCACCCAGAAGCAGATAGCAGGTAGGCTAGAAATGTCTAAAGAAAGAGTGGGCTATATCATTGGTTTACTTGGCTACACAAAAGTCTGTTCTCGATGGGTGCCACGCATGTTGACGCCGGAAAAGAAACAAAAACGTGTTGAAATTTGTGAAGAACTTTTGAAGCGCTATCGCAAAGAGGGAGATCAATTTCTTTTGAATATTGTTACTGGGGATGAGTCATGGATTCATCATTTTGACCCTGAAGAAAAACGAATGAGCATGCAATACAGGCACACTTCATCTCCTCACCCGAAAAAATTCAAAACAGTGCCGTCTGCCGGCAAGATTCTTTTGACTGTTTTTTGGGACTCACAAAGAGTTTACATGACAGAATTTTTGGAAGCTGGGAATACTGTCAATTCAGCTCGGTACATTGAAACAATAAAAAACCTACGGCGGAGGGTGTGTCGAGTTAGGCGGTCAACATAGCCGATTTTGTTGCCGCATGACAATGCAAGACCGCAGACTGCTCGCGCAACGATTGATGATCTGGAGATGCTGAAGTTTGAGGTTCTCTCCCATCCACCTTACAGCCCTGACTTGGCGCCAAGCGATTTCCATTTCTTTCCTCACCTCAAGAGGGATCTCAAGGGGACTCATTTCACCTCAGATGATGAAGTGAAGCAAGCTGTTATGTCGTGGATCAAACAAAGAACTCTTGAATTCTTCATTGACGGCATGCGTAAACTTGTTTTACGTTGGTAAAAATGTATTGAACGACAAGGCGACTATGTCGAAAAATAAGTATGTCAATTTTTAGCTAAAATATTGTACTTCACTTCCTACTTTCGTTTGTTTAAAAGCATGGTCTCTTTTTCTAGATATTTCACCGTGTGCATTACTTATCAGCCGCCTCTCGTATGTCACATTCCGACAGTATTTCCTGTCTTGATATTTTCTAATACAATTTCGTTGCACTGCCTACTATCCACAAAAAAAAAATCACCACTTCGTGTGATCATGGGTTGCTTCCAAAGTCTTCTTGATGTTAGCTGTCAAACTCCTGTCTCTTTAATCCCAAATCCGATTCTCCTCAATTTTATTTTCTTCTTGGTTTCCATCCCAGCCTCTGTTTGTGGTTAATTTCACTTTTCCTCTGGTGCGCGGTTACTATACGCCTAAAGGACATTCCCTTCTTGTTACTATCCCCAAAATTCGTTCCACTTCCAGACTTCTCTTCCTTTCCTTTTATTCTTTAAGAACTGCGCAACGTAACTCCAGTTTCATTTCATATTTCGACATCCGTTTCCCACACAGCATTTTCATGTCACATTTATATAAAAAAAATTTGACTGTTCTGATATATGGAAATGCAATCCAAACGCTTCCTTGCGTCATAACGGCGAGTTAACCTTACATCTTTTTTTATCACGAATACATTTGTGCAGCTTGTGCTCGACTAGTATTCTCCGAAACAAAACGACATACTTCATGCTGGTTTACTGATGTGAAACATGTATTGCTTGTGGATATTAACTAAAACACACGACTATATTAACATTACTCATTACTATTACATATTGCGCCCACGTTGCATGCACATGGAACCATTTTATAATAAAGCAACACCTGTTTACCATTTCAATATCTCGTATCGTAGCGACCTGCGGCCACGTCTAATAAATCACAATAACTCAAGAGAAAAACGTTACACGAGAAACCGTACCACCTTCTACCACATCTTATAGACAACACCTCACCGGGCCATCCGCCACGAATACGAATTCGTCCTGTAGCACGGATAAGAGAAGTAGTCCATGCGGGGTGCTACGAAATATCGCCCAGATCACTGATTACTACATCGACTTTAATCCGTGAACTATGAATTTCTAACATAAATCATGTGATGGCCCACATGCACAGTTCATCAATCCGTCGCCATGTATCAGGGTAGCCAACATTGCAGGCGTTAACATAAAGTTTTTAAATTAAATTTAGTGGATTATTATTGTTTTATAAAGTTACGTAAAAAAAATTATATTATTGTAGATCTTATTGTGGGGGTGACAGGATTAGTTTGTTATTTTGCACATTGTATTTATACATATGTTTGTGCGAAATACGTTTTGTTTCATAGTTCTTACATATAACAGTAGCCCTTTATTTTTATACACTGAATTTGTATTTTGTACGGAAACCAAACAGTTTTTATGAAGATTGTTTTTTAGCCTGTAGGAGTGATGTCATGGTGATAGGCTGATCCATGTTATAAATACCTTATTTGTGAAGATACAGTAGGTTTTTGAAGAACGTTGTGGGCATTTATTAGTGATTATGTGATGGCGAGGTCGAATTTTTGAATGTTAAACGTGGTAATATGTAGTGTTACCACAAGGCGTTTAAAAGGGTAATTGTAATATACTTTCATTTCCATGGTACGTGTTCTGCAGTACAGTTGACATATCAGGCCCATATGATGTTTTTTTTTCCAAAGGCGTTTATCTTAATTATTTGTTTAAAATACAAAGGTTTAAAGACTGATATGCAGTGCAGTTTATCACCATGGTATTCACAGAATGGTAAGGTAATTAGTTGCCAGTGAATTTACCTTCTTTCTGCTATCCACAAACTCTGACACATAATCTGCATTAGCTATACTCAGAAGATGTTGGAAGTGCATGTGTAGGTTAGGTTACGTTAAGATTCAAATTCCTGCCCTTACATTTAATTAATTCTGACACCATTATTTACAGTATATACAATTGGACATTCCATATTCTCTGCATGCAATGAAACACAATACACAAAGTGAATATTCATTGT
>Ga0268261_10003605_pt1 | contig 11413 bp, 7 predicted proteins | sample TergutNc150P1_FD_190353 | JGI IMG/M metagenome (GOLD analysis project Ga0268261, IMG submission 190353) | Nasutitermes corniger P1 segment gut microbial community from laboratory colony in Florida, USA - Nc150 P1 (SPAdes) (version 2) | ecosystem: Host-associated > Arthropoda: Insects > Digestive... | reverse complement strand
TATATATATATATATATATATATATATATATATATATATATATATATATATATGACATTAGTCGCCTAAGGGTTAATACTACTGGAGTAGTTTATATGACTGAGTAATCCCGAGGGATTCATACGAAGATCTGGATGTATTCTTAAGCATTTAGCAAGCTATTGTTACGAGCAAAACTTCCAGTCATATGGTGGCGGTTCTGCCTCTTACCTTCCGAATACATAGTCATCCCTTTACAGAAGGCTGTGCAAATAAGTCACTTGTAGAAGCTTCGTTAAATAAATTGAGCTGCTATACCTAGTATACTACTAGTAGCTGAGGACTGTGGGAAGTATGCAAGTGAAAATTAACCTTAAAGAATTTTCAGGCAAGGAATAACATATTCTGAGTGTGACAGTGTTCGCGTTATTGTCTGTGTCTGAACGTGACACGAGTCTTGCACCTACTATTTACTAAGTACCTGGGACATAGGCTTTGAAGGGCTATTAGTTTCTCAGCCAGTCAGGAAATTTCCTGCGTGTTGTGGAACACGAATTTTCACTGCCTTGTTCACAAGAGGCCGATACTGAGAGAGATGTATCCAGTCCATGTCCGTCCCTCCTTCTCTAAGATCCACATATACATTATCTTCCCCTCTACCAGCTTTAAGTTATGTCATCTACGCTGTGTGTTTCAGAGTCGCCTAAGGGTCAAGGAAGTTGCCCAAGGTTGAATGGAGTACATAAAGATTCAAAAGGATGTGGACGTTTCTACAAATGTGAAAATGGCACTGTTGTCACTGATAAATGTTCAGAAGGTTACGAATTTGACGATCATACAAAATTATGTCGTTTAGCCACGCCGCAAGAACTAGAGAAATGTTCTCGTCCATCTGATTCTTCAGGTATGATATATTTATACTTTGTATTTTGTCTTGGTTCTGGTTAGAATTACCTACCCATTTTCAGTTTCTGCAACCATATCAGTAAAATCTAAAAAATGTCACAGTAACTTGTGTAACTCAGTTACTTGAATGCATAACTTATAAAGGATTGTAATACATCTGTCTGAAGCACATGGTGAGATAGCATGACATCTTATAATATTTCGTTCCCCAAAATAATTTCGCAATATTTAGTATGTGCACATCAATTTCACACCAACAAAAAGACAGGAAAAGTTAAACTTAATTTAATCTTTACATTTCGTATATAATATATGGGAAAACCGAAATTTTGAAGCTGATGGTGGTAAGCATTCCCCGAATTTGGTTGGCACTAACAATTTTGTTGTTGCTATTGTTATTTATTGTCTTCATCATTTCAAATTCTTTAAACTATTCAACAATATATTATGGACATTGATTTTGTACTGAATTTGGAGACATATACAAAAGTGTATCAACTTAGTCTCACAATTTGTAGATCTTGACGCTGTCACAACAACGTCCCTGAAGATTCCATTCGTCTGGGATAATACGCCGCGTCACTAGTTAGTCGGGTCCAGAAGTTTCGAAGGAAAGAGGTTATTCATAGTATGGGTTCTAATGGCCAGACCCCCAGACCCTTGAATATAAAAGAACTACATTCTTTCGAAACTACTGGAACCGACTACTTGGTGACGCGGCGTCTTATCCCAAACAAATAGAACCCTTCTCAAAATTTATTTTGCAAAATTCCTTTTTTATAAGTCTTATAAAAGTTACTCAATTGCAGAAATTTTCAACTTAAATTTTGTGGGCATTTTGTGTTTCTTCATGCATGCTTCAAGTCGCTGTGATCAAAACTTTACATTTTAACCATAGGGTAGGACGAATTTATATAATTGTCTTGTATTATTCATTGTTCTGCGGGTTTCAGGTTTTAACTGCCCAGCGAATAACTCTTTCTCTTTTGGAGACCACTCTCGACATCCATACCCAGGAAGCTGCTTCCTGTTCATAATGTGTCTGAAAGACGGGTCCGTCAAGATTGGATCTTGCGGCAGTGGCTCGGCATACAGCACAGCAACCCAGAACTGTGAGATTGCGGCCAGTGTTCCCGGCTGTTCAAAATTCTCACAATGACAGCCACAAGCCCTTCTCGCATATTTTCGTCAAGTACGATGAATTTATACGTCTGTATAAAAATAGGGATTAGGTACTCGTCTTGTATGAAATTCCAGCTCACCTAATCCAGTTTTTTTTTGTATTTCTGGTACTGAAGGACATAAGCAAATTTCGCATACTTAATCTGAGTCTTTGACCAGCCATGTCATACGTACAACAAATAGTTTCATTCTTTGGATTTCACTTTTATTTACATTTATAACAGTCCCCTCTCTCCTCACTCTTTAACATTTTGGGTCATATTCAAAGCATTCGTTCTGAAAATTGTACTCTTCAACATTAAGAACCGAATCAAGACCGCTAATCAAACAGTGGGCAGGTTACTGAAAATATGGACCCGTATATACACAAATATCACACTTCTGAGATATTGGTCCTAAAGACATCAATTTAAATAGACATTACTATATGTTACCTGACTTTTGGGTGAAACCAGATTAAAGTGGATTTTATTTCTCGAAAGCATAATGTAAAATTTGGACTGCGTGTGTAACTTCAGTTCTGATAAAGTCATAGGAATGAATCACACAAGCTTAATGTATTTTCCTGATAGAAAAGTCTGAGCATCTAAAACTGTATTTTGTATTAAATACACGGCTGATTCTCGTTTGAAGCGATGAGTAGGCTTCTTGTACATGTGCAAAATACTAAATAACGTAACCGCGAGAACATCCAAGACTTTTGTGCCATCGACGTCCCACACCTTCGATACCCTTGGAGAAGAAACAAGGGCTTATTATGTACACCCACCAGCGCACTTTGGCTCCTCATCTCATTATCCTCCAGAAATATCGAAGTACCTCTTCATTGATTGACAAATGTTAACACGAGGTGCAAGTGCTGTGCTAAATGGTGAATATGAACTTAATCCCAAAATATTGCAGAGAAGTTTTTGGCGGCGTTGCGGAATGCACAGGACATTCTTCTTCTGTAGTTTACGGAGCGCGGGACAACAGTGAATATCAACACTTGTGGCGTGATGACGATCAGAGGGGCGCCGGTGAGAACAAACACTGAAACCTGATATCTTCAACACTGGAATAACGTGGGTTGTTATCATTAGGAAAAATTTCCCAATCGCTGTAACGATTATGGACAGAAGTGGAAAGTCTTTCGATTATTCCTTATTCTGTTGGACACAAACTTTGAATCCATAACACGGGCTGTTACTGAATTACCCTTCCCATATTTAGGCATGTTTTAGCTCTCATAACACAAGCTACATCGGTATATGTAAAAGCATTTTTCAACAAGGTATAACAGGACAATAGCCTGGAAGGAACTCCAGGTATAACACCTAATTCTTCGACATACTTATATCTGTTGGCATGAGAAGGAAAAAGATGAAGCTGTCTACAGGTTGTCATTGAATGGAACATGCATATCAACCTCTAAAGTTACTAGAAAATTTATAGTGTAAGAGTTTATACGTATTATAGTTTACAATAAATGCAAAGATTGCTTGGATTTGTTTCTAATATCTAGCTTTAGTCGTAAGTAAATAACAGTCAGTTTGTTGGAAAAGGGAGACAGCATCTTTATTAATATTTTACGAATCTATTTAAAACGGTTCACCTAGCTATAAACTAATAGATCGGCGGCATGCGGAAAGTATGCTGGATGGTCTGGTAAAAATCCTTAATTTCGAAATGTGTGGCAGTAGAAAAAGTTAAAAGTCTTTGGAAAACTACTGGAATCTTGACTTGGAATGGGAACAAATAAATTACTAGACTTGTTACGAGACATAATAAGTGAATGTCAGATGGGTTTCACCCAACTTCGTAAAGGGCAAGAAGGGTGCACGTTACAGAATTTGACGGTCTGAATATTCTAAGGGAAAGAATGGACTTATGTCAGTTGCTGCCATCTTGAGAATAGTCCAAGAAAAATAAACTGATGGAGAGTTTGACTTCCGTGTACAGCATGGGGAGAAAGTGGGTTAGGCGATATTCGTAGTGAGCCAATAGGTTAGGCGGTGCTGTGTGGCAGTCTAAGCCCTTCGCCTAACCCGGTGTCATTGCCTATCAGTAATGCAGACACTTTCCCCAGCAATTTAACCTTCTTCATCTGCTCTGAAGATTGAAGCAGCAAGCTCGTCCGAAATGTCGTTAACCAATTATAAATCAACACGACGTCATATCCCGGAAGGCTGTAATCTCCATAAAATTGTATCTGCAAAATTGAAGAATTGCCTCAGCTGAAAAAGAATTTATATTTTCCGTATTTGTAGCGGAGCGGTGAAACTGCAGCAGTTGTCGAGAATCATGAAACCCCTTAGGCTGTTAGGGGTTGTTTTGTTACGGTGGAGGCTCTGTTTCAGTTCCGCATGGCTTCGTGTGAGTTTCGTGTAAGACGAAGTGGCACTGGAGTACTGCCCTCTCCTTTTTTTCGCGTTTTTCATGATGATCATAATTCCGCAAATTTTTCCATACTAACGATTTACCTTATCCACATTTCCGCCTCGGAGAGGCGTGATAGACCTGGTCAAGTAGTACATTATTACATCCACAGTGTTTAAGTTGGGCGTTTTTTTGTGACACGGCAGATGGCTGACTAGTTCGTGTGGAATTTGGTTTTTGTAACTACTATTAACAAAAGTGTAAATTTATCCTCTTGTGCACGCCAAGAAGGCATGTCAGGAGCGTAGACAATTAGCTCTAATTATTCTTCACCTCGGCAATGGATGGAGGTAAGTAGTCAGCCTCATGCCGTGGGCGATTTACTGTCGGGGAAAGGCCCATTGAATGGGAGGTTGGGTGGGACCCAGAGCCAATCTCGTCGTTTTAGAGAAGATACAAATATATTTCCTTTGCCGAGAACCGAATCTTTTATTTTTTACCAGTCTCTACACCAGGTTAACTTCATGTACAGATGAAACAGTTGCTGACAATCAGTTGATCTTTGTGCAGTAAGGCTGTATTCCTAGAAACGTTTAGTAGGGGCGAACAGTGCTGTCCAACGGACAATGTTGTTAAAGGTGCAACTCCGAAAGCCTTCATTTTAGACATCTTTGTGTTCTGTTTCTCTGCTGAATTACCGTTAGTAGGACCTTTCATGTACGATTCATTTCCTTGACTCCCAGCTGTGACAATGAGATATTTCCTTTCTTGTTTTGTCACTTGTATTGAGTAACAACTGCATACTGATGGCTGCTGAAGTTTTCATAAACCGTACTTTTGTTTCTGAGACGGCAAAGTGTCGTCATAAATTTTACTTTTTGGAACTGCAACATTAGAGGCCGAATCTCTGAAAGTAACAGAAAGGGTCTTGCTGATTTTACATTCTCTGGACTGTACATCGTGATGCATGTACGTGAGAATAACCAACGAGATGAACATTTTTTCTCATTAATTTATTCCAATTAAATTATCCCCTACATGTTTCGAACAAATATTTGTTTATTAGCAGGAGGCTATTTCTGTACACGCAGCATATAGTATTTTATCACACATCTATGGGTGTCTATCCGCTAACACACTGTGGCTGGAACTGGCTTGCTGATGTTGGGTGGTTGGTTAGTGACACCAAGGATCTCATTTCTTGCAAAACCATTATTAAACAATGAGGAAACAGTGGGTTATAAGAGTTCGTTGTGGTAGGAGAAGGCACTGCGCAAATGGGTCAACAGTTTCCGACTTGTCGAGGTAAGGCAGTTCCTTCCAAACCACGGCAACCACCCAGTGACGCGGCCACATATCCGAGAAGAGCAGATTTCTCATCTGCAAAGCTGTGAAAATTTCAAACCGCGAATAGAGTAGATTGATTTGAGGTACCTGAAGATTGACTTCCTGGAATGGAAGTAGCTCGAGTAGCACAAAGCAAGCAGAAAACATCTTGGCGTGGAAAACCGTCGTGTAACTTACTCCTCGAAATAGTGTGGGCTCCAACATTTGCGGGGCAGGACGCAGAAAGAGACGCAGAGCCGGGATCCCTAAAAAACGTGATTTTTTTTTATCGGTTACAGGGTTAGTAATATATCAGATCACAAAATTTGCACATACAGTATTGGAATATTTAAATACGGGTTTACACGAATTTTCCGTCTTTTTAGAGCCAAATTTAAAGACTACAACATAATAATTTATTTTTTTCGCGATTTTATTTTCGATGTATAACAGCGATAATGAAGAATAGCGCTCTTTACTAATCATCGGTCGAAGGTAATTATCTATAAGTTTTAAGTTCTGACAAAGTTCGCTCCGCCGAAACTGCTGTAGCAGATGTTGCTAATAGTATTATTAGAGTTACGTTCAGATGTGAATATATTTCAGGGATGTTATTACTGGAAATATCCTTAACCACTTAAAAACCATTACTTTCCAAAAACATTTTGACATACTTCTTTGGCTCATCGGCCCCTTCATAACCGAATACATTTATTCTTTGCTGCGATAAACTGGTTTGAATTCTGATTTTGCATATGATTAATCGATTTGCAAACCCGGAGTCTTTATATTGTTCAAAATACATTGCAACCTCTTTCGGTTGAACTAAGGCAAAGTCTGTGTGCATGGCAGAACTCAGTAATGTTTATTGGAAAATGTTAGGTTTTACAAAGAATTTTGCTAAGTAGTTAGACTTATCATAAACTTAAAGGCAGTTATTTATTTTTCGAGTAAAATTATTTCGCCTTTAACTATTTGATCGGGTGTCGTATTTCTAGTTTCTACTGAGCAGCTTAAAACTATCAAACCTGAAATCGTATGGGGGCTTTCACCTTCTATATGTCATTCACATCTTCAGCCCGAAAGACGCTTTGGAGAGAAGCATTTCATACGTCTGAAAGAGAAACCGAAGCTAAAAATGCGCTATAGATTTGACTTTATGTACTTCGTACATTATACTGAAGTAATTACAGTGACCAACAAATGCACACAAACGACTGAACTTCATTCACGACATATAAAATTTCTACACGTTTCAGCGCAAGGGAGCCATCTTCAGGGAATCCACAGTACAAAGTTTTGCAAGTACCAACACAATATTCTGTGTAATGCATTAATAAAATGAACAAATATTTAAATTACAAAATTACGAGTCGTTTACTTCAAAATTGACGTAAGATGAATGTCTAGACAAAGAGTCCACCTACACCTATACTTTCATTTTAGTCTATTCTCAAGTCAGTAATTTCATAATTTTAACATGTTAACGTTTTATTAATGTAATATGCAAATTATTTTGTTGGTACTTGTAAAACTTTGTACTATGGATTCCCCGAAGATGGCGGTCTGGGCTGAAATATGTAGGAATTTTATCTCATGTATGATGTTTAGTATTTTCATGTGTATTTGTTGGTTACTGTAATTACTTGTGCGGTGAAGAGATTTTATACTATTTCCAAAACATTAACTGTCATAAGCGAAAGTTTTGCGACATCTCCAAGCAGTAAGCTTTTGGGTTTTTACGTAAAACATTTGTCAGCAGTCCTCGATACGCACTTTTTAAGTTGGGTTCATTTTCACGTCTTCGGCCACGGCCATCAAACAAATTCAGCACTTCAGTATGCAAAAGAGGCTGTGCCTTTTGAGAAAAACCTTTCCTATGTGTTCGTCAACTACTTTAGATTTTATAAAAATATTTCCTAAATTCAGCGATCAAATAATTTGTGAGGACGAGGTGTAGAGTAACAGATGGGCGTTCCTGATGTGTTACATCAGAAGATGAATAATACTTAGCATTGTAAATTATGCCTGTAACTATTTTTCATACTTTATTTCCCATGGCAGTTAATTTTTCTTCATTGGAATTAGACAAATAATAATTGTTCCTTTCTTATCCCACTTTTAAAGTAAATACGAAAAAATTGATCTTTCAACACAGGATTAATTTTGCACCCAAAAACATTTTTAGCGTTGTTGTTAATTTCAGTAATATTTGTTAGTTTGCTGTATGCTCTTCTGTCTTTCATTTGCATAAATTTTCAGCCAAGTACAATTGGCTTCAATGGTTCGAAGAAATTTCCTACATGTTGATCCTTAGACTTAAACGGGACCAATATACAGATAAACAACAAGCAACATAAACTGACTTACATGCGAAAAAAATACTTATTTTCTGCGTCTTTCTCTTTACCTTTCTCCTTGTATGATGCTTATGATGATAAGGTTCTTACAGTGGTACTGCTGAAGAATTAACTCAAGACTAAATATTGAGTGTCCCTTTCTGCTGTCATTTCGAAATACCCAAATAGCTCGCGCACTAGCAGGGACTACCTATAGTTCACAATTAAAAGTAATTGTTGCCCCCTGATATAGCATTCAGTCACAGTATGGCTTCCAATGTTTCCTTGATGTTGTTAGTACGCAAAAGTCTCGGATAGGTTGCGTTGAATTATGCACCATGTAAACATGCCCAGCAATCCGAACAATAATAGAACGTAGCCACCGACACTTTCCCACAGTGGTAGTAATCTGTGATCTTTACACCACAGCGAAACATAATCGAATGCGTGAACTGAACACTATTCTCATAGTATTCTACAGAAGTGTTCAGAATGGCTGTCAGTGAGTTTGTGAAGTTCGAACTATATTATTTTTGAGCTGATGCATATCGAGAGAGTCAGTGTAGGTATAAAAAAACAGAGTATCTGTATTTACTGTCGAAAACAGAAGTTGTTATTTGTGCTGTAAAGAATTCGTTAATAAGGAAGTGGTTCCTTATCCAATTAACTTCAAATTGTAGTGTGGAGCAGTGGGGAGGGATGAAGAGAAGTATAAGTTATGCTGTGAAATCTCGAAGAATTTCGTAACATGCTTTTATGATTGAATTTGGTATTACAGTATAGTAAACATTTGCTGGTGTAGTGATCGCTGGGCTACATGGATCTCAAGTGTTATGTAAAAGCGTATTCGTATGATTAAGTGTACGAAGAGTAAGGTAAATGTGGATTAACCCTCTTGGTACAAGGCCAAACCAGAAGGTACCTAAATTTTGAGTCCACGTTTTCCCTTCTTATCCGTGGTTGAATTCATGACCATCCTATTAAATTCCCCATGAAGCCGACATAACAGAAAGAGTTATACCTAGCATTGCATAGCTCAAAACGTTGCAGATCAACATATTATATGGACTGGGAGCTGTTGAGAACATTGACATTATTACGAAAACACTTGCATTGGCTCTATTAAATTTTATACAGATATGTAATGGTTACATATTTGTGTATTTGGCACGTGGCAGTAGTTAAATTATGCCATAAATCGCTTACTTTTATTTTCTTATTCATCATTTTTATTCTGTGCTATTCTGTTTGCACTGTCACCCACTATTTTGACATCATGATTTAGTATTGGTGTTGTGCAATAAATTGTTAAAGAAATAAACTGTAATACCAGTTGGTAAACTATGCAAGGAAACTAGTGTATCTAGTTGTTGAGGATATATAATGACATTTTTTAAATATGCATCATGCAGCAGGGATTTAGTTGTGGTAAATGGTTTGTAGCAAAGGAATGAGAAATTTGTTGATTTCACAAAATGGGCAAAGCATGTTTTGAGTTAACTGTACTGGAAAAGGTTTATGCATGTGATTTTATTTGAGGCTGGTATGTAAGGACTAATTTTAAATGAATTGTCCTACATGCCAGGAAGTTGGTCTGGAAGTAAATGCAGATGAAATTACTTGCAGCTAGCCCACGTATTGTGAATTTGCCTTACAAACTCTTTGCGGGAACATAATGATTTGTTGGAATTTGGACTGGCTGTTTATGGATAAATATGAAAACAAATTAACAACCAAGTCATATAATTATATTTGTATTTGTATTTGTATTTATTTATTCCGTCCAATCATCATACACATGATAGCAGACTCGTCATTCATAATACCCTTCAGACAGGTAAACCTCTTTACAGAGCCAACACGTAATATATACAGATAAATTCATAAAATTCTTACATACATTATAAAATCAATTTTCCACACATATCAGAATCAAATTCTTCCACTGAGTAAAAAACTGAAGGAGAAGGAATTTCTTTAATTTCCTCTTAAAGGCCCTATAATCATCTATTTCTTTTAGGAATCTTGGCAGATTGTTGTATACTTTCATGCCCATATTTATTACACTCTTCTTGTATACTTCGGTATTTTGCATTTTGACATGGAGATCGAGTTTTCTTTGTGTATTATGTTGATGAACCTGGGTATTTTGTTCCAGGGACTGACAATATTTTCGAATAAAACAAGTTACTTCAAATATACATAAAGAAGCCACAGTTAAAATATTCGACTCTTTAAACAGCTGTCTACACGACATTCTTGAACTTACTCCAGCCAATAGCCTGATCACCCTTTTTTATATTCTAAATATTCTTATGCTTAATTCACCACCTATTCCCCCCCAAAAAAGTATCCCTGACCGTAGTAGAGCCTAAAATTTAGTAAAATAAATATTTCTAATCATATAGGGGCTTAAAATCACTTTTGAGGACTTTATCATAAATGATACCTTACTTAAACTGTTTGCTAATACCTGTACATGGGAGTTCCATTTCAATGTCTCTGTGATGTGGATACCAAGGAATTTCAATTCAGCTGTATATTCCAGGGTTGATTTATTAAAACTGACTTGAGGTTTTATTGAGGACTTTTCTTGTCTATTGTGAAATGACATAATTCCTGTTTTCCCTACATTTATTATAAGGTCATTTCTATTGAACCACAATTCTAACTCAGCAGTTACCCTATCAGTTTTTCTTTGGAGAGCGCACACATCACTATGCGTAATTAACACGTTGATGTCATCTGCATACATAATCAGGTTTGCATCATGAATATTTAGAGGAAGGTCATTTGTGTACAGTAGAAACAACAGTGGGCCAATTACTGATCCCTGTGGCACACCCTGTTTAATTTCCGTGCAGGAAGACCTGTATCTGCTTATCTTATTATTGCAGGAGTCACTGTGGTTTATCTCCATATACTGCCTCCTGTTTGTTAAATAAGACTTGAACCGTAAGTTCGTAATGCGCCTTATCCCATAGGATGATAATTTCTCCAATAATACTTCATGATTGAGTGTATCATAGGCTTTCGTTAAGTCTATAAAAATTCCAACAGAGTGGATTCCTTTATCTAGAGCTTCTTGAATTTTTTCAATAAATCGTTGAATGGCTGTTTCTATGCATTTTCCTTTCCTAAACCTGTTTTGAGCTTCTGTTAGGACCTTATTCTCATGAAGGAAGAGCATCAATCTGTTGCACATCAATCTTTCCAAAAGTTTTGCAAATACTGATATTATTGATATTGGTCTATAATTGTGGATATCGTACCTATCTCCCTTTTTATGCAAGGGCATTACTTTAGCTGTTTTCCATTCATCT
>Ga0268261_10003604_pt1 | contig 11419 bp, 9 predicted proteins | sample TergutNc150P1_FD_190353 | JGI IMG/M metagenome (GOLD analysis project Ga0268261, IMG submission 190353) | Nasutitermes corniger P1 segment gut microbial community from laboratory colony in Florida, USA - Nc150 P1 (SPAdes) (version 2) | ecosystem: Host-associated > Arthropoda: Insects > Digestive... | reverse complement strand
CGTCGTTGTGTGTGATCTAGAAACATCAAGAATGGGTGCTCCATATATATATGACATTAGTCGCCTAAGGGTTAAAGACCTCCACAGCGCGACATATATATATGTCGTTCGGCGCCTAAGGGTTAATGCTACTTTCAAGTTCCATTTTCTGTTCATTACACCTGTTAACACCATGACATTAAAACTGTATTAACTTTACCTCCAATTCATTACGTTTGTAAACGATTTAGACAGAACTGAACGACACATTCAGATGAAAGCAGAAGCTTTTAAGTGATCATATTCATGCAGAAGTCCTTGTTGCAGCATGATGCCTTTGCTGCCATCTGTGATGCTTGTGCCACCTCTGCTCATGTATAAAAACTAATCATTTCATCAGTGATACCTCCTCACTTGAATGAATTGTAATAAATGGGAATCAGCTGTTATGAGCTGAACTAGTGTGTAGGCATTCGCCCTCTTGTTATAACACAGAATTTCAAGTGGTGTTAAAGGCACATTACAGCGAAATACTAAGCTGTTTGTGGGGCACAGGCGATGAAGCTCCTGCCATTGAGGTCCCTGTACCCGTAACCCACAGGTACAAAAGGTTGTGGCATCATATGGCATACTCCAGCTGTGACATGACCAGTGAAGTTCAAGATCTTTGAATCTCAGCACACAGTCAAGGTATAAAAATCTCCACATTCATTTACAACTGAAAAAGAACTAATATTTGTATTCTTGTATATAAATATATGTATTGACCTTTAACCCTTTGGCACACAGTGGCAGGACATTAACCATATTTACTCACATAATTTATGAATCTACATAGTTCAGCACCCCTAAATTTAGACAAGATATTTTGGAGAAAAAATAAGTACTGCTTTTTACCTTCAATTTTTAGCCATAATTTTCTCACTGTATATATATATATATATATGAATGTAAGCAACTAATCATGTAATTTTTTACTTCATGCATTGCCAGTCCCCTTGTTTTTATAGTATCAGTTCAGCTATGTGGAAACACTTGGGAGTAATGTAAAAAGGTAAACACTTCCTTCAGCATCATTTAGTGAAGTCATTTTTGGCCCAAGAGCAAATACGAGGATGGAACACCCATCCCATTTACCAGACGTCACTTCTTCAGTCTATCCATTAAAATTATATTGTAAAAAACAGCAAATATGCAAATTTTATGTGCCACAATTTTCAGACAAATTCCTGAATGAAGAGGTGTATAAATTACCCCAGTAAATATGGTATAAACCTTCTGGGCTTGGAAATTCAAGACACTGTTGTAAGGTCATAGATACATGTGGTGTCAAGAAATTTCTGCTTTAGTTTTGATAAATAAATACATTGAAGCTGGATTATATATACAGGCATGTTAAGATAACAGTACACATATAAAAAAGGCTTGATTGACCTTAAAACATTAAAAACTCATGTTACTTGTCAAAAAAGATAAGTCCCCCCTCCCCCCCAAAAAAATAAAACCTGAATGTTGTCACTTGTGTAGTCACAAAAGAAATCACTGTTCATGAACATGAAAGACTAGTTAGTATGAAAATAAGATGTTGCTTATAATAAAACAGTTGAACTTGTAAGTCTGTTGAACTTCACGACCAAATATATGGTTTGCTGGATACTGGTTTGCATGTCATTAAATCTCTGCTTCCTTAGCACTCAGAACCTGACTCAGAATCATCTGTATAGTATTCACTGATACTACGTCTTTCTTCTGATTCATAAGCCAATATCTCTTCATCACTAAGGTGGGATGTCCCAGCAACAAAACTGGCAAACCTGGGAAATAAACATATATTTATTTTTGACATGTATTTTTAATGCACAAATTTAAATTCTAAACACTCAATGGCATGTCTTTTAAGAGTTATAAAGTGCTTATATTTAAGAATTGTATATATCAATCTATACATGGTTTTGGTGGGCAAACCTGGAGGAAAGAGACTACTTGGCAAACCTATGCAGAGTTGGGAGGAAACCATTAAAATGGATCTTAAAGACGTGGAATGGGAATGTGTGGACTTGATTCTTCTTTCTCTGGATAGGGGCAAGTGGCAGGTTATGAACATTTTGGTTCCATAAAATGTGAGGAATTTCTTGAATAGCTGAAGACCTATTAGCTTCTCAAGAAAGACTCTGCTCCACTTGGTTGGTTGGTTAGCTGGTTGGTTAGTTAGACTGTATACAGTATGTGGCCTTATATAAAACATTCTTATTTTTACAAATCATCATAATAACTCTAAAAATATAAAGGCTATAGATCAGTAGTAATATTCTTATCAAAATTAAGACCTTATGTTTGATGCAGCAATCAAATTGGCACATGTGGAACAGTGCTTACTTTTTCTGAGGGAAAAAGGTACTGCTGCAGCATACCACTGTGTACTTAAAGAGGAAAGCCTTCTATAAAACAACTTTGATTTCTCCACATAAGAGGCCCAAGATCAACCTTCATGTTTCACAAAGTACTTGCAAAGTACAGTGATCCACCTCATGAGCGATGGACTTAAATCTTGACATGATGAGAGCTACAAGACTTCAATCTTCTTGTCATTAAAAAAGTCACTTAAAAGTCAAACCATATTCTGCATGTTGCTGTACCACACGATTAAATAAGATGTCAGGCTGTGCTGTGTAACTGGTAGTCTGTGAGTAGTTTGTGCTTTATATTCAGTCTTATTGTGAATATAGGCATATATTGTACCTTCAAGGATTATTTGATTCTTGTCCTACAAGTTCAGCATTTTAGCCAGCTTCACAAGTTTTACACTATTATTTTTCAGTTTTGTGCTTTAGACTGACCTTGTGGATATATTTTGCCAGTAGATGCTTGCATAATTTTATTCAGCTTGTTCAGTCACTTATGCATCATCAAATTATTATTTTTCCCATACTGATCACATGTACTTTACTGTATGTGATGGTCTCATGGTTACAACTAGAACAAGAAGTGAAAAACTATTTTCCAACAATAAAGTATTTGAATTTTACTATCTTCAAATTCTCTAACAAATCAATTAATATTACCTAAGAGGATCTTTGAGTTTAAGTACAGTCTTCCAAGCATTGCAGCCAGGACTGGAGCAGTATTCCCGCAGTCCCTCCAAAGCCGTTGCAGTTTCCTTCACCCCTTGCTCATGGTACTCGGCTTCAGTCAGCAGTTTTGCTTGTGGTGGAAAATATCGTTTCCTGCAGACAGCAAAAAATCTTTCATCTTAATATTTGTTTCAATTTAAAGGAAAACAGGTCACAGGCACACATAGGTACACAAAATTTACAAATATAAAACACTAGGTGTGATCAGAAACCTTCCAGACTGACCACAAGAATTCACTACTGATGTTATTACATCTAGGTGGGAGTACAATTTGTGGTCATCTGCTTAATCTGCGCAGTCATTAGCTTTTGATTTCAAAGTTCTAGCATGGGTCATTGTGAAGTAACTCCTTATGAAGTGTGATTGTATGTTGTGATCTACGTGATTTCCACTCCATCAGGAAATGTCAGACTTTAAAGAACAGTGCAAGTGCATTAAGTTTGCTTGAAATTAAGAAAGAATGCTACAGAAACGATTGAGATGTCTTCTCAGTGGAAGATTCCGTCATCCCTACACCCAAAGAAGGCCAGAAAAGTCTGTTCCAGTGTAAAGTGCAGTCTGATTGTGATTGTTTCCTGTCCCCCCACTCCCAACGTGCGTGGGTTGTTTAACACAAATTTGCTCCACAGGGATAAACTGTAAACCAACATTTCTATGCAGATATTCTGTGATGGCTACCAGAAAGTGTGCAGTAGAAACAGTGTAAAAAGTGGCACGCTGGAGATGGGTTTCTCCACCATAGCATTGCTCCTGCTTGCAGTGCTTTGTCTTTACAGGAATTTGTGTCCAATAACAACATGACGGTTATCCTGTAGCCTCCATAGTCCCCTTTAACTCTTTCCTTTTTAAAAAATCCAAGTTAGCACTGAAGGGAAGTGAATTTTATAACATCAGAATGATCCAAAAACAGTCAGATGCTACATTTCCATAGTTCTGAACAGATGACATCAGAACATGCTCCCAACATAGTAAATGCTGGGACTGTTGTATCATGTCATGAAGGGACTACTGGGAGGGGAAAGCATGAAGTATCAGGGAAATGCTGTTGTAATTGGGGGAAGAAAGATATTCAAAAACTTTCTAACAACCCCTCCCACCCCACAATATTCAATCCCGCTACAGATGGTAGCAGATGATGGAACAGAAAAGAATAGGCATTGTTCAAAGAAAGAGATTCTTAAAATAAAACTTCAGTTTGGTAAAAACAAATGTTTATATACATCATGACTGTGTATGCATGCATAAGTGTATATGGAGTGAACATTCAGTGCCTTCATATATTTTGGTGCACAGTCCTGCACATCTATTAAAAACTCTTAATTGAAAACATCAGTCTTTATTTTGTATTACAGCAGGTATTCATATGGCAACTTCTTTGTGTTATGTATGTAAAAATGCTGTATACAATCAAACCAATAGCTGGATCTCAGTTAATGCACAGCATATGTTCCATATAAAGTGTTTGAAAGAAGTTCTACATGGCAGGCTTCACAGGCTGTGTGAGCTTGCATAACATCAAAAATTAGAAGGCCCAGTGCAGCATTTCCCAAACTTGTTTTTACTCACAGGCCCCTTTTGGCTTCAAAATATAACCATGGATCCTCACATCCTTGCTGACATGTCTGGATGACAGGTATCCAAAATTAAAAATTTATATATAAGAAGTAACTTTAGACAGATACTGAAACCTACCAATAGCATACATAAAAATTCATTGCATTATTTTATCTTAATTAAAATGACTGTTGCTCACTTCATTGTTGCAGGAAGTTTCTTAACCCTTTAAAGGCCTAATTAAATCCCATCTGCCATCTGCTGGCATTATTAGGAGCTCACCCTATTCTCCACATTAGCAGGATAAGGGTTAATTAGATTTTCTAAAGGTCATATGAAATAAACATATCACCAATTAAAGACATTCCTTGATTTTTTGACAAAAACATCATTCCTTTAATTTAAAAAAAAGTAAACTTCAAAGTGGCCATTCGAGAAATTTATCCAACGATCCCCTGGGAAGTGGTTGCAGATCCCAAGGAGCACACTTTGGGAACTAATGGCCCAGTGTCTCTTTGTGTTGTGTGAGCATGCATGTGCATATGTATGTGTGTGATCACTACTACCCAGATATCTATGAATGGCAGTCCACATGTTTCAGTTATATTCACAGCCATTAAGACTAGTTTTTCACTACCCATATTTAATGAATAAGCTGGAAATGGTTTTCAGTATGAGCTCTGTTCAAGGTCTTATTGGCTAATGTTCTCTCCCAATCAGACAAGTGTTGTAAAATAATGATTTTTATAAAATTCATGTAGTGTGATGTATGGTACTCTCAGGAACAGAGACCAGCAGTTTGCTTTCTTGGGTTTCTAAAAGTAAACAAATAGTCTTTTCTAAGTTCTGTTTACTTGTATGTGTCATACAATATTGTGAACTTAAAATGTGCATAAAAACCCATTTTTAGTAACCCTTAGCCACATTTTGTAAGCTCAGTTTTTTTTCCTTAATAGGAAATATTAACATTATTCCTACGAAAATCCACCTCAGGGGTTACACCTTGCTATGTAATATTCTCTCTACTTGTGACTGGTTTTGTGTGTTACAAACACTTTAGTCAGTGCTGCCATTCATTAACATTTCTTCAGCAAGTCTAAGTTTTCTCCTTGGTTTTCTAGCTCTTAACCATATTACAATTGGAGTAAAAATTACTTTCAAGTACTTTAAAATACAGTTCACTGATAACTTAAACTTGCATCACAAGAAATTTTGGAATTATGCTTTCATTGAGGAACAATAATTTCACCTGCATTTAGCTTGAGGTTCATGGTACTTATTTAGCAAACCTGGCAATGCAGCATATGTCTCTGTCAAACACAATCAATCAGTCTATAATAATTCTAGTACAGGAGTATTCCCCTACAACTGTCTGTCCTCTGACTCTTTAGCTGCTGTTTCTGAATGAGGTTTGTAAAGCTGTTAAACACCTAGGACCATCTAAATTTCTCAGGCTTACGGTATTCCTGGTTTTGTTACAAGTAATTCTAATATTTTAGTACCTTTCCTCAAACATATTTTCATCACCAACTTATCTCAGCAGCATTTTACAACCATACAGAACTAAGGGAGGGGAGCCAGGATAGTGTAGGCAGTATAGTGACTAGTCTATAGGCTGGATGATCCATGGTTCAAATCCTGGTAGGTGCAAGAATTTTTTTCTATTCTCCGCGAAGTCCAGACAGCATGAAATTCACTCACCTTTACCTAGTCTCAAGAAGGAGTTGAGCTATACCTCTCCTCTGCCTGTATGCCTTCATGGCACGGACAGAAGCAACTTTACCTTTTATGGGACTAAGTGCCAATTGTGCCTATACTTTTAAAGGCAACATTGCTTCCTGACGTAGTTCTATTATTAATAATTTTGCCAAATTACTTGAATTGTCATACATGATCAAGTTCATCGCTACACAAAGTTCAAATTTAATCTTTGCCAACATGGATTTACTCAACACAAATCTACCATTACCAGCCATGTAACTTATCTTGGCTTTATTACCCTCTGGGCACCTCTCATTGTCAAGCTGATGACACATACTTTGGCCTTAGCAGTGCATTGAATTTCATTCCTCATACCTTGCTTCTTCAGAAACTTAGTGTAAGTGGACTTTCTGATGGCTACATGAACTGGTCTCGTAGTTACTCAACCATCAAACCATTTCTAGGTCAAATTTCTTTAATTCTTTCATTGACTATTGCAGCACTTTCTGGTGTTCCCTACAGATCTGTTCTGGCGCCTCCATTATGCAGCATAATATGACTTATGCAGTGTAATGAAGTAGCTATTCTAGAAATCTCTTTGCTAATGACACTGATAATTTTTTGTGTCATTAGATCTCCTCATACATTTGTCCTGCTCCAATCTGATATTCACTCTACGCGAGGTTCATGCACTGTTTATTTCATAAACCTCAAGATTAGCAGAAGTAAAAAAGCAATCAACCTATTAATGGCTTTCAGTTTCACAGAAATACTATAGTGGTGGTACCAGGAATGGAATAAATCACCACTGTTACACACTTGAACTGGCGAAGATTTATTTCTGTATAACACATAGTAAAAATATCAGGTGGTGACTTGCACATAATAAAGTAATATATTTACATGCATTGATGCAAAGTACAACATAATACACATCTTCTATCATGCAAAACACAAAATTATAAAATCTGTGACCTGCAAGTGCACATACAATGTGATTCAAGAATTTGCTGCTGCTGTTTCTTAACATGCACTTAGTTATTAAGTTTGCTTACCAATATGCTAGCAACTTTGAAGTCCAAACAGGTGGAAAATTGTAAGCTATGAGGATGATGATGATGATGGCCACAGTTGCTTCTTGGAATTCGCTACTGAAGAAAATAATTGACAGTGATGTACCCTGTAGAAAAATAACTTATAAAAACATACTCACTAATCAGTTAAAATGCATAGCAGAAAACTTCAAGGAGTGCTGTTATGTCTAGATCTATTATAGTGTACTTTATTCTTTGAGTGTGTTTCTGTAACTGCATTATATTACTTAGTATTTTCTCAATGTGATATGATGTGCTGTAACTTGTTTCAGAGACTGCTTACAAGGATCTACAGAATACATCTATAAATTAATATTTTCAATATTTTAAGTCATTACCTTCTGCAATAGAGACATTAATACAAAATGTAACAGCCCTATCTTATATAATAAATTTGTTTTGGCCTGGTCTTAAGTACAATGCACAATGGAGGATATACTATCAGAAATTCAACAATTAAATTCTACTATACACATTTCTCAGCTAACATTTATTAATACCTGAAGAACCCATTTTATTAAGTTTTTACTCCTCTGATCTGTCACAGGGCCAAGTCGGTAACATATGATAAAGCTTATAATTCCTGTGAAGACCACATAGGACAGCACATGGCTCTGATACTGTTCAATCAACTGACGTAAATTATGCCAGAGATACTGAAGGAAATATATTCCTACTGTCCAACCTCCAATCATGAATCCATACATGATAGGTCTCTGCAAACACAAACATACATTAACATGCAATCAGAGTTTAATTTCACAGACATAATGTTCAGAGTTGAAGCCACAGTCAGTGTCAGATTTACATGTAATTATTATCCAAAACATTGAAATGTGCCAGACTGAAAGGAAAATTCTGTTATTTGGATATTGGTTGGATTTCAGTTCTGATGAGCTAAATATATCTTAGTTTTTTGTGTTTATTTCTAAACACTGGCTTTAATATGACATCTTGTTGTGCTTTATCACAGATATCTAATAAAACATACTTTTCCATTGGCACAACTATCATCTTTAGGCAAGCCTCTTCAATACGTGTAAACAGTCCATAATGTACAATGGTATTTTATCTTATACTTTGGGATCCCAAGTCTCGTATGAAAAGTCTATAATAAATTAAATGTATAATTAAAATAGTGAATCTGTAAAAAAATAATCTTTAAAATAAACTTTAAAACAACTTATTGACAAATCCATATGTTTACATACTCAGTACTTATAGCAGTTTGTTTACACAGGGAGCCATTTAATGCTTTCATATCAGTATGCTGCACTGCACTTCATCAATCACATATTAGTCTTGTGTACTCCCTTAAAACGAGAGCACACTTATTCTTAGAAGGACCGTAATTTTTCAATCGTCATTTATGCTTTGTGTGTTCACTGTGGTTTTGTTATATTATCCCTGTTCTCTGTTCTTATGTACAGGGTCTTTTAGACAGCAGCTGTCTTTTTTCGGTGTAGTGTATGAGTGTCTCTCTATATGTATAATGCTGTCAAACTGTAACCATATTCTTAACTGATATATGGACCATACTGTGAAAAGCCTAAATTTTAATGCTAAGAACTAAATACAATGAAACTTGGATTTTACATTCCTTGAATCTATATGTTCCATATATCTTTGTGCTTTATACACAGTTCCTTCATCATACATTCGAACTGAGCGTAAATTGGCCTGTTGTTATAACTTTTAAGTACTTTAAGTTAGAAATCAGGAAAAAGAAATTATTTTCAGTTATAATTTCCTTTCTCCTCTGTTGTCTTTATGTATGCTTACTATTCTTTTGCCTCAAGGTTGCAACAGCAGAGTGGAGCTGTGTTTCCTAACAATGTGAAGCCTGTGTAGCCATGAATTACTTTTTATGGTTGTTATATGTAGCCACTTGTTCCACATGCTTATTGAATCACTGTGTTAGTGTCTCATTTTGTAATCTACTGCAAATTGAACTGCCACACACTATTATTTCATTTTCTGGCTACAATTCATTATTTGTGACCACAATCGAACCCGCTACCTTCCAGCTTGTAACGCAGTGCCTTAAGCAACTGCGCCACTGCATTGGTTGCACTACATTTCATTACAAAATCATGACACTGTGTGACATATACAGTAGTAGTGAGCTGTTTATGGAAATGTGGATTGAATTTAATGAAACCATTTATGGGAAGATGCAATAGACATTTATGTAGACAATGATGACTGCAGTCAGCTGAAAGCAGGTGTATCATTTCAAGAATATGAATCCCTTGATAATGATATAACATATGGAGTGCAGAATTTGAATTAAAATTTTATACCTGATGTGTCTGAGGAGGAGGAGGAAGAGGAGGAGGGAGGGGAAGGAGATGGAAGATGAAGTTGGAAAAAGTGAACCTGCAGCAACATTTTTGTCAGCAACAGAGAACATCAACAGTGTGAGGAAATACCCATTAATGTTCATGTTGATGATAACACTATAGCTGCCTTCAACAGTACTGAGAACAAGGTGTACAGGGTTTAGCAGAAAGTGAAGCAGCAGCAACTAACTTAATCAACATGTAGACATGAACTAACTGCATGTTTAATGTAATCCAACACTCATATGATATTTTTAATGTTAATACTACATGAATTTTAATCTCCTTCATTTTACATGCAGTTAAAATGGTCCCTTCAGAAATGTACGAACCAAGTTTCACTGTATTGGTTACCACATCACTGAATTTTCTTTTTGCAATTGAAGTAAGAGAAAACAGCTTTGTTCATGTAACCCCAAACAATTCAGTTTTTCAAACTTCTATTCTGAATTTGTCTAAATTCAGACTTATTTAAACACTAGTAAATCTTCATACTGTACCTTTGGAAGTAATTTACTCATCATATATACTAAAATGAGAAAAGAAGCACATATTCCAACTGTGATGCCACAGATATAATAGAACAAAGGATTGGTGCTGAGTTTAGGAGCTGATATGAAAAGCAGCACTCCTGCGCCCAGAAGCAGGACCCTCCAGTAATCAATTCCTGAAATAAACTTTGTGTGGTTAACATGACAGTAAAATATGGCAGTGATCTACGGACAGAACACACCAATATAAAAGAATAAAAACAAATACAAAAATTTGAAAGTCCGCCCTTATACATGAATAGAAATAAGACCTCAAAGACAAATATTTGTGAAGAGAAGGAAAATGAATGTAGGATAAGTCACAAGATCAGATTAAAATAGCATAAAATTACAAACCAAGATGATAAAGAGTAAGACCAAGGAGACAATAGAAAGAGGATCTGTGGACAGTACAAGCACCAAGTTGCCTAACATGTGAAAACAAAATCTTCTTATTAGGGAGTGCAGTGCTAAATGTGTGGGCTGTTATTTAAAGCAAAGCCCATCCATGGAATTGCCTATGCTTTAAACATCAAACTAGATTCCTTATCCCAGTTAGCCGCATTACTGAGATCTTCCTCAATCCAGCTACAGGGAAAATAACAAGCAGGATTCCATATAGGAGCCTGAAATGCAGTGAAACACAACCCTTGTTGTTATAAATTTTCTACCAAAGTTAATCCAATAGTGCATCTCATAGCAATACGTTAGGGAAATTTGAGTGTGGTTTTTTTCAATACATATTTCTGAGTATTTATATGAAAGAGCTGTTTAATATTAGGAATACTCGTTTATTAAAATCCAACTAATGCACATTACTTGTTGCATCAACTCTAAATAAAATTAAAGTTACAATAAACACTCCAACATGTTTCGGTTCACGCAGGAACCATCTGCAGGGAGTCTCCCAGTACTTGGCTAAAGCTATATATATGGTTTTTTTGTGTGCACGTCAATGGTATGGCAGCATATCAGCTGTAATCATGATAAGCTTCCATTTAAAATATGCTATAAATACAGAGAATTACAGAAAAAGGGGGGTTACTACTGGACCTAATATGCGAATTTCAAACGTATGTGGGTGTAA
>Ga0268261_10003603_pt1 | contig 11421 bp, 11 predicted proteins | sample TergutNc150P1_FD_190353 | JGI IMG/M metagenome (GOLD analysis project Ga0268261, IMG submission 190353) | Nasutitermes corniger P1 segment gut microbial community from laboratory colony in Florida, USA - Nc150 P1 (SPAdes) (version 2) | ecosystem: Host-associated > Arthropoda: Insects >... | reverse complement strand
ATGACATTAGTAGCCTAAAGGTTAATAATTTAACCCTTATCCTGCTAACGTGGAGAAAATGGTGAGCTCCTAATAATGTCAGCAAATAGCAGATGGGATTTAATTCGGGGTTTAAAGGGTTAATGTTGATAATCTTAGTACATGGTCATGTCTCTAGATCAGAATTGCAGAACAAATTTACAATATAATGATCGATAATCGTTCCTTTGACTTAGTGGAATAGTTTTGATATTTGGGAACAATCTTGAAGCTTCAAACTTCTATTTGGGGAAAAAATAAGAACATATTTAAGTCAGTGTTGAATTTTTTGTCTTTCGGGTTTTCATCTAAAAATATGAAGAGAACTATAATTTTTCCTTTTGTTTTCTATGGATGTGAAAAGTGGCCGCTCAAATTGACGGCAGAACGGAGGCTGAGAGTGTTTGATGACAGTGTACGGAGGAGAATATTTGGGCATAGGTGGGAAGAAATAACAGGGGAATGGAGAAAACTACCTAGTGAGGGGCTTATTCACCTCTACTTCTCACCACATATCCTTCGGGGAATCACATCGAGCTTATTTAAGTGGGCGGTACCTGTAGCAGAAATGTGGAGAGAAGAGGTTCGTATAGGATTCTGGTGGGGAAACCTGAGGGAAGAATTGAAAGAAATAGGAGTAGATTCGAGAATAATATTAAGATGGATCTTCTGGAATTGGGATGCAGGGCATGGATGGATTGACTTGGTTGAAGATAAGGATAGGTTGCGGTCACTTGTAAATGCAGTAATGAACCTTCGATTTCCATAAATTGCGAAGAATATGTTGACTAGCTGTGAACCGTTTAGCTTCTCGTGAAGGAATCTGCTCCATAGTGAGTTTTTTTTGGCGTGAAATATGTACAGCATTTGTGCAACGATTTTATGATTATATCAGGTCGTAAAATGTTTTGTAAATGAGAAGGTATACTAATATATATAGTATTCATTTCGGGTATATATAGATGCTGTGAATATTTGAATAAAGACACCGGAATACACATCACAATTCTTGTTTTCCTGTTTTTCGCTACAGAATATCTACCCACCCACCTACGTACGTACGTACGTACCTACCTACCTACCTACCTACCTACCTACCTACCTACCTACCTACCTACCTACCTACCTACCTACCTACCTACCTACCTACCTACCTACCTACCTACCTACCTACCTACCCTCTACGTATCTACCGGTCAACCAAAAGTGAACATCACGGAGCAGAATTGGTCTTCAAATCAAACAATTTAATCTGACGATCAGCTACTCAAAAGTTTCCCAACCTTTTTTGAGCTCAAATTTTTATTACCTTTGTCACAAAATCCTACCACTTGTCCATAATCTGAGTCACCTGAAACTAGTCAATGCTCTTCCATTTCCTATATTTAAGATCCGTTTTATTTTATCTTACCATCTCTACCCTACGTCTTCCCATGTGGTCTATTTCCTTCATATTTCCCACCAAAATTCTGCATAAACTTTTCCTCTTTTTTTCACAATTGGTATATGTCCCGCTTCTCTCATCTTTTTAATTTTATCATTCTGATAATATTTAGTAAGAAGTGTCAATAAATATTTTGAACAGTGTTCTCCGGTCTCTGTTACTTCGTCCCTCTTGGGTTCAAATATCTGACGCAGCACCCAGTTCTCAAAAATATTAAGCCATGTCCTTCATAAACGAGACTATTTTATTGCTCTTGATGTGTATCGCTTTATTAATTTTTTTATTGGCAATTATCCGACTACTTGTAATAATTGTAAAGGATGTCAAAAATATTTTCAGAACAATCAAAAGTTTGGGGTTAGTTGGTAATTTACATTACCATCTGTTTTGCTATGAGTTCTAGCAATGCCTGCACAACCAGTATTCTGTAAAAAAGTCCCCATTACCACTTCTGTTTTAACCTGCTATGAGTTCTAGCAATGCCTGCACAACCAGTATTCTGTAAAAAAGTCCCCATTACCACTTCTGTTTTAAACTGCCTTAGTCCAGTAATTTATTCTGAAGTATGTTCGGTAGGAATTAAGTCTATATGTGGTGAGTGGATAGTACAGTAATACAATCCATAGGTTTCACTGTCATTCTTTTACCCCCAAAAACTTCTGCCAGGTTTAGTTCCTGTATTAGATTTCAAGGTAGCTATGTTCTTCAGTAGAATTTGTTCTTCTAAATTTGACAGAAGTCGTGCATTCTTATTTAATTTGCCAGAAAAAATTATTTACTTCCTGCTTTCTAATGTTTTCAAACGTCATTGTGTCTGTTATTTGGACGATTGGCCAAATTTCCATCCTTGATATCCCTGTCATTTTTTCACATGACATGTACATAAAATTGTCCCTTCTATTACCTGTATATGTTACCTTATTGTAATAATCTCTATATTTATTGTTAAATAATTGTTACTGTTTTAGAGATTTAAATATTATTGCACTTTATTCTCTTATTGTTTTATCATATATGTTTTATTTTTATATCATTCATGCTTTGCGATGTTAGATTTTGACCTGTTTTATATTCACCTGTCAGTTGAGAGTTTGATTTGTGAAAAGTTTATTGCGTATGAACGTATGTACGTACGTACGTACATATGTATGTATGTATTTTTTATCGTTGCATGCTCCATTACTGGGAGTACTACTTCATGCCTTAATGTGATGTTTACAATTAAAGTGTTTAGAAACCATTACATTAATTGTTGCACACTATGAAGTTTGCTTAATTTGCTTGGCATGGTGGATTTGACACTTCATTAACTTTATCAAAAGAGATCTCATTTGAAACACCTGTTTGCAATCAGGTAGTCCTCGATTTTACACAATAACCACCCAAGTTTGATCTTCTTCTGTAGTAACAGCTTCCTAGTCTGGGCTCCCACTTCCATTACCAGGTTCCGAATCTGTTTCTTTGTTACGTAGCTGAATCTGGGGTTGATGTCTTCTTTTTCAAGTTAAGGTTAGGATTTTGCGCTATCAAGGTGTCCTCTAAATTGCCGGTGAAAATATCCTCTGGGATATTAAAAATCACTAGTCTGGGGTTCCTCAATTTGTGAATGTTAGCTTCTAATTGTCCTTCACATTTTGCGTTAGTGTCCTTTTCTAGTACCTCAGTTTCTTCTTTACTATTAGTTTCAATTAATACTTTCCCATTTTTAAGTGATTTGAAGTTGTTGATCCCCACTTTAATTTCAATAGGATTTATCTTGGATTTTAATAATCCCTTGATTGTTTCTGGTGGTTGATTTCCTTTCGCTGTAATAGTCAGTTTGAATAGTTTGAAGTTCTTCTCACGTCCGAGGGCTTCCGGGTAGAGTTTCCGGTCCCTGCCGCCTGATGGTGCCACGTCCCTCGCGGTCATCCCAGCTGGTTCTTGACGTCTGGTAAGAGATGGCGCTCAATGTACCTCTGCGTTCCTGCCTTTGCAGGCGTCTAGCTCTGCTTTCATTTTGGAAATTCGGGCTTCTAATTTACTGTTTGCACTAGTTTTACTATTTCTGCTATCCGTCAAATTGACAATTAGTTTTCTAAGAGCACTTACGGTTTCAAATATTGTTTGCTTCAATTCTTTCTTCATGTTCCCACTCCGTTCCGTCGTGCTCACTATTTGTTACGTATGATAGCCTAACCGGCTTCTTGTTCACTTTGTCCTAGTCTAACGGGTGTCTAACACCACACTATTTGTTCTATCCTAAAGGCAAACAGCGCCCATTTCTTTGTCACTGCCTCCTTTGTTCTTCGAGCACAGTGTCGCCAACTGGACTTCACAGGACATCCAACCCTCGTTTCCTAACATACTCCCACCTTTGAGTCGAACTGGAAACACCCGACTCAAACTCGTCGAGGAAAGGCTGTCCTATCATACCCCACTAAATAAGAAATCGAGGAGGCCTCACTTTTTTCCCACCTCTAGTGAACACTTCTACTAGGCTTGACCCCCCGTTCTCCTTTTCTCTAGGAGAGGTCGTCACTTCCCTTACGTAGTCCGCCTCCACTAAAGCCGGTGTCAGTACAGGTACCCCTTCGTCGTAAATCTCCAGAGGATTAATCCTTTGTACAGGTCTGAGTAATGTGCCGGAAGCCGTCCTTAATTTCACGAGCCGTACCTTCCCATCTCTGCCGTGGATGAGCTCCTCCATCACAGCTAGTGGCCAATCTCCTATATTGATATTATCCGCTCCAATCAGTACAACTTCTCGAGGTAGTAACTCACGGCTTGTCCTCGTAGCAGTCAACCTCAACTGGCCTAAGTACTCCTTCCTGAATCGGTCCCGCAGTCTTTCTTTGATCTCTTGCCTATACTTGGCCCGTCGTGTGAGTCTGGCTGCGTTCACTGCACCGCAGTCTGGAAGTCCCACTTCTCTGAGATCCACCAAGAACATATTGGGCTTAAGGGGGCAAGATCTGCAACATCTTCCGACACGTACGTCAGGGGTCTAGATTTATTAACAGCTTCGCAATCACATAAGACAGTTTCTAGTTCTTCATATGTCAGCGAAGCTCTCCCCAGTGTTTTCTTAAGCAACTGTTTACGGAGCCTGATTAAACGCTCCCACCAAACTCCCCACCAAGCAGCTCTCGGTGGATTGAACCTCTAATCTATTCTTGCAGTCGCACTGGTTTTAATGATCTTCTCCCAGTCCAACTGACGGAAAGCACAATCCGTACCCATAAAGTTGGTTCCATTGTCACTGTATATGATAGCTAGTCGTCCACTGCGGGCCACGAATCTCCTAAATGTTTGAAGAAAAGACTCAGTGGACAGCGATGAGGTTAACTCCAGGTGCACTGCTCTATATACCGCACAGGTGTACAAACACACCCACAACTTGCGGCAGTCTTTCAGGAAAAGAGGGACTGCCATGTCAATGCCCGTTATTTCAAACACCGCAGCATCCCTTACGCGCTGTTCAGGTAATGCCGGTGGCATCGTAGAGATATGTTTAGCACCATGTCTCCTGCACACAACACATTTGGTGAGAATGCCTCGGATGGTTTTCCTGCCTTTGAGTATCCAGAACCTCTCTCTTAAAAGGCTTAAGAGTCCCTGCACTCCGACATGATACGCTTTCTCATGTGCCTGCAACACGAGCATCTCCACCACCGGATGGCTAGAAGGTAAAATCGCTGGTATTCCAAAGTCTCCCAAGTCCCTTCTCTCTATAATTTTGGTCCTAATGCGAATAATACCCTCACTGTCCATATAGGGACATAAATGAGAAATTCTCTCGTCTTGATGCCCAGAAAAAAACTCCTGCACGTATCTTATTACACACTTTTCACCAAGCATGATCTCCTCCCACTGTACAACCTTCCCCGAGCCTTGATTCGCTCTGACCTTGCGACAGCGGTTGACAAATCGTAGGACCCAAGCGAGGACCCTCACAATCTTGTCATAATTGCGGGAAAAGGCATAGTACCAGTCAGTCTGTTCCTCCTTACACAGAAGGGAGGAAACAATGCACTTCCTCCTTTCCTGTTCTACCATCTTCTCATCCGGTTGTGGCTCTCCCGAAAGCCAGTCTTCGGCAGGCAGTTTTAGCCAAGCGGGTCCCTCCCACCATCTGGTCTGCAGCAGTTGTTGGACTGTACATTCTGTGGTAGGAAGATCCGCCGGATTCATGACCCCCGGAACATGTCGCCAAGACTCTTTCGAAGTCACCTCTCGTATCTCCTGCACTCGGTTCCATACGAAAACACCCCAATGGTCGTCTCTCTTGATCCAGGCGATTACAGTCGACGAGTCACTCCAGAAGGATAACGTGATATCCCTCTGCTCGAGCTCCTTTACTACGGATGTTGCTAATCTAGCCCCTATGGTCGCAGCCAACAGTTCTAGCCTTGGCATCGTTACCGTTTTAGCTGGAGCCACCCTGGATTTAGCCTGAATCAGCTGCACTTGTACACAGGTGCTGTATTCGAAACGGGCGAAAACTGCTGCTGCATAAGCCGTCTTACTAGCGTCACAAAACGTGTGCAAAGAGCAGCTTACCACACGTTCTGACATGCCCTTCATTCACCTAGGTATCTTAACTTCTTGCAGCAGGGGGAGGTCTTGCAGCCAACGTAAAAAACACTTCCTCACATCATCCGGAACTTCTTGATCCCATTCACCTTTCAGGGCCCAACACTATTGTAACAATAGTTTGGGGCACAATGAAACAGGGCAATAAACCCGATAGTGTCAAACACTCGCTGCGTCAAGATAAAATGGTCCTTCGTGTAATCACACCATCTTTCTCCACACTCACGTTGTCCACCGCTACCAACAGCTTCTCCGTCGGTGTGTACATCACCGAAACGTGTCTTCCGTTACACAATACACATCTCAGGACAGCCCTGCATTTTCTCTCACGGTGCCCCGGTTTCAGACATGCGAAACAGCATCCTCTCTTAACCACCAAATTTCTCTTCTCCACGAAGCTCGAACTCTGTGCTTTAGGGCAAGACTCGCTGGTTTGTGACCCCTCACAAAAGACACAAGTGATTTTTCCAGACTTACAATTGACCAGACCAGCTGTCGTAGGAATAGCTCTCCTGCTGCAACTGTCAGACTCCGTCTTCTGTGGTTTGGCACCCCTGGCGCTTCCTTCCAGGCTGAAACCTCGAATTGCCATGTTGATTCTCTTCATTTTCTACTTCACTCTTCAAGAAGCTCATCAAGCTCTCCAGCCTGGTCTCTCCACTTGGGCGAGAGTAACTGACATAACTGCTACGTTGCCACGCTCTTAAAACCTCCTCCGACAGGCATGACTCTACTAGTGGGAACAACATGGCCGCATACTTTTCTGTGGCCACCCCTAATGTCTCCAGCGCTCTCAGTTGGGTCTCTATCCTGTCGTACAGGGATGAAAGCGTGACCTTGTCTTCCTTGGAGTTCATGGCCATTGTCAGCTTGAGCAACTCTCTCACATAGAACTCGACTAGCAGATCTTTCCGACCAAAACGGGCTTTCAAACACTCAACTGCCTTGTTATAATTACTTGTTACGGGGGGAAAGCTCTCCATCACTTCCCGTGCCCTGGTGTCTGGTGAGGTTGCCTGTAGAAGATACTGGAACTTGTCCGCCTCATCGATGTCAGGATCTCCGTCAATCTTTTTGAACTGCCCCCAGAACGTCAGCCAATCTTTGACGTCACCCCCAATTTTTTTCAATTCAGTCGTAGGCAGCTTGAATTTCCTCTTCGTGACTTTCAACAGAGAGTTGTCGCAATCTTCCGTTTTAATGGTAGTGTCTAAACGTCTCTGCACGAGCAGATTGAGCCTTTTATATTTATGTACGTACTCATCTGCACCTTGCATCTCTTTATCCAACTCATCCTCCCGCATATCTGCTCGGAGCAACAGATCCACAATCTCCTCGTCCAGTTTCTTTAAATCGTCCGCTTTCTCTCTCAACAACTCTAAATCCGCTAGAATTCTGGAATCGCCTTTTCCGTCTGTGCGTTCTCTCGACGCAACCTCTTCCAGTGTGCCACATAGACGCGCGAATGCTGCCCGCATCACTTTTCGCTTCTTCTTTAAAATATCCATAGTTGGTTGCACGCTCATTCTTAGACAAGTGTCCTGTCACGGTCGCCAAATGTTACGTATGATAGCCTAACCGGCTTCTTGTTCACTTTGTCCTAGTCTAACGCGTGTCTAACACCACACTCTTTGTTCTATCCTAACGGCAAACAGCGTCCATTTCTTCGTCACTGCCGCCTTTGTTCTTCCAGCACAGTGTCGCCAACTGGACTTCACAGGACATCCAACCCTCGTTTCCTAACACTATTATATTGAGTGCGTTCTCGATCCCTTCACACACATCGTCGGCCATCTTGAGGCTATCCATGTATGTATGTGTGTATGTATGTGTGTGTGTTTGGTGTGTGTATGTATGTATTTTTTATTTATTTTTTTATTTGCAGCATGCTCAATTACAATAGTAATACTACATGCTTGGAACGATCATCATAAACACTGCGTGTCTTTTTTGATCGTCTTAACTTGTTACGTTGTTATAGATATTTTAGTTTATGTCTGGTTTTATATGTTTTAACATACTTCAGTCCTTTAGCTTAACTCACTGTGTTTGCACATATTGATGGATTATATTTTCCCGTAGTCAATAGAGTTTATAAAATGGGTGATCTGTTTTAGGTATTTGTTCACTAACATGTTTTTCCCTACTGGCCAGTGGTATTCTTTTGAAATGTCCTCTATTAGTTTTCTTCTTTCGTTGTTTAGTTTGCCACAGTCGTATGTTATGTGCTCCACTCTTTGATTACCGTTGGCACAAGGAGATACTGGTGACTCTATTATCTTGAATAGGTGTAGGTATGATCTCGTTTATCCGTGGGCCGTTACCATTACTGTGAAGTTGGTTGTTAAGGTGATCTTCATTTTCAGTCTGTCCTTCATTTTGGGAAAAATGTATGTATGTATGTATGTATGTATGTATGTATGTATGTGTTATAGTATTACCAAGTACAATACAGTAATTTCCGATACGTGTCACAGAACATTCAATTCATATGTTAGCAAACATGCTTCTTTGAAGATGTATCGATATAAACGAAGAGTGTTAAGAAAACGTAGGAAAATGTGCTTAAAAACTGGTATAAGAATGTCAGTGTAATCTAGCAGAGACCTATGGTTCCTAACATATAGCACAGGTTAGTACAAGCAGGAACAAAAACTAGGCTCCATTACGTCATACGTCATAATGAATTTGTGTCCGATTTTGTGCGCACACCTAAAGAAGACAGTAAAGAGTTCTGCAACAATTCTGGAGATTTGTTTATGAAGAGTGAATTATCAAAACCGGCAACACGACGGCATATTTATATCTGTCCGTCCGTCTGTTCAGTTTTGCCGGTAGCAAGAATAGACCCTCAGAGCAGTGCATATATCATTACGGGTAAAATAAGAGGAAGTAGAAGTTATTTTGTCACACATTTGCCTTTCTTGTCCTTATTTTATGCCCAAATTAAGGTAAATTGCAACGTAAGTTGTTAACTTTTACAATATTATTGCATTTATAATGATACTTCGTATATACATTATTAAAACCCTCGTATTGCTTAGAATCATAAAAGAAATGTAACCAGTAAAAAGATGACAGCTGCTTTATTTGGAATTTATAGAGGCCCTTTCCAATTTCTACGGACCGGATAAGTGGTTAAATATTTTATAACATTTGACCTGACACACACACACACACACACACACACACACACATATATATATATATATATATATATATATCTGGACCGAAGTTCTACTTCAGAAGATATTAATTGCTCATATATTACTCTTCCAAGGGACTCAATTGTTATCAATTTTATTACTTGGGACTTGTAGAGGTTCTTTTGAGTTTCTATTTACCCGGTAAGTGTTTAACTGTGGACCAAAGTTCTACTACAGAAGATATTAATTGCTCATATTTTGCACTTCGAAGGGATTCAAGTGTTTTTATTTTCCTCAGAATGTCTTTTCCCCGCCACTTCTGTTTTTGGACAGGTTGTCAGGTCCGCATTATTACAGTTTAATTAAGTTTAATTTTAAATGAAATCGTTGGGGGAGAGGGTGGTACACTTACAGTCGTTGATAGAATCTTTCAAGCCGCACTGTGGTAGAACAGTGGCCAGTTGGCATGCACTGTAGACTGTGCCAGCTGCCGGCACGATGATTGTTACCAGAGCCGCAGCCAGTATCATGATTTGGAGCTTCATTTTTTCCGTTGAAGGAGAGTAATCTGTGAATAGTAAATGTAAAGATAACTGAGTGAAAGTCCAACCATTGATTTGATATATTTTGGTAACAAATAATAATGTTTCTTCGACAAATAGCCTCGGTAAACTTTCCCAGCAGACTGTTCCGATGTAGGCCTGTCATTCATATGCATCTGACATTAAGTCTAGTTTCAAAGACAAGTGTTTTTATTGCAATTCCTAAATTTTATCAAATTGTCAAAAAAATTTCCCTTATATAAAATTCGAATTGCCATTATGAAATAATTCATTCGGCACCAGCATATCATATTCGACTAATTTCCTTCTGTGAATTATGATGACTTGTCTTGAGGCATTGGGAGTGGGGATCTCTGTCCATTTCTCATTCCCATTCCCTAATGTATTACATATGTTTATCTTGTCCTTCATTTAATAATCCTAAGTCCTTCTTAATTCCATAACCTAATATTCCGGGTGAACAATAAAAGCTACAAATTATAGATTGATCGTCATCATTATTATTGTCATCAACATCTATATAATCATCGGCAGTCATCACCCTATTCACAAAATCAGTTGTAATTGATGGTATTTTGGGCGACTTAACAGAGCACATTGGGAAGCAAACAGAAAAATGTTGCCATCTTTTATACGATCTACATCGAACAAGTTGTCTCTTCAATCTCGATGATTAATATTTTGTAAATAAACTCTTCACGGAATTCAGTTAACCATTCACATATCATCCATATAATGTCAAAATAATCGAACACCATAATTGTCAGTGTGGCGACTGTAAGGTACTGAGAATATTAGACGGGAAATTAGAAAGAAAACGAAGTGGTGTGTTCTTTGCTTATTTGGAATTCTTGTAGTATTCCCTTTCAAATTATCCCAACTTGAAACACGTACAATATTTCCCTGGCCTTCTGTATTAATGTTTTCACCTGTCACGACTTTCTAAGATCCATTTACAGCATCCTTAAAACTATATCCTGTAATGACAGGTTTGCTTATCTTATGTTGCGGGTCATTTGTCTCAGATCAAACACTTGATCAAATGCCCATATCTGCCACCCGCTTAGAGACTTTTCTTGTATTAAGTTGTTACCTGTACCTCAGGTACCAGAGTAACGAGACTTTGAGGAAGATGCAGGGATGGAGCTCAGATGACAGAGAAATGGAATTAATTGATGTGAAACATTTTAAGAAATATACGTGTATACATTCAAATGCAAAAGAACTACTTAAAAAATATTAAAATGGTAATCAATTTCTTTGACGATGTACCGTGCCTTTACGTTCTTAAGAGGGTTGAAGTAAAGCACCACGTATTACTAAACTCTGCACTAAATGTTCTTGTCTGTCAGTCTCACGTTTCGCCCGATATACTGACGCATAAAGAGCCTAAATACCTGAAAGGATGCACGTGAGCTTGTCTCTTAACTCTTTCAACCCCGAATTAAATCCCATCTGCTATTTGCTGGCATTATTAGGAGCTCACCATTTTCTCCACGTTAGCAGGATAAGGGTTAAATCATTAACCTTTAGGCGACTAATGTCATACATATGGAGCACCTATTCTTGATGTTTCTAGATCACACACAACGACGCAGCACAGTCGGTAGGACTCCTCTGGACGAGTGATCAGCTCGTCGCAGAGACCTCTACTTGACAACACACGACACTCACA
>Ga0268261_10003602_pt1 | contig 11425 bp, 5 predicted proteins | sample TergutNc150P1_FD_190353 | JGI IMG/M metagenome (GOLD analysis project Ga0268261, IMG submission 190353) | Nasutitermes corniger P1 segment gut microbial community from laboratory colony in Florida, USA - Nc150 P1 (SPAdes) (version 2) | ecosystem: Host-associated > Arthropoda: Insects > Digestive... | reverse complement strand
GAGTGATCAGCTCGTCGCAGAGACCTCTACCTGACAACACACAACACTCAAAACAGACAAATATCCATGCCCCCGGTGGGATTCGAACCCACGATCTCAGCAGGCCAGCGGCCGCTGACCTACGCCTTAGACCGCGTGGCCACTGGGACCGGTAGTAATGTGCATATATTTTGTATAAAGAATCATTACAACCTTCCCCGTAGATTGGAGACTCGCAGCTTCTGTGATGTGATATTGAGTCACAGGGTTAGCAGTTCCCGACGTTTCGAAAGATCGTTTTGGCCTCATCTTCTTACGTCGCTTGACTCTGAAGATTAAGGCACGACTGTCTTTCGAAACGGCGGCAAATACTCGCCCACTGACACAACATAACAATCTGAAGGCTCTGAGCATTCAGACTTATCCTTCGTATAAATTATGTAAAAGGAAATGTTTTGTATGTTACACTGTATTTGTTACAACAAATCGCACAATCAATAATAAATAATCATTTGTCATTTATATTCCTCTTACATGTTTCGACCTCTGCAAGGTCGCCATCAGGGACGTATATAGAGGCTAACAATTACGGCAAATTCTGTCAAAAATGTGCGTGCGTAGATTCAGTTTTAACTAACGATGTTGCATATCTTTGGCAGAACTTGCTCTACTCAGTCTTTTACAACGAATATGGATTACTTTAAATTTGCTTTGTACGTAATGCTCGTTTCCGTATAGTAAAACATTTACAGGAGACTGGTGTATTTCTTATTGACTTTTCCCTAAAATATTGGCTACAATAAAATGATGGGGACCACAAATAAATTAACCCATCTACATCCGGTACCATATTTAGCCTCAATAAATTTAAGTAGTGTTTGGAATTACGTGTTTTGATAGACTACCTAACGGAATACACAATGCCATAACTCGGAAGGGCACATTACGAAATATTTCTTGGTACAACCAAATAATTCAATATTATCAGATACGTTTGAACACACGAGTTATTATTGTATTATAATTGCCGTTTTTCTTGTCCCGCCGCTACTTCACTGCCTGTGAGGGCAATCGGTTTATTGGGCTACGTTTTTACGTGGTAAATGGCAACTGAGGGTTGTCACATCAAATAATGACTTTATATAAACTAAAGTGTGTACACAGACGTTAATACCATAGAACCGCCAAAGAATAAAAATAAGAAATTTTGTAAGTCATCAATTTTAAAATCTTTAAGCATATTGATGCTAACTACGTTACTAACCATATCCAGTTGAGCTCTTGAGAAACTTCCAGTGACACAGCAAATCCACAAATACCCCGCCTACGAAGAATTCCGGAGGCTGATTACAGGTTCCACATACGTCCTCCATTTATGCATATCCTGAGTCATGTGAATCCAGTACACAGTCTATTAACCGATTTTTTAAGACCCGTTTTCATTTTATCCTCCCATTTACGCCTAGGACCTTTAAGATATGCCTTGCTTTTACGAACAAAATTTTGTATGCATTTCTCATTCATTCATGCGTACCAACTGTCTCGCCTGTCTGACACTGTGCTTGTATTATCTTAATAATGTGTGGGGTGCAGTACCCATTATGAAGCTGCTAATAATTCTATCTTCTCCAGCCTCATTTCACTTCACACGTCTTGTTTACAGGATTTCCCTCAACACCCATTTCTGGTACAACCCCAGTATTTGTACTGACGGTGTCAGACAGCCGAAGCATCACACCCATACAAAACTACAGAAAAACACATCTGTGTGTGTGTTTTAACTTTTAATTGTCGGGATTGATGATGCAGGCTACATATTTCTCTGAAATGCCAGTACGTCTCTATCAGGCTACACGGCGTCACATCTCAAATGACCATCATCTGTTAAGTATATATATATATGAAATCTACACAGCTTCCTGAGTACATTGTATTAATGCTATTAAACAGTCGTGATATATAAAAAAGGTTTAATGTTTGAACAAAACCGTTTTACTGATGTCGCTTCAATGGGCAATGTCTTGTCTACACTTGTATCGGTGGGAACCTCAATGAACGTCCCATGTGCCGCCTCGCCGAGCTGCCGTGGTTCCGGATTGGGCCGCAGAAGAAGCCACACAATCGCCACGATATTTTATGGCGTAATCTGCAACACAGTACCACATACCATATGTTACAGAAGTGATGAGTCTTCGTAACTTGATGTGTGATATGTTACAAGCAGATTGACTATTAGCCAGGTGTATCTAATAGCTCTGACGACAAATCGTACTTGACCTTCAAATGCACCACGTCAAGGAAAATTGCTCTTAATGCTTCTTCTAGCAAATGTAGCTAATTTTCAAGTTAAAACTTTATCCCTGGCTTATGTGGCTGTGTATTTAACGCTTGTGTCATTACTACAAAAAGCCCATTGTGTGACTACGGAAGTCGACTCTATATGTGAGTTACGAAGTGTGTGTGGAAGGAAGTGGTCGTGGCATATTTTAAGTCACTAGCCTAACGGTATCCTGTAGCGACAGGTCACAACTGCGTTGGACATTGGTTAGTATGCTTAGAATACTAGTATACTCATAGTATACTACGAAGACGAAAATAAATATTTTGCAAGTGGTGTGTAGAAATTGACCTGTTCTGATTGTGGTAGGAGATATGTCGGCTAGACCGATAGTGATTTAGCCGAAATATTTAAAGAATGCATACTCCTATAAAAAAGCAATAGTTCAAAATTCACATAACGTTTAGAAAATGGCCACTCCTTTGGGAAAATTGAAAACATTATGCTCGTTCTTCATTTTAACAAAAAAGACTTTTATGTGAATACAATAGAGGAATTTCATATTTACCAAAATGCTATCAACGTCATAATGTAACTGCTGTGGTGGTGCCTGGTAGTGGCGCCCATCGTCAATTCCGACCTCACTAACACGATAGACCTCTACTGACCACCTAACAAACTGGCGTATGGAAGAAACAGGTCCTGTTAGCTCCAACCAGTCTCGGGTACCATCAGGTTCATGTTAAAGGTTGGTAACGTAGTCTAACATTATTCCGTGGGAAAGACTATGGGTAGCCCTTTTTTGGGAAAAGGCAGTATGTGGATACTGTCTTGAAAAACTAAGTTCTACAACCTACAGTAATTCTGCTGAAGTCCCTTTATGACATGACAACCCTCTCCCTAGTGTAAACCTTCTACAAGCCCTTCAAAGCCTCAAGTTCCGTTAGCACCCGTCCCACACTATACTAGATAATCTGTGCTCAGCAGGTTACAACGGTGAGATAGATCCTACCGGGCTAACTGCAGACTGCAGACCAACAGGTGATGGTGATGGCTGTAGCCATTTGTTGACGAAGACCCAACTCCATAACTTTTGGCCGGCAAACCCCCCCCCCCACGAAGTGCTTTTCTGACCCCGAATTGCCACTTCCCCTGGTTTTAAAGGATAATTTTCAGGCATTCGCATTTCTGTTTCCTAGTTGTAGCGACGCTTGTTATGATTGCTATGTTAGAAGCCTGCTGACATCAGTCTTTCATAATTGGTCTGAACTGCTTACAGCCAGGAAGTGCATATTCTGCTGATTGTTGAAATGGCGAGAACTGCAGCAATAATTGGCATAGGTGAGGAAATTGTGGTCAGCAGCCCAGTCTCGTAATGCACGGCACCGAATTAAAATTTCAACTGTAATAAAAGGTGGAAGCCATAATACGCAGGTGTGAATACATTACTCCTCTTTTTACTCGAACCATAGCAAAGGAATGCAGTAGACAGAAAGAACTGAATTCCAGGTAACGTTTTGAACACTGTAATCCTGCGATTTACAAGTACACGTGGTGGATGCGCTTCCTTATTCTTAGAATACTAAAAGATGCTGCATTAAATTCAAATAAAGTAATTAACTTTGTCAATTAATTACGAATTGTGAAGATTGCGAACTAAATTTGTGGTTTATTTTAAGGAACTATTCTAAGGTTTTTCTGAATTTCAGGACAATATTTCGATTCATGGGCAAAAATAAAAGAGCGTTAAACTTCCTACACAAGGTAAGAATGTTACTGTATGTCTTCTGAATTCTGTACAGAGAGCTTTCAATTTTATTATGAATTTGTAATGACGTCTGCTTAGTTCTCCGTTCGTCAAAGCTTACATAACTTCAGTAACAGCTTAACAATTCGACATATAGTGAGAGGTGCGATGAGACAGACCTTGAATTTTATTGCATGATAGTAAAAGCACAACGGAAGGAAATAATCAAAGTATCCTTCCTTTGGTTCGACACTCATCCCACAAGGCTTATTGCACTTTGAATTCCTATATACATATGGCATCGAACACTCAAGTTATAAGTGGTAAAATCATTATAATACCAGTATTGACCTTTTAAAGACGAAACCTGTCTGTGTTATATAAGGACTCAGTGCGTACCGCACGGTAAACACTCCACCTGGGTTATAAAAACCGATTTTTTAATGTTCTGTAAGGCAAAATGTGCTGTTTATTTCGAGACCCATACAAAACAAACAAATTCCGAACGATCACAATGTAGAATTTTTTAATGTTAAGCCTTGTGTACGTATAGTTACCGGTAGGCTTTAAAAGGTTAAACAGGTTTAGAATTTTTGTTTAGCACATAAATGCTGAAATTCACACGTTCGTGATGCATAAGATTAACTTTATTTTTAAAAATTCTAACAAAATATAGTTTACTTTATAAATACGGAAAAATCTAAAAACCCGCCTTACCGAAAGCCGTAACTTTCTTCACATTTATTTCTTTTTAAACATTGATTACTGGTAATAGGAGAGAACAGTTCAAGGGCGACGTCTCGTAACAAGATATTAAGGTTGATGGTGATCATCATCATCATCATCGCATGACGGGACTTGTAGGTTAGTGTTTAGAGTTTTGTCTTATTTACGTGTGTTCTTTCAATAATATATAGTCACAAAATACCCCAAATACTGCACATAAACAAAACTTTAAAGCCTAAAACTGCGTAGAGTCCTAAAATATTAATTGTATGCAAATCAAAGAGATGACAGTCTTTACGCTAAAATCGTGCCCTTTATTTACACAAAACAGACTGTACTTTACACGTGCTTCCGTCTGTTCGCGCGTGGACTGTTACACAAGTCGCTGGTGTACGTGAGAACTGCATTGGCTGCATTTTTCTCGAAGATTCCTAGCAGTACGTGCAGCGTCTTCAGGGAAGCAGTTGAGTTTGTGTGTGTAACATACGCGTAGAAGAAAAAGTTCTATTACGTGAGTGAGGTTGGTGGTAGGCGTCGAAGTCGTGGCTTCGGAGTGTTTTTTCGGCTGTTGTTAGGCTCGCGGATCTAATACTGTTTCCTGAATCACGCTAATCAGCACGTCGTAGCGGACAAGCAGAAAAAATTATGTGCCCTTTTTGAGTCTTCATCATTTGGTTCATCCTTATCGTGACTGGAACTGGGATTGTAGGGGTAGGATTTCGCTCGGTAGTGTTCTGTGTTGGCGAATTGTTGTTGGTCTGGTTAGTCGAAATCATTCTACACAGACAGGATCGTAAAGGAAAATGTATAAGAATTCTAGGACAGACAGTAAATGCACAAAATACTGTAAGGATAACGATATGGCAATATGCTCGTTGTTGTCGTTGAATGAAGCTCGGTTACGAGGAGCAGTGTGTTTACGTCAGTTATTTGGCGAGAAGCTGTAACCTATGATGTTTTTTTATCAAGCTGTGTGACTTCAGGTGGAAATATTTCTTCCAGCTGTCCCAATTCGTGATCCGCAATGACAGCTATCTTGTCGGGTACGTATAATTGTGGTGCATAAGCAACCACCTGTGCGCTTCCCAGTAAATCCCGTACCGTCTGGAATTCATCGGTGGCGAGGGAACATCTCGAAACCTTGTATAATACACAGGCCCTTGAGAGTTCCTCGGTGCGAGATATCCGACTGCTATTCTTCCAACATCGGGGAGTGACGTGCTGCTGTTCCGGTAAGTGATACACCCACACAGAACCGTCTCGCTGTAGGGTCAGAGTATTGTAGTGTAGGAGCAATATTCTCTGACACAGTTTGTAGTAGTTTGTCGTCTGGAAAAACAGCTGGATTCGCTCGTTACTATCTGTATACTCTATATTGCTTTATCAGCAGAACACACAGTAATACTGCCTTTACTGCAGTGACTTAAATCTGCTACTGCAAATAAAATGTATTTGCGCTGAATATTATCCTGGCAAAAATACGTGAAGTCGAGTAAATACTGAACAAATTTATCATCAAAAATCCGTGCTGCTAGGGAAATTATTTTATGTAATACAAAATAACGACTGACTGTCTTTAATGGCACATTCAAAATCGGATGGACACAATGTCCTCCTATAACCGCTAAAAGGTAAAGGTAAAGCAATCCCATTACAGGTCTGGACAGGCCCTAAGGGTTCCAGAAAATTGAGACTCCCAGATTTGAATAAAATCGGCACATGAAAGTGGTAAGGCTGTTAGCCTTAGGCACCGGCCGCCTTTACCCCCAGAAAACATTCCTGGTACTCATTTCTGTTAGAGGCTGAGTCAACCCCAGGGCCATAGCGCGGCCGGAAGGATTATGTCAATGAAAAATCCAATGAAACCATCTATAACCACTACTTTCACTAAAATAATACAAGTGAGCATTGTCAGCTCTAGTTCCAGCAAGCAATTCATAACCTTCAGGTAAGTGGAATGATACATTCCGTGAGATGTTATGCATAGTAGTTGGACTGAGTACGTTCACAGGTAGTTTCCCTAAATGTATGTATGATATTGCATCCACCGGTTAATTTAGTTGCTGAGTCAACTGCAACAGAGCAAATTCTGATTGCCGAATTACTATGTATAACTCACTCTGATTATGAATAGTAACACTTAACCACAGTATGTCTTTCGTAACGTCCTTAAATTTGTCATGAGAATGAATTACAACGTCCTTAACAATGCTTGATAAATTCGCTGTCGCGCCAGAATTTATACCTTTCAAGGCATCCGACTGTTTGATATATGTTACGTGTTTCGAAATAGAATTAATAACGTCTTCTGACTTCCTTGTAATTCATTAAATACTTCATGCAACTCATGTACTTCAGAAGCTATGGCTGTTCGAAACAAAGTTTTTTTTAACAGCGCCACCGAAATCGATTAGGCCTTGAACGGCGATCTAACGTTGGCAAAACGTGTTTGAAATTATGAAGTCTCGACTCGAAAGTTTTAAACGGTATATCTATTAGTTGTAACTCGGAAATTGATGTTTACTTATTTTTGTGCCCTGAGACTGTAAGTAAATCTTCCTTAATTGTCGAAACTGTTTTCTAATATGGACCCATATCAAAATCTATCACATTGCGCCAAACGTTATTTCTGAAAATAACATTTTTCCTTAAAAAATACCAAAATGTAATTCAACGGTTGAATAAGTAACTCTGCCGCTAGCAAGCTCAGCATGTACCCTGCAACACACACACACAAACATTATACAAGCTGGCTTCCCCATAAGCATTAGTATAGCTTAGCATAGCAAATATCTGTCTTTTCGTATTAATTTACTAGGCCACATGTTTATGGGAATCAGTTGATCGCATGTCCGCCATCTTGGTGGCGGGAGGTCGGTCGGTCTTAGAACGTTGACTATGGAAAAGTTTTATCATCTGTCTCTTGCGTATATGCCCAGCTCGTCTTGTTTCACAGTCGACAGCTGCAGGAACTGTGATCCGTATCACGCATAAATCATATCCCAGTGGCCTTTATTTACAGATGAACTTAATTTCCTGTCCTTATATTTTAGTTGTTCTGTCCGTCTTGTATTCGCCCTGGGAGGTCCTGTGTTTGAATCCTCACCCGCGACCTCGTAAAAGGCGGTTCTGGCCTTATGGTCCGCACTTCGCACCTTGACCTCGGTGACTTGGTTTTGTAGTTGGATTGTACAGACACACGAGTTCTATTTCAGAACTTCTCAGCTCTGCCTTTCGAACACACAGCATCTTATTGTTTAGGGGCGATTTCTTATTTGCTTTCTTGACTGACAACTTTAGAATAGATTTCAGATTGTCTATTTGGCGAGTGTGATCGGAATTTTTCACGTCCTTCGAAAGTTTTGCCTTCAGGTCGTCATTGCTGGGTAACGTCATTTCCCTTCCAAGCAGCAGATGAAAAAGGCTGTAGCCTGTGATTTCATTGGGTGTGACACGGCACGCCATAAGATATAATGATACCAATGCGTCCAAATTAGTTTTGGAGGAATCAATGTAAAGTGAGAGGCCTGCAAATTTTTAACTTCATCTTAATGTACAAAACGACTCTACGTACCACAGAACGGAGTCCGAGAATATTTTCTCAAGGTGTGCAGGCGCCCAGAATTTTAGAATCTACTTCTACTAAGGCTCAGTTCGACAATAAGTGGGTACGTCAGTGGTAACCACACAAAGTTCTCTCAACGAATACCATGTGTACTGCTTCCACTAGACAGGCTCGTGATTTGTTGTCAACATTTTACACCCCATAACCTCACACGACCTGACTAAACACTGGTATATATTTTATTGTCGTAAACTGAAAGATTTTTCCATGAGTTAAGGAAATAAATTCTCCGGGCATGTCCAGAAAATTTACTTTTTCTACTGCCACTTTACTGTATTCGATACTGTGCGTCACTTTCCGATTTAGTTCTACGTTTCTAAGAAATGTTTTATGTGCAAGAAAGGCAAGGTAATTTACAAAATGGAGGTAATGAAATAATTAATGTAAACTTTATAATTGAATTAGTAACAATATAAAAGGTAGCAATGTTTATATATGTAGCATTTTTACTTTCTGTTAACTGCTGTGGTTTATATCAATATTTATGCCCTTACTTAGAGTTATATCTATACAAGTGAGGCGATTCTTCTCCACCATGTCTTCATTACATTCGAAAGTACAATACGTACAGTCTAAACACGGAATATTGATTGCTATAATTATGTAGCCAAAAAAGTAGCTGTTTTTGTACAATAAACAATTGTGTTCAGAACATATATAATGGATTCGAGCCCTTAAAGACCCGATGCACGTAGGCCTTTCTATAAAGATACCTTCTGAGCCCCTTATTCTCTAACCTTTTCTGTCTATAAAATAAATATATCCAGTTCCCACAGCCTTAATAAAGGCTAGAATTAATCATGTATGTGTTGTTATAATAACCTGTGGGCCCACCTTGCTTGAACCCAGAGAAGAATATCTCCTACATGTGAGATAATTACAAGTCCAACACTTACAGATGCTTTCGTAGAGTGTTGTGGCCTATGTTTGGCTACAACACTCTACGTTTTACTTAACAGGAGAATACAGCAAGTACAGTTTCCGGCCCAATACACATACTGACCAGGCCCTCTCTTGCTAATTACCTTTAGGTTCCCTTATGCAAACACTATAAAAAAATGCTCCCTTTCCGGAGCCTTCTATTACATGTCTCTAGTAGTCGTATTTATTGGAGTCCTTCCTCCAAGTTCCTCTCACAGAGACTTTACAAAGGGAGAGATACTGGTTTTCCAAACCCTGCCTTGACATATCTCTGAGAGTCCCCAGTAAAGGAGTTGCCCTTATAAGTTCCCCTTACGGAGTACCAGTGTAGAGAGAGAGAGAGACGCTCCATTGCCGAAGCCTTCTTTTACATATGTTTCAGAGTCTCCAGTAGAGGAGCCCTCTCTCCAGTTTTCCCCCGCAAACTCTAATTAAAAAAGTTGCTCCATTTTCAGAGCCTCCTTTATCTGCCTCTAAAAGTCCCCGGTAAAACAGCCCCCCCTTCATGTTACCCCCAATAGGAACAGTTGTGTTTAAACGGAATTTAGTCTAAACACAACTTCGTGTATGTTATATAGCGACTTGCTACGGGCTGTACGGTCTGGGGATCGAATCCCGGTAGGGGCAAGATTTTCCACACCCATTCAAACCGGCCCTGGGGTCCACCCAGCCTCCTATACAATGGGTTCCCGGTCTTTCCAGGGGGTAAAGTGGCCGGAGTGTGACGTTGACCACCCCCCCACATCTAGCGCCGAGGTCGCAGGAAAAGTACAGCTATACATCTATTCCCCCTCTGGGACTTCGTGACCTGTTCTGGGGTGAACTTTATATTTGTACACCAGAAATATGTGGCTGTTTTTGTGCATCAAATAAACAGTTGTCTTTAAACTAGATGTGTTGTAATTTTAAATATCTATACAGTTGAATATTATGTGTGAAATGCATGTGTTTTGCCCTGAATAAATGTGAAGACTAACATTAGGCATGAACATAAAAACAGCACACAGATCCTCTAAAGCAAGGCTAATTATTACCTTTATCATGGGTGCAATTGTAGCAACTCAGATGACACTCAGTAGGAAACATCTCTCGATCCCTAGTGGAGTCCTCAGCAAAAACTGGTTTAAATTCTCTTGGACAGTTGCAATTGCATCTAATCACAGTTGCTGACTCATATGGAGCTGGCATAAACATTATGAGACCTGCAGAACACACGTGTATCTATTTAACGTTAATAATAATAATAATAATAACAATAATAATCTTAATAATTTACTTTTTTAGACACTGACTGAACAAAACATTTAACAATGACGAAGTTGGTAACAGTAAAAAAAAGCAACTAACTACTTCCATGTAACAGGAACGTTTATGAGAAGCTAATAGTTAATCGGCTAGTCAAGAATTTTACCTCCATTTTGGTCACTCAAGGGTTTATTATTCCTTTCAAAAAAGCTCACCATTAATCCTGAGACAGATAAATCCGGTTTACATTCTCCCATTCTATTTATTCAACATTCAGCTTAATAGTATACTCCTAAATATGTATAGTTTTCCCAAGTGGTCGCAGTCATTCAGGTTTCCCAACCAAAACCTTGTATGTATTTCGTTACTACCCTGCACGTGCCCAAACCGCGTGCATCTAATTCTTTTGACTTGATCATCCTAATGTGTGGTGTACCAATCACGCAGCTCATCACTGTGAAATTTCCCAGTCTGCTGTCAATTTCTCACTTTCGGGCGCAAGTACGTCCCTTAGCACTCTGTACTGAAACACCTCATCCTGTGTTCTTACTTTAATGTGAGAGAACAAGTTTCAAATAAGTGAAAACAACTATCCAGTAAAAAAGAAAAAGGCGAACCATACCAAAACGCTGGAAGAAATAAGACATGCATTTTTTTTAATTTTCACATTTTTACGGTGCATCTTGATACTATCAACGTTTATTATTCACCAACGAATGCACAAGTGATTGTCTTAAAAACAGTATTAAAATTTACATTAAAATAGCTCCTAAGCAGTAAAGGCCTGGATCTGGTCCAACAAGGCGTGGGGGTGGCGGTGGAGGTATTAAAAAGGTGTAGGGTAGACGTTGGAGGTCAGGCTCCTTCCATCTTTACTTTTACCCCTAGGTAGGGGATCGGCAGG
>Ga0268261_10003601_pt1 | contig 11429 bp, 3 predicted proteins | sample TergutNc150P1_FD_190353 | JGI IMG/M metagenome (GOLD analysis project Ga0268261, IMG submission 190353) | Nasutitermes corniger P1 segment gut microbial community from laboratory colony in Florida, USA - Nc150 P1 (SPAdes) (version 2) | ecosystem: Host-associated > Arthropoda: Insects > Digestive... | reverse complement strand
AATAGCAGATGGGACTTAATTCAGCGTTTAAAGGGTTAAAATTGTTAAAAACCCCGAGAACGGGCGTTTAAACAATTTAAATGACCCCGTCCTCAATGTGTTAATTTTATCGATTGGCCAGTGTATCATTTAGCACTCCATTTCTTATTTGCGAGACACAGATTTCAGCCCTAAACTTGGACTTAGTGTGGGTTTGCTCAGTATTTCCACAGAGTTTCTTGAATAGTACGTTAAATTAATGCACCAATTACGATATGTCCTTTGATTGGTTCCTTATTCGGCAATATACTTTACATCAGTATCATAAGACTCTTTTTATGAATGGCAGGATAACTGTTGCAAAATAATTTGGGAAGGATATGAAGGAAACTGTCGTGGTCTAAACTAGGCACTACCCCGGTATTCACCACTATTGCCTGAAAAAAAAAACATGAAAATTCTGGGTCAGGAAAGTCAAAGTCTGGATCGAGATTCGAACTGGGTATCTTCCTAATGCAAATTACATGTACTTTTACACCACAGTGTGCTTTGATTCGTTCTTGTATTAAGGACATAGCTGCATTTAGGTTATGACGCTCTGAGGTACGAAAACACGTAGCCTCGTTGTTTAAAATAATTTTGCGGGAACAGGCTGCATTCCATTTTTAGATAAAACTGCCATTACAGCGTGAAGCACTAGGTTACTCCGAGTAGATGGTAGATACATCAGATGATCTCCATGATGCCTTCACTGCTGTGGAAAACTCAGCCCTCTAAACAACGTTAAGAAACGTCACTGCTTGGGTGCCTAGTAATCCATCTTTGTACTCGGTAGTGCCTGTTAAATGCCGGTGCCAGTAGCCGCGCGGTCTAAGGCGTAGGTCTGCGGCCGCTTGCCTGCTGAGATCGTGGGTTCGAATCCCACCCGGGGCATTGATGTTTGTCTGTTGTGTGTTTGTGTTGTCAGGTAGAGGTCTCTGCGACGAGGTGATCACTCGTCCAGAGGAGTCCTACCGACTGTGCTGCGTCGTTGTGTGTGATCTAGAAAACCTCAAGAAAGAGGCCATTACCCGCGTTGGGTCGCAGCACCACAGCAAAAAAGTGCCTGTTAATATAAGCCCGGGGATGGACCATAGATTTGCATCGTTCTTCTCAGTCTCTTTACAAAATTAGGACGGAAAAAACTTTAAACTACGCTACCATTATTCCTTCCACCACTTTTACAATTAATTATTTCCTAGTCACGTAACATTCAATTATAACATATTCAAACATCAAGAGCGTCTTTACGTAAACCAGAAAATGCTGTATCATACATAAATGTTACATAATCCTGGCTGAGACGTAAAACTGGTTATCACTAATAATTCGGAAGAAGATAGCTGTAATATTCCTCCTAGGAGGCAAACTATACCTATCCTAAAAATCAGCGAGACAGGAAACTGTTGTACTGTACCACCTGGAGCTAATTTTCAAACTTTGCTTCTACAGCGCCGCTGAGAATTAGAATCAGAAAATCGCCATACAACAAAAGCAGAGACCTTCTGAATATTTAAATACTGTAGGATGTTCGGTCTGTCGACTGGCAGTTACATATCAGTCTCATGGCTGCTGAACCCTGAAGATGGACACATTATGATCCTTAAAACGCCGGTAACTTCCGGTCTTCGAAACAACGTCCCAGGAGACTGGGAACTGGAACACACTGTGAGAACCTCAAACCTAGCAAAAAATATTTTCTGCTACAGGCCCAGGACCTGGGAACAATGCTGCACGTTTCAAGACCCCTGTTGCCAGCGGTGATCCTGCCGACGGCTACAGCCAGGGCGATGAAAACTACGACAATGCCGATGCCTCCTACTCCTTCTCCATCGACACTGACAGTTACAAACGTACAGAGGCCTCTGACGCTAAGGGCAACATCCGTGGCCAGTACTCCTACAGCAGCCAAGCTGGCGGAAGTCACGGACTGAGGTACATCGCAGGCGAGGGTACCGGATTCGTCGTCACCAGAAGCGACGGTACTGAAGGAGCTGGTGCCAGGGCTGGACCTGTTTCTAACAAAACCTCGTCTTTATACTACATAGAACCAACAGCTGGCACCAGAAGCAACCGTAACAACGACGGTAGTTATTCAGTTTCATTCAGTAAAAATGACCAGCCCCGGCAAGAGTCAGCCGATTCCCACAATAACGTGAGAGGCAGCTACTCTTCCAAAATAAAAGGCGATGGCGAGGGCCGACGTGTGGACTATAGTGCAGGTTCCGCCATCGGCTCTGTTGCCACAGAAAGTCGCCCTCCGATCTCTTCTGAGCCATCAGGAAGAGCAACGTCATTAGAATATTCTTCTTTAGGCAAATCAAGGCCCACAGCCTATGACCAAAGAATTTCGTCCTCCAAAGTATCACCTCCTTCGTCTTCTAGTTTTTCCTCTGGTACCGGAAGACCACAAGGTGTTTTTGGTTCTGATGATTCATATTCATTTGCGTACAATGCTGGAGACAGTTCCAGACAGGAATCTGCCGATGTTCAGAACAACGTGCGTGGAACTTTCACGTTCAAATCTAAGGATGACGGAAAAACCAGAAGAGTTGATTATGAAGCAGGTGCAGCTACAGGTTTCATAGCCAAAGGATCACATCTTCCATCTGTATTCAATCCGCTGTCATCTACTTCAAATGGAGGGTACTCAGGAGTCTTGAGTTCAAATACCCCAGTTTGTGATTATTCTAGTACTTTCTCAGATTCTAGGGGAGAAGAAGCGCCATCTGGCAATGCGTCTTATTCGTTCTCTTATAATGCTGGTGACCTATCTAGACAAGAATCTTCTGATGCTCAAGGTAATATCAATGGTCAATATTCATTTATAGGAACGGATGGAGTGCAAAGGAAAGTAGACTATTCTGCAGGAGCTGGGAAAGGGTTTATAGCTAAGGCTGGATCTTCAGCCTCACCTGCATCTTTCAGATCGTTCTCCCAGACGCCAGTGACTTCCTACTCATCAGAAGCCGGAATTTCGTCAACAGGAATTCAGAGCGATGGATCGTACTCTTTCTCATACAACGCTGGTGACCATAGCCGTCAAGAGTCCGGCGATTCCCAGAATAACGTCCGGGGAACTTACTCCTTCAGAGCTAAGGGTGACGGTCAAAGAAGGCGTATAAACTACGAGGCAGGTGCTGCAACTGGCTTCATCACTAGAGGCACTGACCTGCCAGCAACCGTACCTCCTTACGGGGCAGAAAATGATTTTTCTTCTTTCTCGTCACGGCCGACAGTAAGACTTAATCCCGCTGATGTTGGTGGTCGCGCTTCCTCTAGCGGAATTCAGAGCGATGGATCCTACTCATTCTCCTACAACACCGCGGATCAAAGCCGCCAAGAATCAGGGGATGCTAGAAACAACGTACGTGGCAGCTTTACATTTAAAGCGAAGGATGATGGTCGGACACGTCGTGTGGACTACAAAGCAGGAGCAAATACTGGGTTCACTGCCAAGCAAGCGCACATTCCAGAGGGGCAAACGGCGCCGTTATCAGTGTCTGATACTGCAGGAACAGTTTTGTCACATTCTAAAAACTTCGCTTTAAGCCCACGTGTCGGCCCTGCCATTTCTGAAGCTCAGAAGCCTTCTAATGATTCCTATTCCACTTACAATGCTGGGGAACATTCTCGTACGGAATTGTCAGATAGTCAGGGCAATAATAATTCCCACGATAATGGGGGCAGCGGAGACGCCTCTTACTCCTACAGTTACCAAACAGATAGCAGCAGTAAACAGGAAACTTCAGACGCTCAGGGAAACGTCGTGGGTACCTTCTCGTTTTTAGGAGGCGATGGAGTCATCAGAAGTGTCCATTATACCTCCAGGGGTAATGAAGGTTTTGTAGTTTCAGGTGAGCACCTCCCTAAAGATGCCAATGGTAACACAATTGGAGCAAGTGCATGATTCGGCGCGTTCAACATGGCACCTGCGACGGTGACACCCTCACACATAAAATTACAGGAAGCAGACAGCGCCAATTATCGTTTACAAAAATTCTGGCCTCCGGAGAGCCCAAAAAGTTTGGTTAAGTTTTCGACACAAAAGTCTGATGTTGCGACTCTCATATCCACTTCCTTATAAGATTATGTGCAAGTGTAATTTATGTTAAGCAAAGGCATACCGTCACTCTGACGTATTACAATATATGTTAAGCGAAGGAATATCGTTGCTGGTCCCAGGGGCCGCGCGGTCTAAGCCGTAGGTCTACGGCCGCTCGCTTGCTGAGATTGTGGGTTTGAATCCCACCAGGAGCATGGACGTGTGTCTGTTGTGAGTGTTGTGTGTGTTGTTGAACAGAGGTCTCTGCGACGGTCTGATCACTCGTTCAGAGGGGTCATACCGACTGTGGTGCGTCGTTGTGTGTAATCTAGAAACCTCGTGAATTAGGAGGCCCTGGCCCACTGGGGGCTGTCGCGCCAAAAACAAAGAAACAAACAAAGGCATACCGTTAATCCTTCGGCCTTACTGCAATTTATGTTAAGCAGTGACATAGCAGTACTCCTTCGGACTTAACTGCAATGTAAAATGCGAACAGTACTAGTGCCAGTCATAGACTGTGATTCTCTAAACTACTTCGCCAGGAAATAAATAGTCCCCCGCAGCAAACGCTAAGTCGATGGATAAGTTTCAATGATAATAAACTAAGAGATGTTGTTATTAATGATGTTCATGCTACACAAATTGTAAATTCTCGAAATACTGTAAAATGCAATGTACACATTATGTAAAAATATTTGAGTAATCGCCGCCATTGATGCGCAAAGAGTCTGCGAACATGTAGCGTTCAGGGGTAGCGCTTTGTTTTTCGTATATTATTAAGCGTGAGAAAATGTTTCTTAGATAGTCTTTTTTACATAGGCCTTCCCCAGCGTGAACTCGAGTTCACCGATACAGTCCTTCTATTTTCTACATTTTCTGTGTTTGTAAACACCACACATGTAACGGACTCGCCTGTAACCTCTTGGTAGTCAAAGCCAGCCAGATATTTTGTACATTACATAAGCTGCCACACAATTGAAAACCCATTGAAGGAAAGTAGTATCGCCGCTGTTTAGGCAGACGAATTTGTGTTTCTTTTGTTCGGATTATTTTATACGCGAGAATACCACAAAACTGTAAGCTGGGGGTAATTTAGATAATACAGGAACACGGCTATAACATCGGTCACAACAACTACCTAGCTTACGGGTTATTATGAACACAAAATTATGTGCCAAGCGAGGAAAAGTTTGTATCTGCTTTCAGTACAAAAATAACTAAAAGCGGAAATATTATGCCAACCACGGAAACTCAGTTCAGTCTCACACTTTTGCTAAAATGAAGATTTTAATCCTAAACCTGCATCTTAAAACCCACAAACGAGCAGTCATGTTGCTAAACATTGAACATTACACACATTTTTGTAGCAAATTTACAAAAAATATTATATCACTGAAAGCTACAGAGAGGAGAAACATGCATTAATGTTCCCACAAATGTAGTTATTGAAGAGCAGAACTTACAGAAAAGCAAGGAAAAGGCATTGTATCTCCGAGAAGACAATCAGTAGAGTCTCAGTTCGACAGTTTTAATGATACAGGATATTAGGGAATAAATAAATAAGGCACAAAAGATTTTGTGATGTCAAACCAGATGATCAGCAGAAGGAAGTATTTTAAGAGATGGAAGTTATGCGAAACGAGCTTCTTACTTATCCAATGGGAAAATCCAGACGGACACGTTACAAGGAAATGACCAAAGTAATGTGAATCCCTGCAGGACAGCAAGAGCTTAAATATTGTTGGCTTAACCACATACAAGAAACATGTGTAAAAAATGTAACAGTTCTCAAAACTGATTCATAGAAAGACGTAAAAAACAATGGATATGTATGTAAAAAGTTGGACACAACCATTACGGTAATATATATGAAAACCATGACAAGACTAAAGCCAGCATTATTCTTTAGCAACACCGTAGAAATTTTAGGAAACGAAAATGTGCGCTAATTTTCACATTATAAAATATTTCTTTCTACTTCCATATGAGTACTGGTCCTATAAAATCCTAAAAACGTCACATAAAATCTATGCTTTCACTCGGGGAAAATCACATTTACTCATTATTTTAACTGCATGGTTTATTTGGGTTTCATAAGGGATTCATTAAAAGAAAAGAAAGGGGGACGGGGAAAAATAAAATCCATCTACATTTTTCAGTTTCATGTCCGGAATTTCAGTTCACAGTGCAAATGGATGTCAAGTGCACATATTTACATATCCAGATCAATCTCTTTCATGTGATTTTAGTAGCTTATTCCATTCGTTGCGTTGATGAATTATTCCATCAGTAATTGGACTCGTCCCAGAGAGAGAAACCAAGCGGTATCGTGTCGGCAAGCATGTGTACAACTGCCAGCTAGCTTTTTATATTTTTTCTTGTCAATACAAATAATGAAACTTTTACAGTACGAATGTGATGCCTATCGAGGCTGCACATTCCTGCGTGAAACTTACGACAAATGTAAACCTAAACATTTTTTCGGCACACACAAGGAGAAGATTTGAAAAGAAACTTCTGGCGAATATAAAAGCCGAGAAAATTTTATACATCATGAAACTTATTATAATCATACAAAAGTTACTTAAATAAAGCGAGAGATTTATCCTTGGTCTTTCATTTTTTCCATGCTTTACGAATCTCTGAAGTTTACACATGTTACCTTCAAGTTCTTCACTTAGAAAAGCGATCGGAACAAATCATTCAGGGGAAAGCGCTGAATATTCCAGCACTAATTACTAACAGAAACTGTAACGACTCTGGCACTTCGACCAGTGGACGCATGGCCATGACACGGATCGGAAACATGTAAATGGACACATAAAGCACTGTAGTGAATTTGTACTCACCCACTGCGAAGAGTGCATTCCTCGAAGCCTGCTGCTCTATCGCAGTCAAATGACGCTGAATTTTCTCTCTTGTGGTGCACATAAAGTACTGCTGTTTGCCTTAAAACATCTGTTTATATTGCAGAACCACACACTCAATTCGAGTATTTTCCAAACTCACACAGAAGCCTGTAGATTACTTAATATTTTGACTGTACTTCACAACAAGCACATCTACTTAAAGATTTTTTATATAACTGGATTGATGTCTAGGTTCAAATCAATTTAGCGAGAGCCGTAGGATTATTTTCACAATATTTTGCATTCCCTATATAATCCTGTTCCTTTACTTATTCTCTTTAGGAACCTAAAATGCTTCTTAGAGCTTCGTCAGGTGCTGCAGTCCACAGAACTATAAAAGTGTAATGAATGTAAAGGTATTTTAATGTTTATTTGCTTACGACAACTGTAGGTCAAATGGGGTAAAATTAGGACTAATGTAGCATTTGGTTTGAGCCAGTTTTTAAGTTGTGGCAGAAAATAATCCAGATACGAAGGGGAAATTATTTAGTTTTGTGTAAATCATGATTTCATAACTCGTATCTTGTTAGGAAAGTGTTGTAGAAACTGATGAGAATACAGCAGAGCCAATCTGTTTTTCCTTTGCATGCCAGTGCACAAAGGTACTTTCCGTCTAAGAAAACACGTTAAGTTTCTTTTAAAACTTTTTAACATCCAATTTGGGGCAGTTCTCCTGGGTCTGGCAATGTTCTGTAGCAGTATGGAAAATGTTGCTTATCCGATGTAAATCAACGCGAATTTGGTAAATTCTTTGATATTCGAGTTCGAAATTATAACAGTTCTATACCGAATACGAAGAAGTTTACCTCACAACCCATAACGCTAAAATGCATTTGAGTATTATCGTTCCATAACAGTTCGGTATTTGAAAATATTAGCCACAGTTTCGCTACGTATTCCATAATTCCCCGTCACATTAAACTGGCCATTATGCAAAGACTTGCTCCATTCAAGTACCTAAGAAATATCTTAGGAGTGCTACAAAGCGAGGTGTTACTTGCTGTGTCGTGCTGTAACTGTATCGTACCGGATCATTCTTTCTTGAATCTGAATATGACAACCAAATGCTTTTTTAAATACTTGCAATATATAGTGTTCTGTCAGAAAAAAAACACTTTCCTTCAGAATCTCCCAAAATTCTCTTTGAAAAATCGTTGATTAGTTTGTAGCACCTTGCATTGATAGTCCCATTAGATCTAAATATAATCTGGCTCTAAATAATCTTTCAGTTGATACGTCTTTATATATTCCACGACTTTTCAATGCCGAAAATATCTCACGGAACATGTGTTCAACTTATGCACAACTGAATCACAAGGAAACACGAAACGTAATAAAGAGAACTAAAGAAAGCAGTGTGTTTGTATCACTAGACCTCCAGATAATGCACTGCAGCCTACACTACATAACAGCAGCCATAATATTGCCATCAGTACTCAGTATGTCTGTACAACATGCTATCCAACGACACAGATTTAAATACGAACACACTGTCACCACGGTATCACCGAGCACACCAACAAATGATCCCGCAATTTAAAACACATTATGTAACCATTAACAATTAAAAAGATGCAAGTAATCTGGAAGCATTCTACTTGAAGTCAACCGTCGAAAACGGTCATCAAACATCACATCCGGCTGCTCACACAGAATGGCACTAATGTCAGTTTCGATCGATTCTTCGTCAGAAAGAGAACTCGAAGATTCTCGAATCTCATATTCTCACATCGAAAACTTCGTTAACAAAAGAGAATCGGCCTCAGCGTCATCTGTTACTGCCTTTCACTAAAAAGAAACTCAAGTATAACAGTTCAGTATGTATATGCTGGGACAGTTGCTTTTTATGTCGTCTTGAGTAGAAGGCAATTTCATACAAATATGCGAGTCTGTATATAAATATTTTTTTTTTTCACTACATAGACAAGTGCCAAAAATTCATTAATAAATATTTGGTATCATGAGAAAATGTACGATAGTTGGAACTGTCTGATACATAAAATCATCAGACTTGCTAGATAGCAACAATTTTCGACACTTCCTGATATAGAACACAAAATTCCCAACGGCGTTCTTTTCAGGTTTGGCCCATTTATGAAGGCCATCTCAGTACAACATAAAATACATCAGACAAAGAGAGCAAAAATTTATGTTGCAAGATAATAATAATTCAAAATATCGCATTTAAACAAATTTACAAAATATTTTATGATCTACATGAGGAAGTTAAGAAATGCCTGTCACGTGCAAGACTTCTGGCAAGTTCGCACTATTATTCTCCTAAGATGTTAACTTCATGAATAATTTCTACAAATACAATGAGTGTTTTGACACAGACTTACCAATACACCAACTTGTTAAGCACAGTTTTGTTATGTACATTATATGCTCTGACAAACATAACACTCTCTGTGCATTATTAAAAGTTTGAACTTTCAGTTGACAGAGTAACAGACAAAGTGAATACTAAGATTTCCTTGGTACATGCAAGTACAGAAAATGGAATTATTATTACTTAAATTTTTAAATTCGCCACTATTACAATGACAAAATTTCAAGGGCAGATTCCACCTGCAAGGAATATTTATACATATTAGTACAGCGTAACTAACAAACTGACTGTCGCACTATAAGATAATTTGCTCTTGATAAACACATTATCGGTTGATCAGGTCAAAAATTTCCCTACCAATTATCAGTCATACAGATCTATTACCGTGTTCACAAGGGGTTGCATAAATCTACAGTCAGGTCTTAAAACCAGCCTTCCTGCTTGAGGTTTCCCCACCAAAAGGTTGTATGGGTTTCCCTTCTCTTCTATACATGCTACATTCTTTGCCCTTCTTGGTCCCCTTAATTTAACATATTATAACATTTGTTTGACCACCTGAATAATATTTGTGAGGAATACAAGCAATGAAGCTCCTCGTGCATGTCTTGCCAGCTTCTTATTGGTTGCTGCATCTTAGGTTCTAATAACTTCATGAACATCCTCTTCTCCATCACTCTCAGCACTTTTTCTTCCCATAAAGTAAAAGACCAAGTTTCACATTTACTGAAGACACCAGGCAAAATTGGGAAGTCCACTAGACATATGATATGATATTTTATTTTATTTAATGTTCCATAAATCCACAAATAAAAACAAAGTAGGATATAGAACATGTCAAGAGTAACTTATATAAATCTTTGGAATCAAACAGACTGATTCCAAGTCAAGTACATGAATAATGTTTAATACAGACAGGAACAAACCACTGTGTAACGAATAGTTACAAACAGAGGAACAAGTCAGATACGGACAACAAGCAATTGTAGAAAAATGAATACAAAATGCAATTATACACATGTGAATAACATTAATCCTTAACCCACTAACGTGGAAAATATGGCGAGCTTCTAATAATGCCAGCAGATGGCAGATGATATTTAACTTGGCGTTTAAAGGGTTAACATGACAATGATTGAATTTTTTTTTTGAAGACTGAGTGACAGTAAACACAGATTATTAAGACTACATATTAAGTATAATTGTCTTATTAAAGACATTTAATGGCACATTTTCAGCTTGTGATAGATTCCTGATGGAAAAAATGAACAAATTTTCTGTCCTGCAAATATAAATACGTCAGATACAAAATTTGGGAGAAAAAGAGGAACACAGCACAAAATCGTCTAAACTCATGTTTTGGGAACCTTATGTATGTAAGTTTTCAATTCTCAGTTGTGTTCAGTACCCTTCTGGCATAACTGAAATCTATTTGTGAATGACATTGTTGGGTATCACAGTGTTATTTTGGTGTTAACATGTTCCTTTGTGGCAGCTGACAGGAAAATTCATTCAAAAACTATATCAACAAGGCAAAATCTGTAACTGGTTTCCCTTTAATGTTTTGAATTCTCTTTGTTCATACATGACATCCCTACTAAAATCAGTTACCTTATCTGGATGTACACAAATATTCATGTTAACACAAAGTGGGCACACACATCCCAGGTAAAACTTTTTGCTTAATATGACGAAAAATTATTAATTTTTCTTCCCATTGTAGAACTTGAAACATAGTAGTGAAATACTGAGTGTCAGGTTGAAAGTTGTATTTCTGTCTCAATTGAACTACCATAAAATATACAGAAAACTGAGTTGCTTATGCTCCAGTCACAGGGGAAGAAATACATTTTGGATAAGGAATATGCATGACGAATAATGGGTAATGAATAATAAATAGAACTGGGAAGGGCTAGAACTCAATGTCCTAAACCTGGTGTTGTATTAGATGTAAGTTTATTTTGTACAGTCATAAATAACGTACAAAATTATTTTAAAAAAATTACAAAAACATATAAATAGGTCTCAAATTAACCCTTAGGCGACTAATGTTGTATATATATGGAGCACCCATTCTTGATGTTTCTAGATCACACACAACGACGCAGCACAGTCGGTAGGACTCCTC